>Ga0164293_10003468_pt1 | contig 13441 bp, 12 predicted proteins | sample GEODES118metaG_FD_111487 | JGI IMG/M metagenome (GOLD analysis project Ga0164293, IMG submission 111487) | Eutrophic lake water microbial communities from Lake Mendota, Wisconsin, USA - GEODES118 metaG | ecosystem: Environmental > Aquatic > Freshwater > Lake | place: USA: Lake Mendota... | reverse complement strand
CAAGATTATTACGTGGCTTTAAAATATTTTTGTCAGGCTACATATTAAATATCATTAGGGGTGTTTTACCATTTACCCTTTCCACTTACTTAAAAATGGATATTATAGAAACATTTCCACTAGAAAAACTGAATGGGTACACTCTTTTAACCATCGTTGATATTTTGCAATTTGCCGGAATTGCATTAATGATAATGGCTCTTATTCAGGAATTCAAAATCAACAAGTATGTTATATTATTCTCTGCATTTTTAATAAGTATGCTTTCACCATTTCTTTGGGGATTAAACCTAAACATTCCAGTAATAGACCAAATTTTAGAACTGTTTTGGGGAGACCAACCAATTGAATATAGGTTTATTGCAAATAAAATTGCATTCCCAGTATTTCCTTGGCTATCTTTTCCGCTACTGGGTATGTTTCTTGGCGACACAATGAAAAACTCAAAAGACCAAAGTACGACTTTTAAATACTTTGGAATAATTGGCATTTTAGTTCTGGTTATTGGAGTTGCCATTTCATATTCAAACGTAGATTACCATTTCAACGACTACTATCATAGCCGACAAGGTGGAATGATATTTATGTGCGGCTTTGTAGTCTTTTGGCTTTACATTAATAAAATAATTCTAGACAAAGTACCTCAGAACAAGTTTTTTGACTTACTTTTTAAGTGGAGCAATGGAGTAACACACATTTACTTTGCACAATGGATAATTATCATTTGGAGCATTGCTTTTTTCGGCATTAACCAAAGCTCTTACGTCACCATTATTTTATTAATTTTGACATTCACGTTTATATCACACTTTATAAACGAATTGATAATATTCAGACAAAATAAGAACATAATAAAACAGACAGAATGAGAATTTATAAGCTGACAGGAAAAACCACTGCTTATAACAGCACCTACCCAAAAGGCGGGGTTTCGTGTTCCAAAGACAGTTTAGTAGTTAATCAAACATCAGTTTTTCAAATCAAGTTTTGTGGTAAAAGTCCCGCCCTTCGGGTAGCTGCAAAACGTTAGCGGTCAGCTTAAAAGACGACAGTGCATAGAACAAACAGACAACAATAAAAGAAAATATGATACCAGACTACCAAACTTTAATGCTTCCGTTACTTCGACTTGTTGCGGACAAACAAGAACATAAATACAGAGATCTAATTGAAAGTTTGGCAATAGAATTTCAAGTAACAGATGAAGAAAGAAAAGAACTTTTGGCAAGTGGTAACCAAGCAATTTTCGACAACAGAGTTGGTTGGGCAAAGACCTATCTGAAAAAAGCAGGACTACTTGACTCTCCAAAACGTGCAACTTTTACAATTTCACAAATCGGACTAGAAACGTTAAGTAAAAATCCAACCCGAATTGATGCAAAATATTTACGACAATTTCCTGCGTTCCTCGAATTTCAAAATGCTAGTCGCAATGAAAACGAAACAGAAGAAGAAACAACGGCAGTTGCAATAAATGAACAGACACCCGAAGAAAGCCTTGACAAAGCATATCAAAGGATTCGAAAATCTTTAGCATCAGAGTTGCTTAACAACGTTGTTGATTTATCACCTGCATTTTTCGAGAGACTTGTTGTAGAACTTTTAGTAAAAATGGGTTATGGTGGTTCAATCAAAGACGCTGGAAAAGCAATGGGGAAAAGCGGTGACGAAGGAATTGACGGAACTATTAAAGAGGATAAGCTTGGACTAGATATTATTTACATTCAAGCCAAACGTTGGAGACCAGGAAACGTTGTTGGACGACCAGAAATTCAAAAGTTTGTTGGTGCATTAGCAGGACAAGGTGCTAAAAAAGGAATTTTCATAACGACATCAAATTTTACAAAGGAAGCTTTAGATTATACACCAAGAAATGAAACTAAAATTGTATTAATTGATGGTGAACAGTTGGCTCAACTAATGATTGATTACAATCTTGGTTGCACAACACAACAGACTTATGAAATTAAAAAAATCGACAGCGATTATTTTGGCGAAGAATAAATGGCAGATTTAACCTACATAGAAAAAGCAAACATTGAAAAATTCCTCGGAATGAAAAGTGGCTATGTAATGGACTTTTCCGATAGGACTTTTCACGAGTTTGTAGGTGAAGCAACGGGATTAGACATTAATGCGGAAAAATATCATTACGCTTCAAATTCAAAAGCCAACAGACTAAGAGGATTTATCAAAACAGAATCTAATTATGTTTTAGGCAAACTCCTCTCTGCATTTTGCGACTATTGGCTATCAAAAGTTCACACAAATGAAATTGATTATAGAGATGATGAGAATCTATATAAAGAATGTGTAAAAATTGCTGAACGACTTAAACAGGAAAGTATTGTTGAACATATTGACGCCATTCAACCGAATTCAGATGATAAAGATTTTGCATTGCTTGCAAAATCAATTAAAGAAAGTATCGAGAAAAACGAACCTGAACCAGCACTTGACCGACTACATACGTTTGTTGTAAAGTATGTAAGACAACTTTGCGACAATCACGGACTGCCTCACGAAAAGGACGAACCAATAAATAGTTTGTTTGGAAAATATGTCAAGCATTTGGTGACAAACAAACTTATTGACTCAATAATGGCTGAAAAGATTTTAAAATTTTCGATAAACATCATTGACGCTTTTAATGATGTAAGAAATAATAAAAGTTTTGCTCACGACAATCCAATTTTAAATTATCACGAAAGTATTTTGATTTTTAACAACATTTCGAATACAATAAAATTTATAGAGACCATAGAAATTAAAATTCAGAAAACGAAAGAGCCTCAACAAGCAGATTGGACAGATTTACCTTTTTAAAATGACAGTTAAAAACACAAATATCAGGACAGAACAAGAAAGCCGAACCGCTAACAGCACCTACAAGAAATTGGCGGTTCAGTGGTTAAATGAAGCTTTGTGCTTCGTATCAAGTTCGGTGGTGGCAGACAGTTTTGTGTTCCGAAACCGCCAACTTCTTGTAGCTGCAAAACGTTAGTGGCAACCCTATGATGACCGACAGAGCAACATCAAACCGACAGAAAACGAACCGAAATGTCAACCGCACAAAATGGCACATTTGGTTTTGCCCGACACACAAGCCAACGCTTCGCAAAACCAAAAGAGCCATTTTTTTCCAACGCACAGACGAGTATATTGAAAATAATTTGATTACTTTTTATCTTGCAAAATGAGATACGAAATAATTAAAAACTATATTTGCGACCAGACATCATTTAGACAAATGAACAGAATAAAAGAAGTGTTGGACGAAAAAGGTATTAAGCAGACTTGGCTTGCCGAACAATTAGGTAAAAGCTACAACATGGTAAATGCCTATGTTCAAAACAGACAGCAACCAAGACTAGAAATTCTTTATGAAATAGCCAATATTCTTGAAATTGATGTGAAAGACCTTTTGAAATCTAACAAAGTAAAAATATAAGTGCGGACAGGAATTGACATATTAGAAAATGAATTAATCGAGAAATATCCTCATGTTCTCGACACACTTCTGCTTGACCACACTACGCAGCAAAACATCTTTTGGGCTACCGACAATTACGAACACATTGGAGAGAAGTATAGTTTTCATTCTCAAATTTTACCCGATTTAATTTCAGGTGATTATGGAAGTATTATAATGCCTAGAGTGCATAAAGACAAACTTTTGCAGCTGTCTAGATCCAAAGAAATGGCAGAAGTTTTCACTCCTTCCTGGATATGTAATGCTCAAAACAACTTAATTGATAATACTTGGTTTGGCAGAGAAAATGTATTCAATACAGAAATATTAGCTAAAGATGGTTCTAAAATTTGGGAAACAAACAACGAAAAAATAACCTATCCCAAAGGTAAGACTTGGAAAGATTACGTTCTTGACAATCGTCTAGAAATTTCTTGCGGAGAAGCACCATACATTACAAGCAGATATGATAGTACAACTGGAGAGTTTATATCAGTTAAAAATCGAATTGGAATATTAGACAGAAAATTAAGAGTAATTAATGAAAATGTTGATTCTAGAGAAGATTGGTTAAAAGCATCTCAAATTGCATATAAAAATACTTACGCTTTTGAATGGCAAGGTGATAGTTTGCTTCTTGCACGTGAAGCCATGCTTATAACATTTATTGAAAATTATACTCACAAATTCGAGAAAGAACCATTATTAAAATCAATTCAAAACATAGCTAATATTATTTCATGGAATGTTTGGCAGATGGATGGATTAAAAGGAGTAGTGCCTGACAGTTGCAAAGATGCAATTAAAGAGCATAGTGATTTATTTGGAAATATTGTAAATGAAATCGTTAAATGCAATGGGTGTAAATCGCAAAACATTTTAACACACAACGGGCAATATTGTAAAATTATGGATTGGGATGAAAAGGATATTGCAACAAGCTCAATGGGTCAAGCAAAAAGATTTATTGACCTACTTAATAAATAAACAAGAATAACTATGTCAGAAATAAAAAAAATAAATGTAGATATTCTTGATGAGTTAATAATCGGAAGAGTTGAACCTCAGATTTACGCATTTACAACGGAAACAATACCAAATTATCTTAAAGTTGGTGACACATATCGTCCCGTTGAAACAAGGTTAAATGAATGGAGAAAATTTTTCCCAAACCTTGAAAAGAAGTTTGGGAATGTGGCAAAGGTTGATGATGAAACGTTTTTCAGAGACTATGCAATTCATTATTTTTTAGAAACCGAATTAAAAAGAATCCGTTTAGAAAAAGGTGCTTTAAAAAATATCCCCTATTATTCAAATGAATTTTTCAAAAACGCAACAGAGAAAGACCTGCAAGATGCGATAAACGATATTAAGATTGGGCATAAGAAGAACGAATCAAAATATCAATATTATCGTTTTGATGAAAGTCATATTCCAATTACTCATACGTACATCAGAAATGAAAACTACAACCCAAGACCTAACCAACAAGAAACAATAAACAATTTTAAGAAGGCGGTAAAAAAGGGAAGAAAAAACCTTTTAATGTACGCTGTTATGCGATTTGGTAAATCATTTACCTCGATGTGCTGTGCGGTTGAAATGAATGCAAAACTTGTAATAGTTGTTTCAGCTAAAGCGGATGTTAAAGAAGAATGGAAAAGAACAACTGAAAGTCATTTAAAATTCGATGGATATTTTTTTCTCGATAGTAATTCTCTTTTAGAAAGCGATTCGATTATCGCTGATAAACAAAAAGTAAATGAAAAAATTGTATTGTTTCTTACTTTACAAGACCTCCAAGGAGATATTATAAAACCAAAGCATAAAAAAATATTTCAAAGTCAAGTTGACTTATTATTAATTGATGAAACACATTTTGGAGCAAGAGCTACAGAATATGGCAAAGTTTTAAAGGAGGAAAATTTAAGTTCAAAAGAAATTAAAAGTGAACTAAAACTAAATGACAATTCATTAGATGATATAGAAAGCAATACAAAGGTTTTTAACGCTAAAATTCGCATTCACCTTTCTGGTACTCCTTATCGCATATTGATGAATAGCGAGTTTACAACCGATGATATCATTGCATTTTATCAGTTTTCAAATATTGCCGAAGACCAAGAACAATGGGATTTAGAAAATTTAAACAAAGACGAAATTAAAGAATGGGATAACCCCTATTATGGTTTTCCTCAAATGATTCGATTTGCATTTAATCCTAATGAATCTTCGAGAAAGAAAATGGAAGAAATGAAAAAGAATGGTGTTACCTACGCTTTTTCAGAACTATTCAAACCTCAGTCAATAACCATAGACAAAGAAAAAAAACTACATAAAAAATTCAAGTACGAGAAAGAAATTATTGACTTATTAAAAGTAATTGATGGATCTGAAAAAGATGCAAACTTATTAAGCTTCTTAGATTATGACAAAATAAAGGAGGGCAAAATGTGCCGCCATATTGTTTGTGTTTTGCCTTATCGTGCTTCTTGTGATGCATTAGAAGCATTAATTAAGAAACAAAAGTTTAAGCACCTTAGCAATTACGAAATCATAAATATTTCAGGAGTTGAGAACGAGAAGAATTTTAAAGACACGCAATCTGTAAAATCCAAAATAAAAAAATGTGAAAGTGAAAATAAAAAAACGATAACATTAACAGTAAACAGGATGCTTACAGGTAGTACAGTTCATGAATGGGATACTATGCTTTACCTCAAAGACACGGCATCACCCCAAGAATACGACCAAGCTATTTTTCGTTTACAAAATCAATATATAAGAGTTTTCAAAGAGCCAAACGGTGATGTGGTTAAGTTCAATATGAAGCCACAAACCTTGCTGGTTGACTTTAACCCAAATAGAATGTTCCAAATGCAGGAACATAAATCTCAAATTTACAATGTAAACACAGAATCAAACGGGAATAGCAAGCTAGAAGATAGAATACGAAGAGAGCTAGAAATATCTCCAATTGTTGTCATGAATAACAATAAAATTATTCAAGTACAACCAGCCGACATACTTGATGCAATTAGAAAATATTCAAGTAGTAGAAGCGTGTTTGATGAAGCTACAACTATATCAATTGACTATTCATTATTGGATATTGAAGCAATCAAGGCTGAAATTGAAAAGCAAGGACAAATTGGTTCTCGACAAGGTATTGAAATTAAGCCTTCATTGGGCGAAGGAGATGAGTTAGATGTTGAAGAAGGAACTGAAACAGATGGCGAAACAGATGAAGACACAAAGAAGTCCAAAGGGACTGAGGATGAAGCAGAAGTAGATTACAAAGGTCAATTTGCAATGTTTTATGCAAGGATTTTATTCTTTGCATTTCTAACAGATTCAAAAGTAAAATCGCTTCAAGAGATTATAAGTGGAATTAAGGGCAATGCAAATAATTTACGAATTACTTCAAACTTAAATCTAGATACTGCTATTCTCGAGTTATTTCAAAAACATCTTAACCCATTTATATTAAGTGAACTTGATTATAAAATTCAAAACATCAATTCATTAGCAAACGATATATCAATTGCTCCAATTGAAAGAGCGAGCAATGCCTTGAAAAAATTTGGTCGCTTATCTGAATCTGAAGTAGTAACTCCAGAAATTGTAACAACTAAAATAATTAACGCTTTCCCAACTAATTCAATTATTAAATCTACAATGCTTTTGGATATTGCATCTAAACAAGGTGAATTTGTTTATGCGGTTTATAAAAGATTTGGAAAGGAAGTAGCAAGTAATTTTTATTCTATTCCGACATCTAAAATTGCTTATGAATTCACAAGAAAGGTATACTCGCTACTTGAATTAGATATCAATCTTATCGAAAAACACTATACATCTTATGAATTAATCAAGGAAAATAAATTGATTAAAGACAACACAATCCAAATAAATAAAAAGTTCATGAAATTTAATGTAATCGTTGGCAATCCTCCTTATCAACAAAGTGATTTAGGGGCAAACAAAAACAGTGCATCGCCTATATATAATGAGTTTGTGGATATAGCGAAAAAATTAAAACCTGATTATATTTCTATGATTATGCCAACACGTTGGTATGCTGGAGGTAAGGATTTAGATGCTTTTAGAGACCAAATGCTTAACGACATTCACATTTCAGAATTACACGATTTTCTGAAACCTGAATTAATTTTTCAAAACATTAATCTAAGAGGTGGAATCTGTTATTTCTTATGGAATAAAGCATATGACAACAGTAAATCTTTAACTAAAGTATTTACTTATAATGATGACTTAACACCTAAAATTAATAGTCGAAATTTAAAAACAGAAGATTCTGATATATTAATTCGGCATAGTATAGCAGTTGAAATGCTAAAGAAAATTAAAACTCATAAAGATTTTACATCATTTGAAAGTTCGGTATCAGCAAGAAAGCCATTTGGGTTAGAAGCAAATATTATTCTGAAATCAAGTTTATTCAGAAGCTCTAGTAAAGGTTTAAAAGAACCAGTTATTTGTTATGGTAAAGGAAAGAAAATCGGTTATCTAAAAAAAGATGAAATTTCAAAAAACACAGAATGGATAGATAAGTATAAGGTTTTTACACCAAGAGCAAATAACATTGGTACAGAATTAAATGATGACAACCTCAATACATTTGTCGGGGCTCCAAAAACAATATGTACAGAATCATATATAGCTATTGGTATCGATTTAAAACTAAATGAATTATCTGCAAAAAATCTCTGCAAATACCTTACTACGAAATTTGCAAGGTTTCAACATAGTGTTGGCAAAGCCAGTCAAGATGCTACGTCTAAAACATATAAATTTATTCCACTTCAAAACTTTACCTCCAAATCTGATATTAATTGGAGTAAATCAATTGAAGAAATCGACAAGCAACTTTATAAAAAATATCGTTTGACCAAGGAAGAAATTAGTTTTATCGAAAGCATGATTAAACCAATGGCTTAAAATAATATAAACAGACAACTATGCCGACCCTTCGCAGTCATACACATTTGCAAGCCACACAAGCCAACGCACAGACCAAAGCTTGCAAAAGAGTATGCCTGCCCAACCGCACAAGGACAGTGCAAACTTGACACGCCAGACCATTGACCGAAAGAAGGGCAGCCACTAACAGCACATTGGCAATAGGCGGGGTTTCGTCTCCGCTTGACAGTTTTGTGGTAGGCGAAAGTTCAGTTCTCCGAACAAACTTTTGTGCTGAAAAGCCCGCCCATCGCCAATCTGCAAAACGTTATGCGGCAGCTAAAAAAGACGACACCAAAACAATGACAACCAATTAAAAAGATAAGAAATATGAAATTAGTTCGACCAGAGAAGATTAATCTTTTGACAAATATAGAACTCAATGAAACGTGGGTTCAAAAAGTAATTGCGGAAGACCCAACCATTTTAGGACTTGGCGACCTAATTCTTAAGGATAAAGAGAGAATTCATCCAAAAGCTGGAAGACTTGACTTGCTTTTACAGGATGCAGAAAGTAAAAGACGATATGAAGTTGAAATCCAACTTGGCAAGGTAGACGAAAGTCATATCATAAGAACTATTGAATATTGGGACATTGAACGAAAACGCTATCCACAATATGACCATTGTGCTGTTATAATAGCAGAAGATATCACGAGCAGATTTCTCAATGTGATTGGACTTTTTAATGGCTATATTCCTTTGATTGCAATTCAAATGTCAGCCTACCAATTTTCTTCAACTGAAGTTTCATTGATTTTTACGACCGTTCTCGACGAAGTTAATTTAGGACTTGTAGAAGAAGATGAAGAAACAAAAGAAGTAACCGACAGAAATTATTGGGAAACAATTAAAGGAACAAAACAAACTGTTGCCTTAGCCGACCAACTTCTTGACATAGTAAAAGAAATAAGTCCTAATCTTGAGCTTAAATATAACAAATACTACATCGGACTTGCGAAGAACGGTCAACCCAATAATTTCGCAATTTTTAGGGCAAAGAAAAGTAGTATGCTTCTTGAAATTAGACTTAAACATTCACCAGAAATTCAAGATAAACTTGACACCGCAAAACTTGACACTATGGACTATGAAAGCAAATGGGGCCGATATAGAATTCGAGTTGACAAAAATGACATTACTAAAAACAAAGAATTATTAAAAGAACTATTGATGCTTTCATATGGAGTCGTTACAGTAGAATGACGAAAGACATGAAAGCCGACCGCATAACAGCACCTATCCAAAAGGCGGAGTTTCGTGTTCCAGAGAAAGATTTGTGGTGAATCAAACATTAGTTTTTTAAATCAACTTTAGTGCTGAAAATTGCCACCTTCGCAAAGCCGCAAAACGTTAGACGACACCCGTAAACGAATACTGAGCTCAAACATAATGATTTTACAGAATGAGAGAGTTTAAAGTATTTCACCTATGTACTATAAATTAAAAGCCCAACCGATGTGTAGAATTATAAATGTATCTTTTTTGGTTTGCATTCAAATTATACTATCATTATCCGTCTATGCACAAAAGGATATAACGCAATTCTTAGGTATTCCTATCGATGGATATAAACCTGAAATGGTTAAGAAATTGAAAGAAAAAGGATTTGCTATTAGCCCATCGAATAAAGACGTTTTATCAGGTGAATTCAATGGAGCAAATGTTAATGTATTTATTGCGACTAACAACAATAAAGTATGTCGAATAATGGTTTCCGATGTTATCACGATAGATCAGGCCGATGTCAAAATTAAATTCAATAACCTCTGCAGGCAATTTCTGAATAACCCAAAATATATTTCAGCCTCACTGTCTGACTCCTCCTTTACAATTTCGGAGGATGAAGATATTTCTTACGAAATGTCGGTTAATAATAAGCGTTATCAAGCAGTCTTTTACCAACTGCCAGCAAAAGAAATTGATTCAACTATTTTAATAAATGATTTGAATGATTACCTATCTAAGAAATATACTCAAGAGCAATTATCGAGTCTCACAGATGAAACTCGAAACAATATGATAAAAGACGGCCTTTCATTTATGCTAAATAGATACTCAAAGAAAGTTGTTTGGTTTATAATTAATGAACTTTATGGAAAGTATTATATCTCTATATTTTATGATAATGAATACAATCGAGCAAATGGAGAGGATTTATAAATAGGCCGACTATTCAATGTTGGTATCTCCAATAGTGACGCTTGTTATTGATACAATAATCAGTGCCACTGCTATGTTGTGATTCGGGGCTGAACGAATAATGCCAAGCGTTAGTTCTTAATATTTTTTTCAAAAAGCCAATCAGCACTTTCGGCCGACGAATATTAAATTCCCCACCATCTACTTTGCCTGACTTTTATCCTATCTTCCCTATTATTTTTATTTTAATCGTGTTTTGCTCCTGATATGCGCCTCCCCGCCAACGACCATCTCCCCATAGGCAACCTGGTGGCCTGTTTCAATAACACGACGGCTACCTACAAATTTTATTGGCTTCTATCGATTTTGGATCAGGTTCAGCAAGGCAAAACGCTGATCGCCAAAAAGGAACTTTTTGCCGGGATGATCGGTCATGCCTGGTATACTGTTAACTATTTTCATGTTTCGTTCGGAAAATCAGACCTTTTGGCTGAGCATATACAGGCTGTACGAGCAATAGAGGAGATTCCTGTTATGGCTCCTAGAGATCAGATCATTGAGCAACTGGTTAGTTCATCCAGACGAGAAACACAGGCGCTCTTGTTTCATTTTGACAAAAATGTTCCGCATCGATTCCTGAGTCCTTGGTTTCCGGGAGCGGAAAAGAATGAGATGTATGTAAGATCAAATGATCCTAAAGAACGGTCTATTTATTCGCTCGAGAAGGAATTCATCTCCGTAAACCTCCTTTGGGCGAATTATCTGATCGATAACGCCGCGCTGATCCGTGATTTTTGCTACTGGCGTTTGGCACTCTACCTGCAAGCAAAGAATCCCAACGTTCCGGATATCCCGAATAAGTTGATAAAACCCGCCCAACGTAATTCCTTATCGAAGCAGCGGGCTTATTGGGACCAGGTATTGGCTGAGTTGGGCACAATACCCTGTATCTATACAAACGAGCCTTTGAAATCCAGCAACTATGCGGTTGAACATTTTATTCCATATAGTTTTGTATCGCATGACCTCATTTGGAATCTCATTCCAGCAAATCCATCTTTCAATAGCGTCAAAGGCGACAAACTTCCTCGGCTTGATGTCTATTTCGATCCTTTCTTCGAGCTGCAAAAGCAATCGCTTAATTTGATGAAAGAGAAAGGTCCCCGTCACCCCCTATTGGAGGACTATCTTTCCATTTTCCCTAATCTTGATACATCGATTACCCGCGATAAATATTATGACCACCTCCAGGCGCTGATTACGATCGCAGCGAACAATGGATTTGAATACTTGAACCTATGAGCCCCTTTCTTGACATACCCCGCAGCGATTATATTCTTGAAAGTGATGACTTCTTCATGATTTACGATCGGTTCCCGGTATCGCCTGGCCATCTGCTGATCATCTCAAAACAGCTTCGTTCCGATTATTTTGAACTAACAAGCGCTGAAAAAGCGGCACTTCCTGAATTGATTGATAAAGCCCGATCGATTATTGAAGAGCAGCACCAACCGGATGGCTACAACATCGGCATGAATTGTGGTTCGGTCGCCGGGCAGACTGTTATGCATTTCCACTGTCATGTAATACCTCGATATACAGGCGATATGGCAGATCCGCGGGGTGGTATACGGCATGCGATTGCGGGGAAGGGGTATTACTAGCACCAGGTAGAGCACTCTACAACCCATATCATGTTTTTATAAAATGATTCTCTACTTGACTGCTCTTTTGAGTTAATAAACGAATGTTGAAACTCAATCACTAATTCTGTTTCCGTTCGAATGTCAGCTACATGCCTTTCGCCGGTAACGGAATCATTCATCAAATACTCCTGCCAGTCGATTGGAAAATTATTCTTCCAATTTCTATGCCACTCGGTTTCAGGCTCCCACCATGAATCGCAATTTAGAATACCCTTATGAGCCCAATGATGGATTTTTCTATTTCCACACCTGGAAATTAATGATGAGCCACAAATAGGACATACTCCTTTCAGTCCTTTATAAGCCTCTACCTTGATGCCATCCACTAATGCGTACTTCATAGTATTTTCATTTATATCAGTTTTCTACCGCCCCCACCTCATATTCCACCTCACATACGATCTCTAATCCCTCCTTCCATTTCACCCCCTCAACGGATACCATCACCCGATTGAAATGCGCCTCCTGCAGCGGCTCAATGGATCGGGCCGGTTGCAACCAATCATAAATAGGGAAGGTGTTATCGGCTTGGTTGTACCAAGAGAACTGATTGAAACGATGTTCATCGTTCATCAATACCATTTTCAGCCCGGCGAGGCCCTCGCCATGCAACCGTTGACTGCTTTCGATCCGCCTTGGATACAACACCTTGAAATAGGTTGTTGCCACCAGCTGAAAAGAAGGCGATTCCTGAGTCAATCGAATTTCATGTATCATAATTTTATATCTTACTAATGTATATCAATTTGATACACGCCCGATTCATTGCGCATGATCTTGCGGTAAACGAACCCATCTCCGTTATCCGGCTGTTCGCGCAGGGAGAACCATTCCCAATGCTTGGGGAGCAGCGGAAAGACCAGCGTGAAGCATTTAAGCTCGCCGACTTTTTTAAAGAAATGTTTGGCGGGGGCATAGGGGATGTTCAGCGCCTGTGCCAGGAATATGCGCTCCTGGCCGTCCGGACCATATAAATAGGTGGTGCGGAAAATATTCACCCAGCCGCCGTTCAGGTATTTCTTTTTGGATACGTAGCGGCAGTGGATGATGGTTTGGCCTTCCTCAGCACGCAGGGTATTGGCGAGTTCTTTCCAGGAAGTCTTGTCTTTCTGGAATCGTCGTTGAAAGAAGAAAAAGT
>Ga0164293_10003465_pt1 | contig 13446 bp, 9 predicted proteins | sample GEODES118metaG_FD_111487 | JGI IMG/M metagenome (GOLD analysis project Ga0164293, IMG submission 111487) | Eutrophic lake water microbial communities from Lake Mendota, Wisconsin, USA - GEODES118 metaG | ecosystem: Environmental > Aquatic > Freshwater > Lake | place: USA: Lake Mendota, Wisconsin... | reverse complement strand
CAGCAGCGAGGACCTGGCCCTGGCGGTGATGCCGCTGCTTGATGGGGTGGAGTTGCTGCGGGCATGCAGGGTGGCGCTTACCTCGGCCTGCAATGCGAGACGACCAGGCGAGCCGTTGCCAACGGTTGCCTGCTTCTGCCCCTGATCTGAAACGTTGGAAGGAGCGCGTGCCACCGATGCCAGCCTCGCTGTATGTGCGAATCCTCATTCATGGGCCAATGGATGTCACCAGTCCGCCAGATATTCTGTAAAGAAGTCGAAAAGAGCCGCCGGGGATACCGGGTCCGTATAAAATACCTACCCCCCACCGTATAACCCCCCAGGCCCATAGCCCCGCATGCCCTTTGGAGTAAGTTGCCGGTTTCCCATCGGCTGCATAGGCTGACAACTGCACCCATCGCAGAGTGGATAACGGACCCGCCCATACAGCGTTAGTCATCCAAGATGAAATTCATTCTTCATTATCGAGGCCCGCTTCGTTCGAACGGCTCGCCCCAACACAAGCATGAACTGCGCCAAGCGTTCCATAGTCAGTTGCAGCAACTGTGGTTGCAGCCCCCGCTTAACGAAGAACGCACGCTGCTGAAACCACGAGACAAGAACGGAAATTACTCCCTATTACGTCATGTGGCGCCATTTATGTTTGTGCCCCTTGTAACGGCTGAAATGAATGGCGTGGCTGAGTTAAGAGTTACCATTCTGCGGCCAGAGTCGCCCGGCAACTTGATAACGCAAGGCGGAGATATCGACAACCGGCTAAAGACACTCTTTGACGCCCTGACGATGCCAAGACATACCAACGCATTGCCAACCAATGAAACGCCAACTGAGGACCAGAAACCGTTTTATTGTCTTCTTGAGGACGACAACCTTGTGACATCAGTTTCGGTTCGCACCGAGCAGCTGTTAGCTCCACCCGTTGACCGCTCTCATGTTGAGGTCTTGATTGCTGTGGAAACCGCTGTCACTCGCCAGACAATAGACAACGTTGTGTTGCGCTAAGATGACTAACATACAGCTCCAGAACGACAGCTAAATCGCTACGCGCTTTTGTTTCCTCCCGTTGGTCGGCTGCCTCTGAGCCGTAGCATTATGTCTCACAGGAGGACACATGGCTATTGAAGACTTTATGAATGGAGCGTTGCGCGAGTGCGCCGCCGGGAACTACTCGGTCGCGATGGCATGTATCTGTACTGTTGTCGACTCATTAGGCAAAGCAGAATTTGGCGGAAGGACGAGAAGTCGCTGCTTGGCTTTCTTGGATAGATACCTGGACATCATCACGACTGTGGGTTTTGGTGGGGCGATACGAGCCAATCCAGGGGCAAGGCTGAACGTATCGGATCCAATGGATCCCAATAAAACCAAGAACGTGACTGAGGTTGTATACGATATTCTTAGATCTTCTCTCATTCACGAAGCTGATCTCCCATTTAATGTCCAGTTCACGCAAGAGGCTTTCTTTGGAAAACGGGACGGGAACTTTCTTATTCCGATAAACTTCTTCTACGCTCTCTTCTTTGCTTCGATTGCTTCCCCCTCCATGGCTCAGAAATTCATTGTAAATGATATTCAGGTCACATGGAGAGGCGCACCTTGCCCGGTTAATCAGCTGATGGGAGACACTGTGGCCGTTCGTTCATTCCTCTCCTTATGAGAAGTACTACGACATGACAATATCCCGGTCTTATTAGCTCAAGTCAAGTGGCTGGCCTAGGGGCTCGGGATCAGTCTTTTGTATCGTGGTGAACGGTGATAGGCGGACCCAGATAAGACGACAGGAGACTCCGACGATATTGCGAAAACCATTGCTCCAACAGGGTTCTGGCCATGTTGCCAGCCGGCATCCTCGCTTTTATGCTGCCGGTGGAGCCGGAAGAGGGTTTTTATGCGGATCCGCCTATTCAGCGTTCGATGCATCTCGCGCAGTCAACAAAACAACTAGATGAACTAACGAAACATCTCCAAGAACGATGTATTATCCGCTTACTGGTTATCTTAAATTACACGTGACCAAGTTGCGCCATCCCAAAAAAGCAATAACGTCGAGCGGGGCTCAACAACTACGCCCAGCATCCTGAAAGCTTCAATTCCAACATTGATAACTGCAAACATCTTTCCATGAGTAGCAATGGTTGGTTCAGGCACAGCAAGAGTCCGACCCGTAGTTGATTGATTAATGCGAACAGCATTAAATTTGTCAACTTGAAGAATCACAGGGTCAATGATGCCTCCGCTGCCCTGATCCTCAATCGATATGGTCGCCCAATTGCGGACAAGAAAACCTTCTTGAGGACTAATCTGGCCAAAGTCTGCAAATGTTGGAGTTGAGTCAAAATCATCCGCAGTGCACACCCAGCCAACAGGGCTTCCTTCTGCAGGCTTTGTATTATAAACGATGTCACCTCGAAAGTAGCTGCCAGCGGTGGGCCTTTGGTGCGAGAAATAAATACTTGGCTGATCTTGTGAAACCGTATTAAGGCTTGGTGATTGAGCATTGTCCACCGGCATTGTGTACGGGACTCCAGAATCTGTTCTTCCTTCAACGATCATCCAACAACCAGCAACAATACTGCCAGGGTCAGGCACCTTGAAGCTATCAATTGCAAAGACAAATCGACTACTCCCACCAGGATGCCAAAACGTACAAGCGTACTGAACAAAAGCGTCACCTGTAGGGCCATACTCTCGATATAATCCACCAATAACCTGCTGCCCATCAACGCATCTAAACAACCAGGTTCCCGAATGATCTGTCTTGGCCTCCCATAAGAATGTATAGAGACCAGCTGCTAGCTCAACACCTTCAGCTGGCCATTGCTTGGTTTTCAGTTGCATGACTCCTACACCGTTGCCACCAGAGAGACGAAATCCAACGAGTAGATATCCCTTCGAACGATCGGCGAAGGCTCTCCAGCTTGATCCTCGAACTTCACCCCTTACATATGGCTCTGCCGTAGTCGTCTGTAGATTTGACTCCAACATGAATTCAGCTGGATCAACACTAGGCTCAAGAGGAAAGGCTACGGGGCGTTGGACACCGAACTGACCAGGTATAAATAAGTTATTTCGTGGACGTGATCGCACTACCAGCTCATTAAAGTCTCGCCCTCTTCTGTAAGCTTCAGCTTGTTCAGCAATAAAGACACCAGATCTTAAAGAATAAGGATCAACCTGTGGGTCGCCGCCATATCTTATCTGACCTGTCATGCCCTCTGTTCTCGCTACTGATTGATCGTTAATCATGAAACCTGTCCTATCGGCGGGGCTTCTTGAGCCAGCTGCATTGATTGTGCTTTGTTGCCTCAAGCCTGAAAAACGCAAATCAACATGACCGGACTTGCAGATGCGACCAGTTCCTTCAGTATAATTAGGTAAAGTAGGCCTCTCAGAAAGCCCTGTCTGAAATACCTGTTCAATAGGCAACCCCCATTCAGTATAGAGATCGAACCTGTGCTCGTCGACTACCATTACCTTTGCACAACAATTCGCTCTTTCAATGCCGCCAACATCATAGATATCAATAACATCATTATTCACTAGATCATGATTCAAAATGGTTACACGAATTTGACGGTAGTGTAACATTATAGTGGGATCCCCTGGCTTGGGAGAACTCCTTGACTGGTCTCCGTCAAGGCTTACATCAATAATCTGACGACTGCCGTAGCTGTCATCGTAAACCCAGATGCCATTTGTCTCGGTCGAGTTAAGTCCATGCGCTTGTTGAATAATAATCTCGGTTGGAAAATCATGGTAAACTTCTATGAAGTTAACATAATTAGCATTCATAAATGCATTTTGGAGATGCAAGAAACCTCGGCATATAGCACCGCAGCCCAAGGGAATGCCAGCTTCTGCTCCAGAACCAGCATATGCATTTCCGCTTGACTTAGTTCTCATAATTACAGTTGCGCTATCAAAACACTCAACGTTAGCGACTGTGATATTGCCTGGGCCAAAAAGTGTGCCGTTGCGCATTGATGGCATTCCAACAGGCTTTCTCTGGGTATCCGTGTGATCTTGGAAACGTCCATTTTTTCCGGCAACTACATTTGACAAAATCATGATATGATGAATATAGGTATTATTGGGATTATGAATATAGGGCAGGGGAAGGCCGTCCGGCTTGCCGATTTCCGCGAAACAGGCATCATATCTTCGAACATCATTCATTTGGATCTGGGTTTGATCAATATAAAATGAGCCACTTCCAACTTCCAGATGATCAGAAAACCACCAAATGTAGTTCGCGCCCACATGCTTACAGCTAATCAGTGTAAGTTCCTGAGTAGCCCTGACTACTTCTGGGTGTGTTATAGGCGTCATGTCTAGCCAGAGTGCATATCCATTCTGATGTAAAAAACTACAATCTACTATTTTTGACCCGGTTCCTACAGGATTAAATCTACTACCAAGATAGATTCTTTCACCAGGAAAGCCATCAGCACAGTCTCTTGATCCCAACGGAAACCCGTAGCGAACAGAGTAGCCATAGCCTCGGAGGGCATGCCGGCCACCTTGAAATTGAATGTGACTAAAACGGTTCTTGTAGTGCTGGAAGACAATGAGAGAAATTCCGGAGTCGTAGGCAATTGCGGGATAAGCAAAACCATTAATCACTGTAGGAATCGTGTCTACATACATGCCGTTTCCCGCCACAGGCTCACCATTTTGGTAGTATATTTCATAGGTGTCTCTTGTCTTATTTCTTACTTCAAAACGTCCATTGGCATTCGTGTTTTCATTGACCCCTCGTTGCTCAATAATCTGTCCATTTTCAAATCCATGATCGATACAAGTCACCATGATCGGTGATGTATGACTTGCGTGTCTAATCGTCTTTTTTGGTGCAACTGATTCGTGCTCTTGAATCACTACACCATCGCTCCCGCTCTCCCCAATTAGATGAAGAAACCCAAAGACTTCGAGGCCTTGATAATAGCCAGACTCGCCAAATGTTGAGTTTGCACGCCCGATGGAATAAGTGCCAGCTGGCAAATAAACATCTCTCACCTCTGAGTAAGTTTCGGCGGAGCTAGATCTGCCAATCACTCTTCTTTGATGGTAAGCATAATTGATTGCCTTTTGAATCGATGCTCTGTCATCAGTGACCCCATCGCCTTTGGCCCCAAACCACTTGACATTCACTGGTAGTGTTGCTGCCCCTAGACGTTGCCACCAACCGCCGAGCCCTTGAATCATCACGCCACCATCGTCGTACCTGGGCAACCTTCCAGAGTCAAGGGATCGCCAGGAAAAATCTCCTTCTCCGCCATCACCTGGCTCATTGGCACCAAGAACCTTGATTATTGATCCTGTTTCACCTGTCATCCCGCGTATTTCGTGAATACTACGGACACTTAGTGAGCCACTAGATGGCGGAGAAAAGAAAGGTTTGAAGATGAGTGACCGTTCCCCAGGCGTCATCACTCCTATAGTCGCGCCCACCCAAAGGCTGTTAGCATTAAGTAAGCCTTCAGAAGCATAAATAATAACTCCCTTGTAGTCATCTCGAACTCGCATATCTTCTGCGCGCTGCCATCGGCCACCGCTAGCAGGAACAATATAAATACCGTTCTCCCGTTCGTCGATCTGCGACCTGACTAAAATACGATCTCCAATCTCAAGATGAACAGAGTCAACGGTCATCTCATTCAGGTCTACGTTCCCAGTTGTAGCGACACGCACGTGAGCCTTCCAGTCGCTGTCCCATTTCTGGAGCACAAAGAATGATGAGGATAGATGTGCTAGGCGCCAGGTTGTGTTGGCATTCACCGCTCCATCAACGATGCGAACGATCATCTGATTTTCCAATATGCTGTCACGTTCAAGATATAGCCTGCGAGAAAAGATCCTACGAGACACTCTATAGATCCCATTTTCACTTGGCCTTGTCTGATCCTTTAGCAAGATGCGATACCCCTCGGCAACAGCAATGCCATCCACATATTTACCGATAGATCGGTCTCGTAGATCTATATTGCCTGTTGATGCCAAGCGGACCGAGTTCCAATGCGCCATGATGTACCCACATGATTTGGAATACTAATCAAGACCTAAAGATGGTCGGGTTCTATTAATCAAAGAACATGATTATTCACGTGCAGCAATGAACATGGCAGACGGGTGTGATCGCGTGACCCAAATCTGCTGATTGATGCAGAGTGCATCAATAAACTCTTATCTGACTTGTTCTCATCCGAGGAAGCTATACAATGTAGGCTCCGATGAGTGGATGATTTCCAGCCTAATAAACACGGCCATTGTATAGCCATGACTCAAGCAGACCTTGTGCTTTGATGTATGTCTACTATGCTCATGTTTTTTGGAAGGCTCTGTGGGACAGTGCTTTGACGTTTAATCGCTCAGCAAAACATGATGTGGCCATTTTGTCATCAAGCCTGCTAGAGCAGGCCCATCGAACAAGCCCTTCGAGTGGGCATGCCTCCACCAATTCCCGGCTTCCGTTTGAAAATCCTTGCCTGCCACTCAAGGGCGGCGTTAGGAGGATCAGGAGCCATGCAATAATGTGTTATCAAATGCTTGTCGGATATTGACCGCTATGCCACGCTTGCATGACAAGCAAGCGCTGATGGGCTACGTTTGATATTTTAATAATTCCAAGGGACTTTTTCCTTGGCGAAGAAGATACTAACAAAATAGAGACCATGCTCATCAATCGCCTAAGAGCCAATGAATCCGACCGAATACTTTAAGGATCTTTCTCAAGAACTCCGAGCTGTTCAAAATCGGATTCGAAACTTAATTGGTTCTGCTCACTGGCCATCCGATGGAGCATGGAAAGAAAGTGTTCTACGCACTGTTCTACGTAGATATCTGCCGCCAACTTTTACTGTTGGATCCGGGTTTATACTTACGTCTGAAGGTGTCAGTTCACAGATTGATATTCTTGTTTGTGATGATTCTGCACCAGTATTATTTAGGGATGGAGACTTTATGATCACTACAGCAGACTGCGTTCGTGCTGTCGTGGAGGTGAAGACCAGCTTGAACCGAACCCAACTTAAGGAAGCTCTGTCCAAGATTAATAGGATTTCAGGATTGATGAGGCGACATTGTGTGAGTCCGAACCCATTTCTGGGCCTCTTTTCATTTGAGGAATGCTCATCTCAGCCTGAAGACATCTTGGCATCATTACAGACAGAGAATCCCAGTAACTATGTTATTCGTGCGCTTTCTTTTGGAGATAGACAGTTCTATCGCTTCTGGGAACTCAATCCTTTAGGGGTGTCTCGCCAGCCATACATGAGATGGCATGCATATGATGTCCCAAACAGTGCACCGGGTTACTTCGTGCATAACCTTGTAGAATATATCTTTCCACTATCAATAGAAAAATCATCAAATATCTGGTATCCAGACTCAGGTAAAGAAACGCGCATAGTTGGCTCACTGCCAAGGCGAGGAGAAATGGGAAACGAACAAGAATGACCGAAGGCCGATGGGATGCCAGTAACAAGTAATTATAGTCATGGCATTTACAAACTATTGTCTAGAATGCACTATCCTCATGTCCTTTACGAACATTCTTACTGGATGAAGTCTTCCTGTTTGCTTTAGGGGTGTGCCGACACTTCGAACAAGCCCCCCGAGTGGACAGGCCACCTTCAACTCTCTGCTTCGCCTCCTTGGGTTCCTTGCCTGCCACTCAGGGGCAGCGTTAGCCAATAGTAGTAAAGTTTCTCCTTTATAGACGCGATAGGCATCCATGACACTTCTCCAGGAAATCCTGAACTGGTCCAACGGCTTACCACCTTGGCAGAGCGATGCAGTTGCTCGGCTATTGCTGAGAGGATCGTTGTCATCTGAAGATGAAGCAGATCTATTTGCCTTGCTAAAGCTTTCTCAGGGAATACCTGATCCGGGGGGTCGCATTCCCAAACCACTGACGGAGGCTCAAATACCCCACCCCGCAGAGGGATCTACAGAGATAAAACTGCTAGCAATAAAGAACATGATTAATGTAAATGCAATTGCAAGCAACCAGCGGCTTTCGTTTATACCTGTAGGATTAACCGTGATCTACGGCGACAATGGATCAGGAAAGTCAGGATATTCGAGAGTCTTGAAACGAGCCTGCCGAGCACGTGATCAACGAGAAGTGATTCATCCTGATGTCAGAATCCCAACAGCACCTTCATCAGCAGCTGTAGCAGTCTTTGAAATTAGTATTGATAATGATGTCCAGGAGATTCAGTGGTCAGATGAACTTGAATCTCCTCCTGAACTCTCTTCACTGGCAGTCTTTGATTCTAGATGTGCACGTTCCTACCTTGAAAGTGAAGATGATTACTCGTATGTTCCCTACGGCCTTGAGATTTTTGAAGGATTAGCACAGCTATGCAAGAGACTGAAGCAGAGAGTTGAATCGGAAATCAACGCATCCTCTCCTGATCTATCCGTGTTCAACCCGCTTTGTGGTGAAACAGAAGTGGGCAGACTGATTAATAATCTTTCAGCCGAGACATCAAGAGACAGCATTCAAGCACTTGCGAGCCTAACCTCTGAAGAAGTAGCAAATCATTCGGCTCTGCAAATCAGCTTAAACGAAAAAGATCCCAAAGAAAAGGCGAATCAATTACGAAATTTGGCGAAAAGGCTAGATACTGTTGCCAGACGAATAGTCGAGAAAGCTCAATCAGTTGACCAAGAAGTTGTAACAAAGTTTCAGGCGTTATCGCAAGAATATAGGATATCGAAGGCGGCAGCAGAACTTGCAGCAGAGCAGTTTAGAAATGGTGAGCGTCTACTGCCTGAAACAGGTGGTGAAGTATGGCGTGAATTATTTGAGGCTGCAAGAAAGTTTGCAGCAGTTGCTCACCCTGGGAAGTTATTCCCCAACCTAGGAGCCGATTCTCCTTGTCCGCTGTGTCAGCAGCCGCTTGCTGAAGGGGCCTCTCGTCTAATTCGCTTCGAAGAGTTTATACAAGAAGACACCGAGAAAACTGCCCAGACAAGGAGACAAGCACTGTATACACAGTACAAACCATTCGTAGAAATAAACTTCGACTTAAATGTTGATGAAGTCACTTCTGCAGAAATAACCGGCCTAGACCCTCAGCTAATTGATGACATAAAGGCATTTGAGAGACTACTTCATGGCAGACAGCAGATGATCAAGGATGCAGTAATAAAGCATGAATGGGATGGGGTAGAGCAGCAACTAATGAATCCATCAGATCGACTTTTTGCCTATGTTGCGAAGCTAAATATAGACGCTGACAATCTTGAGCATGCTTCAGATGAAAAGCTGCGAGTTGAGCTTCAGGCAAAATATGCTGATCTAGATTCACGGGTCCGCCTTCGGCAGGTAAAGGATTCAGTGATTAAAGCTGTTGATCTTCTTGATCACCAGGCAAGATTAAAGAAGTGCATTGGATCAACAAGGACAAACTCTATCTCATTGAAGGCATCAGAGCTTGTTGAGAAGGTTGTTTCAAAAGAACTGGCTGATTCTTTAAACAGTGAGTTTGAGGTATTGGGAGTGAAGCAACTCCGAGTCAGCCTTCAAAGTCGTTCAGACAAAGGCAAAACCCTGCATAAGCTCAAATTGGAACTGCCTCAGAGTCGTAATCCTAGTGAGATATTAAGTGAGGGAGAGCAGAGGTCAGTGGCCATTGCGTCATTTTTAGCTGAAACCAAAGTGAGTGGTGGGAAGTCCGGAATAATATTTGATGATCCCGTTTCATCACTTGATCATCGCCGGCGCGAACGAGTGGCAAGAAGGCTAGCGCTAGAGGCTGCACATCGGCAGGTAATCGTTTTTACCCATGATGTTTATTTTCTCTGTCTTTTGGATGAAGAAGCAAGGTCCGCAGGAATTAATATCTACACACAAAGCCTTTCGCGTCGAAGCGTAGGCTATGGTGTAACCAATCCAGATCTACCCTTTGAAGCAAAGACCACTACAAAAAGAATAGGTGAGCTTATCAATCACCATCAACTAATCGAGAAGCTATGCAGAGATGGAGAAGAAGATGAACACCGCAAGCAAACGATAGATGCATACTTCCGTCTTCGTATTACTTGGGAGAGAGCTGTTGAGGAATGGCTTTTTGGAGGTGTCGTTCTCCGGTTCAGAAAGGGTATTGAAACAAACCGCCTTCGCAGCGTTGTCGTAGAAGATAGTGACTATGAACAGGTCTATGCAGGTATGACGAAATGCTCAAACTATGCCCATGACAAAGCCATGAATGGTGGCATTGCGATTCCCGCTCCGGAGGAACTATATTCCGATATTCAGGCTCTTGATAGTTGGCTGAAAAAGCTTGAAAAGAGATGCAAAGAAGTACAGAAAAGACGAAAGACTAAGGGTTCTAATATGTAGTCGCTGTGGGAATCCGCGATGGCTAACATCAAGATACAGAAGACGGGAGCATAGGATAATTAAACTTCCAAGATTCTGGCCCGCTTCTGATCTTGGCGTTGGGATGACCCGCATGGCCTGCTCTATGATTCTCTTCTACCGTGATCTCTAAGCATGGCCAAAAGAATTGTCTTCTTTAATCACAAGGGTGGCGTAAGCAAGACTACTACTGCATATAATCTTGCATGGAAACTAGCAGAGAAAAACAGGGTTCTTATTGTCGATGCGGATCCACAGTGCAATTTGACTAGTCTTCTCATCGATCAGTTTGACAGGTTCTATCTCGACGATGCCACACGGCTTAATAATCTAAGAGATGGAGTCGAAGTTGCATTCAAAGGAAGGCCAGCTCCAATTACATCAATAGCCTGCTTTGAATCCCCTCGCAGACCTGGTCTATATTTAATTCCTGGCCATCCTAATCTCTCGGAGTTTGAGGCAGCACTTACTTTTGCTCAAAATTCGAACAACGCTATTTCCACGCTCGAAAACTTGCCAGGCGCGTTTGGTGCATTGATGACAAGGGTGGAAGATGAATATAGCATTGATTATACGGTTGTTGATCTCAACCCGGGCCTAAGTTCAATCAATCAGAACTTCGTGCTTTCTTCTGACTACTTGGTTGTGCCAACTAATCCTGACCCGTTCTCGTTAATGGCACTTGAAACACTTAAGTCAATCCTGCCTCGTTGGGCCAGCTGGCTTCAGCAGAATGGCCCTATATTTGCCGATTCTTCATATCCAATTAAGCTTTCTCCACCAAAGTTTCTGGGAACTGTAATTCAGCGCTTTAATGTCAGAAAAGGAAGAGCCGCGGCTCCATATAGAGATAACATTGAGGAGATCAAGCGTAAGGTAGTTGAAGATCTCATGCCAGCTTTGCAGCGATCAGGAATGCTCCTAGAGCACGAAAAGTATGGAAGTAACTTGATGGTTAATGGTCTCTGCTTATCTGAGATATCTGACTTCCAAGGCTTATTGCCGAAAGCAATTGCGGCAGGCGTCCCTGTGTACGAGGTTACTGACGATGAAATCAATGAGACCGGTAACGTACTTGAGCAAATGCAATCGAATCGTTCAAGATTTAACGGCTTGTTTGAAAGTCTAGCAGATGAGCTTCGACGTCTTACTGCATAATGACTGCAATTCAGACATTTGGCGACAGTATTGCTGATTCGATGCGTTTACGTGAGCTTTACCATCACTGCGTTACAACTTTAGGCTTGCCAGGTGACTATGGAGATCTACTGCGGATGTCTATGGTTTATTGCATGAGTGCACTGGATAAACTTTTGCATGAATTAGTGGTTCATAATATGGTTGAGATCTTTGCGAATCGCAGGGCAGCCACAGGTAAATACAAAAGCGAAACCATAAGCCTAGAGCATCATTTGGTTCTAGCGTCAGCTTCTCTGCCCCCTCCTGAAATTGTCTTTGAACAAATAGTTAGGTCAAAAATAGCTCACCTTTCATTTATGGACCCCCCTAAGCTTGTCGATGCTTTGGCCTTGATATGGAGTGAAGAGCATAAATGGCAAGCTATCGCATCTGAGATGGGTAGCAATCGCGAGTCAGTTATCACTGAGCTAAAAAACCTTTACAGGCGCAGAAACTCTATTGTTCATGAGATTGACTGGGATCCAGTTTCGGGCGCAAAAATGGCAATTCTTCCTGCTGACGCGGAACGAGCTGAGACTTTTATCAAGACATTAGGGGAGGCTATTGACCGTCTTGTAACATGACATCCTGCGTCAGTCCCAACAACCAGATCCAGAAGACGGGAGCGAGGGATGGCTTCTACGCGGATAATCGCGCCCGCTTCTGATCTGGAGCGTTAGGTGACTTGACCCTATGGACATTGCCACAATCGCAACATCCGTCGTTTCGTCTCTCGGAGTATCGGCAGCGGGCGCATGGTGGTTGAGCAAGGCACTGGTGTCGCACCGTTTGGCCAAGGACCTTGAGAACTACAAGTCCAAATGGCAACGAGAGCTTGAGCGAGAAAAGCTCGAGATTGCGGGTCGGGTCAAAGAGCGGGTGGATACCTTGCTAGGCGATCGGGCCGCCGAACGCGAGTATGCGCTCGAAGCAAAGAAGCGGCTTTACCAACTCATCGGGCCGCTCAAGTTCCAACTCCTCATTGCATGCCGCGATGCTGCACATCGAATTGAAGGTCACGGATTAAAAGCAGCATATGACATGTCGGTGGGTGGGTACTATGGGGTCAATACTATCCACCGCATATTGCGGCCTTTGGCGATTTCCGAACTCATTGAACAGCAAGTAGCCTATGCGGACTTCGCCGTTGACGAGTCCGCAATCGGCCTTCTTCGCTTCAAGAAGTCGGCGACCTTGGCGTTCACTGGGGGTGACGTGATGCGAGATCACCCCAACGTAGACTGGAATCAACAGTCCGAGCATCTCTTCTATGCCACACTTAGCGAAGCGGCCCACGCGTTGATCGCCACAGATGCGAACGGGGCGAAACGGGTTATCGAGTACCACGAATTTGCTACGCTATTTGCATCAAACCACAATAACCAAGGGCTTAGTACCTTGGCGCGAATAATTGACCAGTTCACGATGAAGTCAAAGCCACTGTTTTGGGTTCGCCTTGTAGCGTTCGGTCACAATTGTCGTGAGTATGTCGGAACGGCAGGGGCCGGTTTAGATTTCGAGTACAGGCGCTACAACTTGCGGGCGCTGTTGGAGCGAAGTGAAGATGAGTACATTCTGGCGAATCTTGATGCCTTCAAGACCGCAGTTGAGAGTTCTATTCTCCAAAAGCTATAGCGCCATGCTGTCCTTGCAGTGTCGCCTAACAAACAAATGCAGCCGACGTGCGGGAAGGCTCGGCTCAAGATGGTCCATCAACCGCCGCACGCGGCTGATCTGGAACGTTATGCAAAATGGCAGCGGGAAGACATACCTTGCAAGCTGAAGGCGATAGATAACTGCTTTTCATGACTGGCCTACAGGGATTTCAACTCTGACAGAAAGATCAATCTGTCTAGCCTCTGTCCGGGAAGAACGATCAGCGCTGTAGTCAGTCCATT
>Ga0164293_10003464_pt1 | contig 13448 bp, 11 predicted proteins | sample GEODES118metaG_FD_111487 | JGI IMG/M metagenome (GOLD analysis project Ga0164293, IMG submission 111487) | Eutrophic lake water microbial communities from Lake Mendota, Wisconsin, USA - GEODES118 metaG | ecosystem: Environmental > Aquatic > Freshwater > Lake | place: USA: Lake Mendota... | reverse complement strand
GCGCACATACAGGCCTGGTTCGAGCGTGAGCACCATGCCCGGGTGCAGCACCCGGCTGGGCCGCGCTTGCACCATCAGACCGGTGAGCGGGTCGGCTTTGGCAGGCGTGGTGTTGGCCTCACCTGGCTCGACATAACTGCCGCAGTCGTGCACATCCATGCCCAGCCAGTGGCTGGTGCGGTGCATGTAAAACGGGAAGTAGGCTTTCTTTTCCAGCACATCATCAAGAGAGCCATGTTTGGCGGTTTGCAGCAGGCCCAAGTCCAGCAAGCCTTGCGACAACACCCTCAGCGCGGCTTCATGCGGGTCGTTGAAGCGCGCACCGGCGCGGGTGGCGGCTACTGAGGCATGTTGAGACGCCAGCACCACTTGGTAGAGGTCTTTTTGCGCGGCGCTGAACACACCGTTGGCGGGAAATGTGCGGGTGATGTCCGAGGCATAGCCATCGAGCTCGCAACCGGCATCGATCAACACCAACTCGCCATCGCGGATGGGCGCGGCGTCAGCACGGTAATGCAGCACGCAGGCGTTGGCACCGGCGGCGACGATGGAGGTGTAGGCGGGAAACTGCGCGCCGTGCATCCTGAACTCGTGCAGCAACTCAGCGTCCAAATGGTATTCGCGCACATCTTGGCCGGCGCGCAGCATGCGGGCGCTGGTTTGCATGGCGCGCACATGGGCGTGGGCGCTGATGCGAGCGGCGCGGCGCATGGTGTCTTGCTCTTGCGCATCTTTGATGAGGCGCATTTCGTCCAGCAGCGTGCACAGGTCTTGCTGCGCCGAGGGGCAGGACACGCCCGTGCGGGCTCTGGCGCGCACGCTGGTGAGCCAGCCATCGACTTGTGCCGTCAAAGCGGCATGGGTGGCGAACGGAAACCAGACCGTGGTTTGGTTTTCCAGCAACTTGGGCAGCTCTTTGTCGAGCGCACCCACCGAATGCGCTTGGGTCACACCCAAGGCAGCGGGTGCAGCCTCGGGGCCTAAACGGATGCCGTCCCAAATTTCACGCTCGAGGTCCTTGGGTTGGCAAAACAAAGTGGTGTGGCCATCGGCCGTGATGACCAGCCAGGCGTTCGGTTCCGTGAAGCCCGTCAGGTAAAAAAAGTAGCTGTCGTGGCGGTAGGGGAAATCGCTGTCGCGGTTGCGGGCGCGCTCAGGCGCTGTCGGGATGATGGCCACACCGCCCGCGCCCAGTTGGGCGGCCAATGCGGCGCGGCGTTGCGCGTGGATGGAGGTCATGGCGGGATTGTAGGAGGGGCACCTTGATGGGATGCTTCAAGAATTTGCAACTTGAGCCCTCAACTCCAGCCCTAATGCGCCCATGACCTTCAAGATGGTGTCAAAACTGGGTGAACGTTCACCTGAAAGTGCTTTGTAAAGGCTTTCGCGAGACAGCCCCGCGTCTTTGGCCACTTGACTCATGCCTTTGGCGCGAGCAATGTCGCCCAAGGCTTTGGCAATGAAAGCCGCGTCACCATTGGCCTCTGCCAAGCAAGCTTCAAAATAGAGCGCCATGTCTTCACGGGTACGCAAATGGTCTGCGACATCGTAGGGTGTGGTGTGGGTTAAGGCCATGTTTCACTTCTCCAGGTTTTTTGCCAACTGCAAGGCTGTTTGAATATCTTTGGGCTGAGTGCTCTTGCCACCACCGGCCAACAGAATCACGATGTCATGGCCTCTTTGAGTGAAATACACCCGATAGCCAGGGCCGAAATGAACACGCAACTCTGAAACGCCACCGCTCAGGGCTTTGACATCGCCCGGGTTACCAGACGCCAAACGCTCCACGCGCACCAAAATCCGCGCGCGCCCTTGAAGATCGCGCAAGTTGTCGATCCATTCGGCATAGACATCGGTTTTGCGGATTTGCATCACCATAGAAATGTAGCCAATAGGCTACGACCGGTCAAGCGAATGGCTATTCGTTCAACTGCGCCAAACGCTCGGGTGTACCCACATCGACCCATAAACCCTCATAAAGCGAGGCGCTGACCAAACCTTGGTCCATGGCGGCGCGCAGCATGGGTGCCAGAGGCGCTTTCACGCCATCGGGGTTGCCCGCTGGAATGGGGCACCAAGCGGCTTCAAAGAAAGCGCGTTTGTACAGGGCGATGGTGCTGAACGTGAAAAGGGGCTGCGAAGGGTCGGATGGAAAAGCCCTTGGCGGCTGAGCCGATACGCTTTCTGGAACGGGCGACACCAGCCCCGCCTGGAGTTTGGGAAGGTTGAGCGCCAAGCCCTGCGCCGACAACCCAAAGTCCCCACGCGGGTTGTGCGCGGGGTTGGGCACCAGCCAAATGTGCGCCCAATGCAGGCTGGCTTTGAAGCGCTCATAGTCCAAAGCAGAAAACGCAAAGTCCGGCGCAAACACATCCCCAGCCGCCACCCAAAACACATCGTTGAGCAGCGGCAAGGCCCGCACAATGCCGCCCGCGGTTTCCAGCGCCTCGCCCGCGCCGCGCCCCTCGTGGGAATAACGCAGTTGCAAGTCGGCGGCGGGTGTCATGCCGACACCAGCAACAGAGGGCGAAAAGCCAGACCCAAAGGCCGGTTCGATCTGATCGCCCAACCAACCGGTGTTGATGACCGCCGACGGGACGCCCGCCAGAGCCAAGGCCTGCAAGGGATACCAGAGCAAGGGACGGCCGCGCACTTCGAGCAATGGTTTGGGGGTGTGGTCGGTGAGTGGGCGCATGCGTTCGCCGCGCCCGGCGGCCAGCAGCATGGCCTGGGCCCGAAAACCAGCTCCCGCCATGGCGTGAGTTGCAGCGTCAGGCTGTGAAAAAGGGCTTGTTTCAGGGAGGTTGTTCACGCCAATGAGTGTAGCCAGCGTCTGGCTAAAATGGACGACCCTCCCCCCCCACTTTTGATCGGAGCCTTTCCCATGGCCAACCACCAACAAATGGCCAGTGCCATCCGCGCACTGGCAATGGATGCGGTCCAGCAAGCCAACTCGGGTCATCCGGGCGCACCCATGGGCATGGCCGATATTGCGGTGGCTTTGTGGGGCGAGCACCTGAAACACAACCCCCAACACCCGCATTGGCCGGACCGGGACCGCTTTGTGCTGTCCAACGGCCACGGCTCGATGCTGATTTACGCCTTGCTGCACCTCACCGGCTATGACCTGCCCATGAGCGAGCTGAAAAACTTCCGTCAGTTGCACAGCAAAACCGCTGGCCACCCCGAGGTGGGCATCACCCCCGGCGTGGAAACCACCACCGGCCCGCTGGGTCAAGGCATCACCAACGCGGTGGGCATGGCGCTGGCCGAAAAACTCTTGGCGTCTGAGTTCAACCGCCCCGGCCACGACATCGTCAACCACCACACCTATGTGTTCTTGGGCGACGGTTGCATGATGGAGGGCATCAGCCACGAGGCCTGTGCCTTGGCCGGTGCTTGGAAGCTGAACAAGCTCATCGCCTTGTACGACGACAATGGCATTTCCATCGACGGCAAGGTCACGCCTTGGTTCATTGACGACACCCCCGCTCGCTTCAAGGCCTATGGCTGGAACGTGGTCACGGTGGACGGCCACGATGTGCAAGCGGTCAGCCGCGCCATCGCCAGTGCCAAACACAGCGCCGACAAGCCCACGCTCATCGCCTGCAAAACCCACATTGGCCAAGGCAGCCCCAACCGTGTGGACACCGCCAAAGCGCACGGCGAACCCTTGGGCGCAGACGAAATTGCGCTCACCCGGGCCGCCATCCACTGGCCCCACGCCCCGTTCGTCATTCCCACCGAGGTTTACGACGACTGGAGTGCCAAGGACAAAGGCCACAAGGCCGAAGAACACTGGAACCACCAGTTCACCGCGTACGCTGCAGCACACCCCGCGCTGGCATCCGAGTTCAAACGCCGCATGGCCGGTGACTTGCCGAAAAACTTCCACCAAACCGTGGTGGATGCGGTGGTTTCTGCCAACACCAAGGCCGAAACCGTGGCCAGCCGCAAGGCCAGCCAGTTGGCGCTGGAAGCCTTCACCGCCGCCATCCCCGAGTTGCTCGGTGGCAGCGCCGACCTGACGGGCTCGAACCTGACCAACACCAAATCCACGCCCCATTTGCGCGTCGATCTCGCCGGGCAGGTGGTGAAAGACGAGCATGGCCAGGGTGGTCGCCATATCAATTACGGCGTGCGCGAATTCGGCATGGCTGCCATCATGAACGGCATCGCTTTGCACGGGGGCTTCATTCCTTACGGCGGCACCTTCCTTACGTTCTCCGACTATTCACGCAACGCCATCCGCATGGCCGCACTCATGAAGCAGCGCGTGGTCCATGTGTTCACCCACGACTCCATCGGCTTGGGCGAAGACGGCCCGACCCACCAATCCATCGAGCACGCGGCCTCCCTGCGCTTGATTCCTGGTTTGGATGTGTGGCGTCCGGCTGACACGGCCGAAACCACCGTGGCTTGGGCCGTGGCCCTGCAAAACGACAACCGCCCAACAGCACTGTTGTTGAGCCGTCAAAACCTGCCCTATTTGCCCAAGGGCGACAGCGCGGCCAAGGACGCCAGCGGTTTGGACGCGATCAACAAGGGGGCTTATGTGCTGGCCGAACCCGCCGAAGTAGGCCTCAACAGAAAAGCCCAAGCGGTCATCATCGCTACCGGTTCTGAAGTGCAGCTGGCCCTGAAAGCCCAAGCCTTGCTGGCCGAACACAAAGTCGCAGTGCGTGTGGTCTCCATGCCCAGCACCACCACCTTTGACCGCCAAAGCGTGGCCTACAAATCAGCCGTGTTACCTAAAGGCCTGCCCCGCATCGCGGTGGAAATGGGCTCGACCGACGGCTGGTGGAAATACGGCGTGTCGGCCGTGGTGGGCATCGACATCTATGGTGAAAGCGCCCCCGCACCGGTGTTGTTCGAGCACTTTGGCTTCACGCCGAAGAATGTCGCCGACACGGTGTTGAAGGTGTTGTCGTCACACTGAGATTCACGGGCTGGCGCGGTGCGTCAGCCCTGCCCCTTTTTTGAAACTTGAAAGAAGAAAGACCCATCATGGCCATCAAAGTAGGTATCAACGGTTTCGGGCGCATCGGCCGCATGGTGTTTCGCGCTGCGGTGCAAAACTTCAACGACATTGAAATCGTCGGCATCAACGATTTATTGGAACCCGACTACCTGGCCTACATGCTGAAGTACGACAGCGTGCATGGTCGTTTCAAAGGCGAGGTGTCTGTCGACGGCGGCAACTTGATCGTCAACGGGAAAAAAATTCGCCTCACGCAAGAGCGCGATCCTGCTGCTTTGAAATGGAACGAGGTGCATGCCGATGTGGTGATTGAAGCCACGGGCCTCTTTTTGGACAAACCCACGGCCGAAAAACACCTGGCGGCAGGCGCGAAAAAAGTGCTGCTGTCCGCGCCTTCCAAAGACGACACCCCGATGTTTGTGTACGGTGTGAACCACGCTACCTACGCCGGTCAAACCATCGTGTCCAACGCTTCTTGCACCACCAATTGTTTGGCCCCCGTGGCCAAAGTCTTGAACGACAAATGGGGCATCAAGCGCGGCCTCATGACCACAGTGCACGCCGCCACCGCCACGCAAAAAACCGTGGACGGCCCCTCCAACAAAGACTGGCGCGGTGGCCGCGGTATTTTGGAAAACATCATTCCTTCCAGCACCGGTGCCGCCAAAGCCGTGGGCGTGGTCATCCCCGCGTTGAACAAAAAACTCACTGGCATGTCGTTCCGCGTGCCCACCTCGGATGTGTCGGTGGTGGACTTGACGGTCGAGCTGACCAAGGAAGCGTCCTACGCCGAGATTTGCGCTGAAATGAAAGCGCAAAGCCAGGGCGCGTTGAAGGGCGTGCTTGGTTACACCGAAGACAAAGTGGTGGCCACCGATTTCCGCGGCGAGCCTTGCACCTCGGTGTTTGACGCCGATGCCGGTTTGGCGTTGGACAGCACTTTTGTCAAGATCGTTGCCTGGTACGACAACGAATGGGGTTACTCCAACAAGTGTTTGGAAATGGTGCGGGTCATCGCCAAGTAAAGGTTTTTGTGGTTTCTGAGTTCAAAGACCGCATCTTGGATGCGGCGGCCCACGGGCACAAGTTGCGCATCCAAGGCGGCAATACCAAGCAGTTTTATGGCGATACCCACGCAGACACCCAGGTGCTCGACACCCGGGGCTGGCGGGGCGTGGTCAGCTACGAGCCCAGCGAATTGGTGGTGACGGTCAAGGCCGGTACACCCTTGGCAGAGCTTGAAGCCCTGCTGGCCGAGCAAGGCCAATCCTTGGCCTACGAGCCACCGCACTTCGGTGGTGGTGCCACGGTCGGCGGCATGGTCGCCGCGGGTTTGGCGGGCCCCGCCCGCGCCCATGTCGGCGGTGTGCGCGACCATGTGCTGGGCGTGCAGCTGCTCAATGGCTTGGGCGAGTCGCTCACCTTTGGCGGTCAAGTCATGAAGAACGTGGCCGGTTACGACGTGTCGCGGTTGATGGCGGGCAGTCTGGGCACCTTGGGCCTCATCACCGAACTGTCCTTGAAGGTCTTGCCCGTCGCCCCCGCTGAAGCCACCTTGGTGTGCGCACTCTCACAACATGACGCGCTGGAACTACTTCACCGCTGGGGCGGTCAAGCCCTGCCGTTGAACGCCAGCGCTTGGTTGCACGACACCACCGCACAACCCGCACAAGACCTGTTGTTTGTGCGTTTGCGCGGCGCAGTGGCCGCTGTGGAGTCAGCCTGTCCGCGCATGATGGCCGATGTGCAAGCTTTGGGCGGCAACGCTTCGCGCATAGACAAGGCCCAAGCCATCAAAGATTGGCAAGCCAGCCGTGAACAAACCTTGCCGTTTTTCCAAGCGCCATCCACTGAACTGTGTTTATGGCGTTTGAGCTTGCCGCAAACCGCTCCGGTGCTGAACCTGCCTTATGCGCCCTACATCGAGTGGCATGGTGGCTTGCGTTGGTTGTGGGCGCCTGCCTCGGCACACCAAGCATTGCGCGATGCGGCGCAGGCTGTGGGTGGACACGCCACCTTGTTCCGCCAAGCGGCCCAGCCTGCAGACCAAGTGTCTGTGTTTCATCCCTTGCCGCTGGCGCAACAGCGTATTCAACAAGCCTTGCAACAACAGTTTGACCCCATGGGCGTGTTCAACACCGGCCGCGCAGGACTTCAGTAAACCTCACGATGCAAACCAACCTCGCCCCCGAATACCAACACACCGTCGACGGCCAAGAAGCCGAAGCGATTTTGCGCAAATGCGTGCACTGCGGTTTTTGCACGGCCACTTGCCCCACCTATCAACTCTTGGGTGACGAGCTCGATGGGCCGCGCGGGCGCATCTACCTGATCAAGCAAGTGTTGGAAGGTGTTGAACCCACACGCGACACCCAGTTGCACTTGGACCGTTGTCTCACCTGCCGCAACTGCGAAACCACCTGCCCCAGCGGTGTGGAATATGGCCACTTGGTGGACATTGGCCGCAAGCTGGTGGACGAGAAAGTGCAGCGCCCCGCTGCTGAACAAACCGTGCGCTGGGCCTTGAAAGAAGGCTTGTCCTCGCCCTTGTTTGCACCGGCCATGAAGCTGGGCCAATCGGTGCGCGCCTTGCTGCCTGAGAGCCTCAAGGCCAAAGTGCCCGAACCCCGCAGCGCGGGTGCGTGGCCCACCGCCACGCATGCGCGCAAAGTGCTGATGCTGGCCGGTTGTGTGCAACCGACGATGAGCCCCAACATCAACAGCGCCACAGCCCGCGTACTGGATGCCTGTGGCATCCAAACCATCGTCGAACCCTTGGCGGGTTGCTGTGGCGGCGTCAAGTTTCACTTGAACGACCAAGATGCAGCGCATGTGCAAATGAAAAACAACATCGACGCTTGGTGGCCGCATCTGAACCAAGGCGTGGAAGCGATTGTGATGAACGCCTCGGGTTGTGGCGTGACCGTGAAAGACTACGGCCACATCTTCCGCAACGACCCGCACTATGCCGAGAAGGCCCGTCGCATCAGCGAGCTGACCAAAGACTTGAGCGAGTTGTTGCCCAGTTTGGTGCCGCAGTTGCAAAACAAGTTGCCAACGCACAAAGCGCAGCAACAAGGCCTGCTGGCGTTTCACCCGCCCTGCACTTTGCAGCATGGTCAGCAACTCAAAGGGGGTGTGGAAACGCATCTGAGCGCCTTGGGCTTCAAGGTGCGCGTGGCCAGCAACGAAGCGCATTTGTGCTGCGGCTCAGCTGGCACCTACAGCGTGTTGCAACCCACCATCGCCACGCAATTGCGTGACCGCAAACTGGGCAACTTGAACGAGATGCAACCGCAGGCCATTCTGAGCGCCAACATTGGTTGCATCACGCATTTGCAAAGTGGCACAGCATTGCCCGTGTGGCATTGGGTGGAAGCGCTGGACGCGGCGCTGGCCTGATGGACCGAGGGGCTGATTCAAACAAGCCTGCAGGTCAAGTGTGGCGCTTGTGAAGCTAACCTTGCTTTAAAACTGCGGCAATGTCTTGCGCCAAGCTGGCCGGTTTGTCCAAAGGGGCATAGCGCTTCACCACGTCACCTTGGCGATTCAGCAAAAACTTGGTGAAGTTCCATTTGATGCCTTCGCTGCCCAGCAAGCCCGGCGCTTGCGTTTTGAGCCATTGAAACAAGGGATGGGCCTGCGCGCCATTGACCTCGACCTTGTCCATCATGGTGAAGGTAACGCCGTAGTTGGCTTGGCAAAACGCCCCAATTTCTTCATTGCTGCCAGGGTCTTGGCTGCCGAATTGGTTGCATGGAAAGCCCAGCACCACCAAGCCTTGCGGGCCGAATTCTTCGTGCAGTGCTTGCAAACCAGCCAATTGCGGCGTGAAGCCACAGGCGCTGGCGGTGTTGACCACCAACACCGCTTTGCCTTGCAGGCCCTCCATCAGAAAGTCTTGCCCTGAAATGGTTTTGGCTTGGAAGTTGTGAAGTTGGGTCATGCTTTCTCCTTGGAATTCAATGTGGTGAGCACGGCGGCCAAGATGATCAGCGCGCCGCCCCACAGTTTGCGCTCCGTCAATTCTGCCGCACCCAGGGCCACCGAGGACAAGGTCGCAAACACAATCTCGGACAGCATCACCAGCGAGGTGGTGGCCGCTGGCAAACGGGCCGCACCATATTGCAGGCTCAGGTTGGAGAGCAACATGCACAGGCCAAAGCCCACGGCAAGGGGCCACCATGTCAGGTCTGGCGGCGCCGCGATCCAGCCCACGCTGCTGCCAACCGTGGCGGTCAAGGCGGTGACCAAGGCGCCACCGGCAAACATGGCGGTCATGCGTTCAGCCTCGGGGGTGTGGGCCATTTTGCGCAGCATCACATTGTTCAAGGCGAAGCTGGCGCCGCCCAACAGCGCCAAATAGTCCCACAGCGATGACGGCCACGGCCAGGCCATCTCGGGGGTTTTCAAGACCAGCGCCACGCCGGCCAAGGCCACAACCAACCGCAGCACCGCCAAGCGGTTGGGTCGCTCACCCAGCAACCACCAAGCAAACAACACCGACCATGCGGGCATGGTGTAAAAAAGTAGCACCACGCGCACCACATCGCCCATGGTGACCGCCCAGTTGAAACCCAAGTTGGTCAGGCCGGAGGCGGCAAACAACCACCACAGCGCCGGGTGGCGAAGCAGGCCGCGCCAGGCTTGAGGACGCAGCAAGCTCACGGCCACCAGCGCCAGGCCATACATGAAGGCCGTGGCCCACAGCGGGTGCAAACCACGCAGCTGCATTTCGCGCAGCGGCCACCAAGACACGCCAAACGCCAAGGCATTGAACAGCAAGCCCAGCACCGGGCCTAAGACAGGTTGGTGCATGGCTTAAGAATGGCCCGGGTCGCGCCGTGCCACATCCAGCAAGCGGGCGACTTCTTCCGGGTGGTGCACCAAGTTGCTTTGGTGCCAGCGCTTGATCAGCCACATGCAACCTGCCAGCAACAGTGCAAACCCCACAATGGCACCAAAGGCCGACAGCCCCAGACCTGTGGCCAAAGCGTAGAGCGCACCCAAGGCCAGAATGCACGCTTGTTCGTTGAAGTTTTGCACCGCAATCGAGCGCCCCGCGCCCATCAGGTTGTGGCCGCGGTGTTGCAACAAAGCGTTCATCGGCACCACCAAAAAGCCGCCCAAGCCGCCCAACAAAATAAAGAAAGGCGCGGCCAGCCAGACGTTGTCAATGAAGTTCATCACCAGCATCAACAAGCCCATGGTGATGCCCAGATTCATCAAGCGCGGCGCGTCGACCAGCTTCATGCGCATCGAGGCCACCACCGCGCCTACCGCGGTGCCAATGGCGATCACGCCTACCAGCGCCGAGGCTTGTGTGGTCGTGTAGCCCAAGGCCACCGCGCTCCAAGCCAACACGATGTAGCGCAGGTTGCCACTGGCGCCCCAAAACAAGGTGGTGCTGGCCAAAGAAATTTGTCCCAGCTTGTCGCGCCACAGCAGCAGGTTGCAGCGCCAAAAATCAGGCACCAAGGCCAACAGGTTGTAGGCCAAGCTGTGCTGGCGTTGGCTGTGCATGGGCAGCAAGGGCGCGCCAGTTTGGGGAATGCGGGTGTTGAACCAAGCGGCCAGGGCGTACAACAACACCAGCACGCAAATCGCCGCTTCGGGCGGGGTGTCAATCGGCGTGGTGATCAAGGGCAGATCAAAGCTGAGCAAAAAGGAAGAGATGTAGGGACCGACCAATTGGCCGCCAAGCAAGACGCCCAAGATGATCGAAGCAATCGTCAGGCCCTCGATCCAACCATTGGCCTTGACCAGCAAGGAGGCGGGCAAGAGTTCGGTGAGGATGCCGTATTTGGCAGGCGAGTAGGCCGCTGCGCCCAAGCCGACGATGGCGTAAGACAAGAGGGGGTGCGAGCCAAACAACATCAGGCCGCAACCGATGACCTTGATGCCATTGCTGACAAACATGACATCGCCTTTGGGTCGCGAGTCGGCAAAGGCGCCAACAAAAGGGGCCAACACCACATAAAACAAAGCGAACATGGGAACCAAGGCGGCGCGCTGCCATTCGGCACCGCCCGACGCCCTGATCATTTCAACGGCCACCACAAACAAGGCGTTGTCAGCCAAGGAGCTGAAAAACTGGGCTGCCATGATGGTGTAAAAACCGCGCTTCATGTGGGGGCCATCAGTAGAAAAGTGCGGTTTGTAAGGGGAAGAGACAAAGGTTTTGCAAGTTCAGAGACCCAAGAGCGTGACGAGTTATATCACGGGCTTTGCGGCATTTTGGCCTGCGACAATGCCCGCATGCCTCGCCCGATTCATGCCTTGATCCACCCCGCCGCATTGCGTCACAACTTGTCGCGGATGCAGCAGGCTGCCCCAGATGCACGCCTGTGGGCGGTGGTCAAAGCGCGGGCTTATGGCCATGGCATTGAGCGTGCCTACACCGGGCTGCGTGCCGCCGACGGTTTTGCGGTGCTCGACTTGGCCGAGGCACAGATCCTGCGTGAGCTGGATTGGCGTGGCCCCATTCTCTTGCTCGAAGGCGCGTTTGAGCAACGCGACTTGGAGCTGTGTTCCCGTTTGGATCTGTGGCATGTGGTGCACACCGAGGTGCAAATCGACATGCTGAGTCGCCACAAAACCCAGGTGCCGCAGCGCGTGTTTTTGAAAATGAACAGCGGCATGAACCGCTTGGGTTTTGCGCCCGAGCGCTTTCGCGCCGCCTGGGCACGGCTGAACGCTTTGCCACAGGTGGATGAGATTTCCCTCATGACCCACTTCGCCCATGCCGATGACGCTGTCGGCGTAACGGCGCAGCTCGCGGTGTTCCATGCCACCAGCCACGACCTGCCCGGTGAGCGCAGCTTGGCCAACAGTGCGGCTGTGCTGCGCCACGGTGACAACCCCGCCGTGAGTGCGGATTGGGTGCGCCCGGGCATCGCTTTGTACGGCAGCGCGCCCGACCATCCGCTTCACACAGCGCATGACTGGGGTTTGCGCCCCGCCATGAGTTTGCGCAGCCAGGTCATTGGCGTGCAGCAACTGAAAGCCGGAGACGAGGTTGGGTATGGCGGCGTCTTCCAGGCCGAGCACGCCATGCGCATCGGCGTGGTGGCCTGTGGTTATGCCGATGGCTACCCGCGCCATGCGCCGAGCGGCACACCGGTGTTGATCGGCGGCGTGCGCACGCAGTCGGTGGGCCGGGTCAGCATGGACATGGTGTGCGTGGATTTGACGCCGGTGCCCACGGCGGACGTGGGCAGCGAGGCCACCTTGTGGGGCCAGGCCAGCACGGGTGAGGTGCTGTGCATCGACGAGGTGGCCGCTGCTGCGGGCACCGTGGGCTACGAACTGATGTGCGCCTTGGCACCCCGGGTGCCGGTGGCCAGCGACGAATAACGTCGCTCAGGCCAAGTCACTGAGCAGGTTTTGCGCACCATGGGCGCGTCAAGAAGTCTCGCTCAAGCCGCCCGCCATGGGGACGCATTTTTCTGGTCTTTCGCTCAAAAAATGGTCCCCAGGCCGTGCGGCTCTGAAGCGATGTTTCGGAGCAAGATTGATTGGATCCAGACAAATTGGTGTGCTGATTGTTCAATCACCATACAAGCTTCTTCCACTTCACCGACATGCTGGGTCAAACGCGTAGCGAACGTTGCCACGAAGTGGCGGTGAGCGGCGGACGAGCCCAGCGCGGCGGGCAAACAGCCAATGAATTGGAATCTGACCCCAATTGATTACCAAGGAGAGATTGGGGCAGCAAAAATCGCGGGCATCGATCATGCGCAGACTTTAAAACACGCGCTCAATCACCAGTTTCCAGGGCCTTGGCCATGGTCTTGCCCAGCTCCACGCCCCATTGGTCGTAAGCATGAATGCCCCAGATGGCGGCTTGGCAAAACACCTTGTGTTCATAGAGTGCAATGAGTGCGCCCAGGCTGTGCGGCGTGAGTTGGTCGAGCCAGAGCACGGTGCTGGGCACATTGCCGCTGTAGCTGCGGTGTGGGGCCAAGGCTTGCGCATCCGCTGCAGACATGCCGCCTTCACGCAGCATCTGCGCGGTCTCGACCACACTCCGACCCAAGGCCAAGGCTTGGGCTTGGGCTTGCAAATTCAGCAGCACGACGCGCTGGTGTTCGGCTGCCAGGGGCAGGCCTGCATGGCCTTGGCGCACACCGATGAAATCCATCGGCACCAGGTGTTGACCTTGGTGCAAGAGTTGAAAGTAAGCGTGCTGCCCATCAATGCCCAAACCGCCCCACAGCACGGGCGAGGTGCCCACAGTTGCGATGCTGCCATCGACATGCACACGCTTGCCATTGGACTCCATGTCCATTTGCTGCAAGAACGGCACGAAGCGTCCCAGGGGTGCAGCGTAAGGTGCGACATGGTGCGTGGTTGCACCTAAAAAATTGCGGTTCCACACGCCCCACAAAGCCATCAACAAGGGCAGGTTGCGCGCTGGCGGGGTGTTCGTGAAATGGTGGTCCATCGCGCGACCACCTTCGAGCAT
>Ga0164293_10003463_pt1 | contig 13449 bp, 17 predicted proteins | sample GEODES118metaG_FD_111487 | JGI IMG/M metagenome (GOLD analysis project Ga0164293, IMG submission 111487) | Eutrophic lake water microbial communities from Lake Mendota, Wisconsin, USA - GEODES118 metaG | ecosystem: Environmental > Aquatic > Freshwater > Lake | place: USA: Lake Mendota... | reverse complement strand
TGCCGCTGTCATGTCTGCGGATCACCCACTGCTGCGTGGAACGCCGAACCCTCTGACAGGCCCGCCGGCTAACATTGTGATCGAACCCATCCAGTTGCCTCCGCTGAACCTCGGAACCTCGACTCTCTTTGCCCGCCGTACGACGGCTGCCATCGAATATGATGCCGAAGTCGCCCTCGCGGCCGACCCGGGTAACGAGACTCTGGTCGCCGCTTTCGAGACCGCTCGAGCCAACGCTGAAGCGGCTGTCCGGGCTGACGAAAACCTTCGCAAGGCCAACTAATACGCACGAAACGTATAAGTCAGCCAACACTGCAAGTTTTTTTTACACTTTTTTGAAAATTTTTTGATAAAACTTTTTTTCTAAAAAAGTTTATTTTAGATCAATGTGTATTCAAAAATTGAAATTTTTTTTAAGATTACATAGATAATATTTTACCGTCACACTTGGCATGGATTCGTCTGTGCCCCGCGCCTCTGGCGCCGAAAGTGACAACCGCGACAAGTTTCCCAGCGCTGTCGAGTGGGCTCGTGCCATCGACCTGGCCGCTGAGGGTGGTGCTACCGAGAAGTACGTGCCTCCCAAGCCTGTGCTGCCCCCGAAGGGACCAAATACGGCAGGTGATTCGCTCATCGCGGGTGGCCTCGCAAGCCTCGGTGCGATTGCAGCAGCCCTTGAGAAGGCAGCGACTCCGCAGGATCAGCTCGAACTCAGCTGTGGCCTCCCGCTCGTGAGGAACCTTGAAACGGGACGCTACACGCTGGCTCCCACCGCAGCCACCGTTCTGCGTTTCACGATCGAGAACGCCAACCGTCCGCCGCCCAAGCTGAGCCTCGGTTCTTCGGCTCTGTTTGCGAAGCGCACCGCCGCGGCTCTCGAGGCTCCCCCTGTCGCTCCTTCGCTGCCCCCTGTGGAACCGATGTTCGCTGGTGGTGACGATGCTACCGTATGTAGCCTCAATGCGATTGCAGCAGCCCTTGAGAAGGCAGCGACTCCACAGGATCAGCTCGAAGTCAGCTGTGGCCTCCCGCTCGTGACGAACCCTGCAACGGGACGCTACTCGCTGGCTCCCACCGCAGCCGCGGTTCTGCGTTTCACCCGCGAGAACGCCAACCGTCCGCTACCCAAGCTCAACCTCGGTTCTTCGGCTCTGTTCGCGAAGCGCACCGCCGCCGCTCTCGAAGCCCGTACGACGGGGGTCATCTAAGAAAGGGTCAGCGAAGATGTTTGCCAGTCCAACTAATACGCACGAAACGTATATGTAAGCGCACTGCACATTTTTTTTACACTTTTTTTGACCTTTTTGACCTTTTTGACCTTTTTGATCTTTTTGATCTTTTTAACCACACTTTTTTCTAAAAAGTGTTTTTTGACCACACTTTTTTCTAAAAAGTGTTTTTTTCTAAAAAGTTTAGTTTAAGTTTAAAGTTTTTTATTATATTGTATAATAAAAAATGTCTTTTGTTTTTCAAAAACCATCTGCTTATAAAAATTTAAACAGTACTCAATATACATATTCACCACCTAATAATATCACATGGCAATCTAAATTTAGAGAATTTAGTGCTAATTCCTTATGTAAACTATCATAATACATTATATGATTTATCATTGTGTTTTATAAAGAAACCTTTTACTATTTTAGAGGGTTCTTCGTCAAAACGTCCATGAACTAAATGTTCTAGATGTTGTTTGCAAAAGAGTTTATCTGCTATTTTTTTTCTTTGACATTGATCACCATATTGTTCAGTTTTACCATCACGAATCATATGACCTCCTGCCCATACTCTAGCCAAGCATCTTTCCTCTGATACGTTTGGTGTTTTGGATGGTTTCTCTGGGACATGCTCAACATTTTGGGATGATTTATACATAAATTCTATATTAAATTGGTTATAAAAATTTATCAAATCCTCTTGGTTAAAGAAGTATTCATCACCATATTTTCTTGCAACATTTCTGAAAATTTTTTTTAATTCTAGATCAAATGCATCTTTAATACCTTTGTAAAGAAGATGATTAATCTCTACAATTTTATCATCATTATCTTCTTCAATTCCTTGATCACTTTCATCATCTTTGTTTTTATCACCATCTTCATCTTTAAGTTTATCTTTAACCTTGGTTTGTTTAGATTTAGGCATTTAATTAAATATTAAACGATAATCAAAAAAATCAAAAATCAATTTTTTTCTTATAATAATGTTAAATACTAAATATGAAAAAACAAAACGGTGGAGGTTTTACCTTTGATCAAAAAGATGTTATGGGTGGACAAATGGCTAGAGTCAGTTATTCTGATTGCGATTCACCAACATATTACAATAAATTCCAAGTTTATGATGTTCAAAATGGTGGTAGTAAAAAATCACAAAAGAAAATCGTTAAATCGAAATCACAAAACAAAAACAACAAATCAAAATCACAGAAGAAAAATACTAAAACTAAATCTAAATCTAAATCCAAATCTAAATCACAATCCAAATCCAAATCACGTCGTAAGTGAGAAGACAATAAATAAAATTGAAATATTTTAAAATAAGATCAATTTGCATATATTATATAGGATGATTTGCATTCAAAATTTTAATTATCTTTTACTCCCAATGATGGGATTCATTATTGGTTATAATTATTACAATTTCACTAATTTCCTTTTTACTGGTTTAATTACTTTCTATAATTTTTCAGTAATTAAATTTGAATACTACCTTTGTTTAGATCGATTTATTATTTCTTACATGGTTGGTGTAACTCTTCAAACTATTGAATATCTACCTATTTTTAGTGGATGTTTTTTCGGTTTGTTTCTAATTACAGGACTTAATGATGAAAAACAATACAAAATTATTGACTTTTTAAAAAATATTGATACACATTCATTAGATTTCATCAATCTAAATTGTTTAATCAATATAATTTCGAATCTTAAGTCACATACTTCTCGATTTAATCTTTACATTTTTAAAAAGAAGAATGAAGATATTATTGAAGAGACTGATGAGATTGAAGAATTTGAAGAAATTGATGATCCTGCTCTTATGAATGCTTATTTTTCAGATGATGAAAGTATTACTTCGAGTCTTGAAGCATCATCGTCATCTTTAAACCTGAATTACATCATTTAAACTTTTTTAGAAAAAAAGTTTTAACAAAAAAAACCAGAAACCTTAATTATTTTTTATAGTTTTCTCAATCTTTTAAGAATCCAAAAGGTTACTTTCCTATTGGACATTACTACCCCCAAAAGTCGAAGCTGAAGCCGCCGGCAGGCATAATGGATTTTAGACTGAGATACGGAATACATAGCGCATTCCAACCAAATAATTTGGTAATATTCGCGAATATTTCCGATAGATCAGTAAACATATATGTCTATCAAATTATTGCTTCGTTGATATATCTTTTCTCCGCTACGCGAGGATATTATATAGATTTAGCAAACATTTGATGATCCCTTCAGGATGACCTAATCTCTAGTCCACCCTTACTACTCTAAAAAGACATGTTAATATACTTAGGAAATGAAAGGAATATATAAACTTTGAGATAATAATATAATTTTTAGATACTTTTTTGTGTTTTTGTATGTTTTTGTTAAAACTTTTTCCCAAAAAGTTTGTTTTTTGTCCACACTTTTTTCTAAAAAGTGTTTTTGATCACACTTTTTTCTAAAAAGTGTTTTTTGTGTTTTTTTGGTAAAACTTTTTTCTAAAAAGTTTATAAAGATGGATTCCACACAAATTATATATTCAAATTACGATGGTTTAATTAAAAAATTTGACCTCTTTGCTTTTGATTTTGATTTAACAGTCTTAAAAATACACGCTTATGCTAGTGAAATAACTGCTAGTCAAGTTGAAGCAATGGGATGGCGAAAATTAAGTGACCATTTTGCAGATCCTATTTTTTTTAGAGATTTGATCAATTATTTAATTAGTAAAAAAAAGAAAGTTGCAATTGTTAGTTTTGGAACTTATAATGTCATTAAGGCCTACCTAGACAGACTCTTCGATGACTCTACTATTTTTGATCGACATAATATTATGACACCATTATGTGGTAATCAAAGATATGCTAGAAATATTAGACAACATGCTGATAAAAATGAATTATTTATTGAATTGGCTAGAAATTTGGAAATAAAGTATTCTAGAATACTATTCTTTGATGATGATCTTAATAATATACAACATACCTCTGAATTAGGAATTGTTGGTATCCATGTTCCAAAGGGTGGATTCACTAGAATTGTTTGGAAAGAAATGATTAATAATATGGAAGGAATGACCGGAGGTGGTGATGATGGAAATAATAAAAAGAAATCTCGTAATCGTAATGATCAAGATACCAAAATTATATATCCTTTATTAGAAAAATTTGAAAATCCAGATGAAGAATCTGCGATTGTACCAATTAAAGCGATTAAAAATAGAGGTGGTAATAAATATAAAGAGGAAAAGATAGTTGGAGGAGGAGAAAAAGAAGAAGAAGATGTGAAGGAAGACGGATTTATGTCTTATTATATTAGTTGGTTAAATATGTTTGCTGCTATATTCATTGCAGCATATTGGATAATTAAAAAAATGAATTGAATTTTGATGTAATTATTCAAAACCTGCATTTCTTAAACCTTTCTGATATAAACTTTCTGAATCAATATACCCGTCATCTTCAGGGCGTGAATACAATTCTACATGTGAATTTTGAGCTACAGAAGTTTTCGGTGGTGTGCTATACAATTCTACATATTGAGTATTTGATTCAATATCATATTCATTCTTAATATCAAGGGGTGCCAATGGTGGATTTTGTAAATTTGCAGTTTGCATTTCTGCTTCTACTGCTTGTGATGAAGATACTGCTGACCCTTTTACGAAAGTAAGTTGTTGAGGTTCTACTTCTGCTTTTTGTATAGACTTTGTTGCTGCTCCAGGATTTTGTGCCACTCGTGTATATGGCGGTGGGGAATTTATAATAGATGATACGGCAGTCTTTTGTTCACCTGGTGGTTTTATATTAAATCTTGCCTTGATTTTTTCAACTTGTGTATCTATTCTATTTGTAGAACGTCTGATTATATTATCCGCACTTTCTTTTGATCTCTTTTCAACATATTTTAGTCTTTCAACAGTCTTATCTTTTGTGTTTTGTAAAATTCTACCTCTACCTTCACTAATTCTTCTAATCTCTCTTAAATGTCTGGCTCTTTTAAATCTTCTAAACCAATGTGATTTTGCATTTGCAATCATATTTCTATTAAGTTCATTTTGATTAATATCTTTAAAATCGTAACCTGCCAAACAACGTGTAAATTCGATCAAATCAACACCATGGGTATTACATTTTCTAACAGCATTTAAACACCTAGATGTGTCGAATGGATATTTTTTAGTACATGATGATGTAGCACCACTTGTTAATCTTTTTTGAGATTTTCTGATTTTTTTATCTAATAAACCTTGTAATTTGTTAGTTTCTCTTTTGTATTTTTTAGATATTAATTCCATTTTCTTTTTGGCGATTAACATCTTTGTTCTCATTCTTTCAGCATGAATTTCAAATTTCTCTTTTGCTTTTGATATTTTAGCCATTTTTTGGTCAAATTTTAGAGGATTAGATTTTTGATACCTAGCCGCTTTTTTACTCAATCCTTCAATTCTATTTTGTAAATGAATTTCTTTTGTAACTAATCGTGCTTCATATTTATTGAGTTTTTGCAATTTACCTCCGACTCTTTCATTAATATATGTTAATCTGTTTGAAATATTACTACTTGATCTTGTTCTCCAGAAATTCCATGGATAAACCTTACCTTTTTGACTAAAATTTTTAGTTATATATTTACCTGTTTCTGTTCTATAAGTTTTAGCAAAAGGATTGAGTTTTATTTTACTAAAACCGACTTTTAAAGCATTCCCATATCCTCGACCTTTTTGTATTACATATTTCTTACGAGTTCGTTTTATAGCCATTTTATAACACAAACTTATAAATGTACACTTTTTATATTTATAATAAGATTTTATAATGTAATAGATCTCTCAAATGAGTTTCGACTTTTTCATTATATTGTCCATCTAATAAAATCAGATCTTGTAATGTTTCATCCTTAAGAAAATCTATAAAGAAAATAATGAACTTTTGTAGTTTTTGTTTCAACATTTTCCAATAATCTTCTTCGAAAAGTACTTCGATGATATTGGTTGAACCGTCTAGATCATTTGATTTTAAATGTTCAACTAAATGACCTGTCTTGATACCAGTTAATTTTAAATAGGATTGGATCTGCGGTTTCTCATAATCTTTTAGATGACCAAATAAGACCTTGGTTCTGTTCTTTATTTCAATCAAGATTGGTGTTTTTTGTGCTGTGGTGGATGATAGACCATCGATTTTTCCTTTTAGATACCATTCAACTAATTTGCCAGGGTGTAGTTCTGTTTTTTTAATTAAAGCAATAATAGTCTTTTGTTGATCAGTAATTGTAGAATTGGTAATTTTGGCATATATATTTATCGCTGAGTTTTCATGATAACAACCATATCCACGATTAGTTGCATTACTAACCAATTTATTAAGAATTTTTTTCTTCGATTCAATTTCTTCGATTGGTAGATTTTGGGTATTTTGCATATTTTGTGTATTTTGGTTAATTTCATGAAATATAGCGTTTTGATCTTTATTTAAGTCATCTTTCGATGAATTTTTCATTGCCATTTTAGTCTTACTTTCTAAATCATCTAAACCAAATTCCTTTGACAAGGCTATTAATTTTTCTTTCTCGGAAAGTAATTTTAATGATTTGTTATGATGTTTTTCTAGATATTGAAGACGTTGTTGGTAACCTTCTTTATCTATTTTAATCCAGAAATCGATCATAATTTGAGTTAATGATCCATATTTACTTAGACCGACAATTATTGCTAATTGACTGATTGGTATAAAAATTTGTATTGTAGACATGATTATATAGATTTATAAGTCAATATTATCTTAAATAAAATTTGAAAAAAGATATGATATGAAATATGTTAGTGAAATTATGCTGGACAATCTTCTGTGGTAACACCGCTTCCAGGACAACATTTAAGAGAATCTAATGCATAAACTAATCCAGGAACATAGAAACACATTGTTAAAAAGAAACAATTGATGATTTCATTAATTCCTTCGATGACTCTGGTTAAAGTATCCCAATGAATATATGGAAACTCGTCTAGAAAGTCCATTTTTGATAAAATTAAGCCAAATGGTGGAAAAATAACTGTTAAGATAATATCAAATAAATGTGTAGGAAGACATACATTACCATATCCGAGACCACCATATACTAACTTATCATAAAAGGTCCATTCGTTATTATCTATTTTTTGATTTAATTGATTATTAGTTGGCATATTATTTGGTATTCAAATCTAATACTATTATTTAGAAACAAGAAAAAATAAAAATAAAAATAAAATTAGATGTCTACATGAATTTGGAAATGGCTTTCGTTTTAAAATCGCTAATGGCTTGATCTTTTAATTCGGAACGCATGATACCTTTAATATTTGTTCCTCCGAAATGATTATTATATGTATTTGCAATCATATTAAGTGGGTCTCCAATAACACTTTGGTATGGGTTACTAAGCATACTTATATATACTGCAATGATGGTTATAATCATTGCTAATACAAAAAATATCACTGGTGTATATGATACTTCAATACCACTTTTATCTGTTTGATATTGAGCTTTTGACTTTTCGAGTTTTTTACGTTTCATATCTTGATATCTTTTTGAATATGGTGCATTTTGTATAACAATCAATGCATAAATTAAACCTGGGAAATATTTGACAAAACATAATAGACCGCATAAAAGAATATTATACCACCCACTGATACCTCTTGCTAAAAAGATACCCATTGGTGGTAACATAAGTGTCATAAAATATCTAAAGAATGTATATTCAAAACAGGCTCCGCGTTTTTGTTTTAATTTTCCGGCTAAAAACCCTTTAAAGTCACTGAAAAAAGTATTTTGAACATATGTGAATGATTGTTCTAAAATATCAATAAATTGATTATAAATACCTTTAAATATTTGATCTATTAATATTTTTTCTATAAAATAAACCATTCCTTTACCAATTGGTCCCGTACCACTTAATAATCTTTTTCTTTTATCTGATTTGTCTTGATTTTTTTTAGTTAATCTATCTAAATATTTATCTTCTGGTGCTCCGGCCATGATATTTATTATTCTTATTTAGTATTAAAGAAATAAATTATTAGGTAATATACGGTTGTGTTGTATATATAACCTGATAATTAGAATATTGATTTTAACAATAAAGAATTATTAAAGCATAAATTAAACCAGGGAAGTAATACACTAATGTTAAGATTGAACATAATATAATATTCATCCACCCTTTTAAACCAAGTTCCATAAAAAGACCCATTGGTGGAAGTATTACTGTTGATATTAAGACTGCAAAAGGTACTCGTGATGTAGGTTGTTTAATACATCTCTTATTATCTGCGCATTTGGCTGATTGTGATGAATCATTTGGATTACGTTCTTCTGGTTTTGGTGTGTACCCCCAAAAGTTAGAGACGATTGGTTCAAAGACTAAATTAACTAAATATTTTAACATACCTGATAACATGTCAAGGGCACCTAAAATAATAACACGTAAGACAACTAAAACACCTCTTGCTAAATCAGCTAAGATATAGAATGGATTTAAGAAATCTCTAATTAACCATTGTAAAACGTCGACAAAAAACCAGACAAGTACATCTGGTATTTTCACAATTAATTCTAGAACTACAACTCCTTTTTCAAAAAATCCAAGAATAGCATTTAAAAAATCCATAATATCACCACCATTTATTCTAGGATGGAGTATATAATATTGTTCTATGTGATCATTGAAATTCCAGTCAGTTGTTATTAATCTATTTCTAGTTGTGATATAATATTGATTTGGAATAAGGTTATATTTTGTTGTTAATTGTTTTTCTAAATCATTATAAGTATCCAAATTTAAATACAAATTCTGATTAAAAATACCCAAATTCAAATTAATATGTTTCATATTTATATTTATATTATAAAGTATACAATTTTACTAGAAAAAGAACTAAAAAAAAATTGAAATACTTTTTATAATCAATATTTTATTCGAATTCTAATTCTAATTCTAATCATAATGGAAGACATTGAATCTATTAACTATTCACTTGAACTTACTGACGTTACCTACGTTTCCGGACTTGATGACGCAAATATTAAAATTTATAAGTTCGATGGTAATAAAGACATTTATGACATTATTTCATACTTTTTAGAAATTAAATCATCTAATGATCATTTCTATGTTGTTGATATTAATCAAATTATTAAGCAATATTATCTTTGGAAGAAAGAGCTACCATTTGTACGCCCTTTTTATGCGATTAAAAGTAATCCTGATCCAATGATTATTAAAATTTTAACATCGCTCGGTTGTGGCGCAGATTGTGCTAGTAAGACCGAAATTGTATCCGCTTTAGACTGTTTGCCTCCTGCTGATATCATTTACGCAAATCCGTGTAAAGAAATTACACATATTCAATTCGCTCGATCACATGATGTTGACTTGCTTACATTTGATTCCGAAACTGAACTACACAAGATTAAAATTCATCATCCGAAAGCCAAATTGATTATTCGGATTAAAGTCGATGATAGTTCATCTCGCTGCAAATTTAGTGTTAAATTTGGCTGTGAGATTGAAGGCATCGAAACGATGTTGAATTTGATCAAAGTGCTAGAATTGAATTTGGTCGGTGTATCATTTCATGTTGGAAGCAATTGTACTTCAACTGGCTACTTTAAAAAGGCCATTGCAGATGCTCGTAAAGTATTTGATATGAGTGAGACTATTATTGGTAAGAAATTATACATGCTCGATATTGGTGGAGGATTCCCTGGGTTTGATAATGAAGCCGGGATTACTTTTCAAGATATTTGCCAAGAAATTCGCGACAGTTATGCTGACAGTTTTGGCGATATTAAAGATCAAGTTAATGTGATTGCTGAACCTGGACGATTCTTTTCAACCACTTCACATACACTGGTATTTAATATTATTGGTATTAAGAAGAAAATTGATAAAGAAAATGGTAAAATCAATTACCATTACACCATTAATGAAGGTATTTATGGTAGTTTCAGTGCAGTTATGTTTGATTACGCTAAACCAAGTATTAAACCGTTTAATGAACGGGATGAAGAAGAACTTTATCAATCAACCGTTTTTGGACCCACATGTGATTCACTAGATAAAATTACTGAATCCGCAATGTTGCCCGAAATGGCTGTTGGGGATTGGTGTTTTGTTGAAAACTTTGGTGCGTATACTCGTGCTTCTTCAACTAGTTTTAACGGTTTTCGACCTGGACAAGTTTATTACATCCAACACAATACAGTTTAGATATTGAATTGATATTGGATTTTGGATTTTAGATTTTGATATTTATAAATATACAAAAATTTTTTATAATAAGTGAAAGACTTGGGTTCGATACTCATCTGGTTTATTTAATGGAAAATATACTTTGTCATCAATTGTTATACTAGAAACACTAAAATCGAATTGTTTGATAACAATATTTATGTCTAGACTCTTACCAGTTTTATCTTCAATATATATGTCATTTTGATATAAAATGGATGGTGACCAAAAAGTTAAAATGACATTCTTGCATCTAGAACCATCAATTCTAATGTTTTTTATTCTGATAAATTTATCTGATGCAAGTGATCCACATTCATAAGTTACATCAATACTATTATTATTTATATTTAGTTTGTGTCTAGCATATGCTTTTTTTTGATTAAGGTTATCTAGATTTAATGTAAATTTAATATTGATCATCTCCATTTTTATTATATATATGTAGTTTATATTTTTAAGTTTGAATTTTATGATTCTAGGATGTTAAGATGTTATACTGTTATGCTTTTGTAAAAAGTACTCTTTTTATTGAAGATTATAAGACTATTAAAAGTATCATCTTTAAAAGTAGTTTTTACAATAAAAGTTCATTGGAAAAGGTCACAAATAAAGGTGTAAATAAAGCCGGAAAAATCTCAAAAAGTTTTTTGGGTTTTGTAATTTGCTCCTCAACTTTTATGAGAGCAAATTGTAAAGTTGTTTAAAAATGGTCAAAATGATCTTTTTTATTGTAAAAAGGATGCAGTATGGCCTTTTTAAGCATAGTGATTTTGAAGATTTTAATGATTTTTTAGAGATTTTTAATTTTTAGAAAAACCAATGATACAATTAACGATCAAAAAAATAAGCATTATTGTTCCTGAAAATGTGCATAATATTTTTATGATGTATATAAATAATATCAATCTATGCTCATTTTACATGATACAAAAATATCAAAAAATTGTGCATATTTGTCTCTAAAAATGTGCAATGCGTTTTTAACATGCACAATTTTAGGGGAAATAATGCACAATTTTTAATACAAACGTATCATTTTTTATTGCAAAATAATTTTATGTATTTTTTATAATATTTACACATTCCAAAAAGAACTAATTTTATTGACTTTTAATACTGTAATGACTTAAAAGATAATTTTTATATGTTATTGGAAAAACTACTTTTTTGATTGGACTTTAAAAAATGTGTTAAAAAGGTCTAAAAAAGTTTTTTGGGTCTTGTAATTTGCTCCTCAACTTTTATGAGAGCAAATTGTAAAGTTGTAATAAAATGGTCAAAATGATCTTTTTTATTGTAAAAAGGATGCAGTATGGCCTTTTTAAGCATAGTGATTTTTAAAGATTTTAATGATTTTATAAGAAAATTATTTTTTTGTAAATTCATAATTGGCATGATAACATATTAAAAATGTAATTGTATTTTTTTGTAAAAAAATTAATGATGTTTTCTGTTGTATTATTCGATATGGTAAAAAAATTTATAAATGGTATTAAAGGTAAAAAAATGGTAAATAAAATTAATGATGATTTATATAAAATATTTGCTAGGTACATTTATAAAATATTTGTAATGCATCATATTAATGGAAACCATCATTAATTTTTTTTTATCATTTATTATCATTTTATAATTTTATAATTTTTAATTTTTTTATTTTTAGAAACAAATAAATGGTAAATAAAATATTGCAGTACTTTATATTTAAAATGATAATAACTATACTTAAAACATAAAACGGTTGCTTAAAATACATTGCAGTAGTGATGGATAATTATTGCATAATTTCCATAAAATGATAAAAAATGATAAATCAATGGTAAATTTATCATTATTTTTATAAAGCATAAAGTTATAATCAAAGTATGTATAGTGATTTTTGTTTTATATGGTACTATGCAATATTTTATACCTTTTAAATGTTTTATATATTACATTATTTTTTTGATCATTTTATGTTATAATCATTTTTTTTTAAAATATATGTTTAAGCAAAAACTACTAAAAATATTGGATATTATTACTATTACAGATTTTACCAAAATAAAAAAGTAGTTTTTACAATAAAAGTTCATTGGAAAAGGTCACAAATAAAGGGGTAAATAAAACGCTGAAAAAATCTCAAAAAGTTTTTTGGGTTTTGTAATTTGCTCTCATAAAAGTTGAGGAGCAAATTGTAAAGTTGTAATAAAATGGTCAAAATGATCTTTTTTATTGTAAAAAGGATGCAGTATGGACTTTTTAAGCATAGCGAATTTTGAAGATTTTTATGTTTTTTAGATATTTTTTCAAGATTTTTATTTTTAGAAAAAAAAATGAATGGTAAATAAAATATTGCATAATTAAATATAGTATTATTACATCATCGCTATACAATAGTATTACTTCTATTTTTTAAAAGTACGCATACTTTCCTTTTTAAAAATAGAGGTATACTATAAAATGGTAAATATGATAAAATAATGATAAAAAAGTACGCATATTAAAGTATAAAAATTTATATATAAATTTTATTATGCAACTATTATATAACATGCTATGCGTACTTTTTTACCATTATTTTGTATAAATAATTATCATTTGTATGAACCAATTTTTGGTATCTGTTTAAAGTAGTTTTTCCAATAAAAGTTGATTGGAAAAGGTCACAAATAAAGGTGTAAATAAAACGGGAAAAATTTCAAAAAGTTTTTTGGGTTTTGTAATTTGCTCCTCAACTTTTATGAGAGCAAATTGTAAAGTTGTAATAAAATGATCAAAATGATCTTTTTATTGTAAAAAGGATGCAGTATGGACTTTTTAAGCATAGCGATTTTTGAAGATTTTACGAATTTTTTTGTACTTTTTATTTTTTGTAAATTCATAATGGTAAAAAAAATGTACACATAATTAAATATATTTTTAATACATAATTGATATACATTTGTATTTTAAAATAATATTAAATTAC
>Ga0164293_10003462_pt1 | contig 13451 bp, 12 predicted proteins | sample GEODES118metaG_FD_111487 | JGI IMG/M metagenome (GOLD analysis project Ga0164293, IMG submission 111487) | Eutrophic lake water microbial communities from Lake Mendota, Wisconsin, USA - GEODES118 metaG | ecosystem: Environmental > Aquatic > Freshwater > Lake | place: USA: Lake Mendota... | reverse complement strand
GTGTTCCCAGCCCACCAGCTCGGTGACGGTGACTTGGTAGCCACAGGCCTCCAGGTACAGGCAGCGCAGCACATTGGTCAATTGGCTACCCATTTCCCGCGTGTGCAGCGGGTGGCGCCAGAGCTCGGCCAGCGGCGTGCGCGCCAGCGACAGCGCCTTGTTCTCCCGCAGCCGCGACGCGAGTTCGGCCTGGCAGCAAGGCACCAGCACCATGAACTTCGCCTGGCGGGCCAGGCCGAAGTCGATCGCGTCGTCGGTGGCGGTGTCGCAGGCGTGCAGCGCGGTGACCATGTCGATGCGCTGCGGCAAGGCCGGCGAGTCCACCGCCTGCGCGGCACTCAAATGCAAAAAGTGCATGCCCGCAAAGCCGAGACGCGCGGCCAGTTCCTCGGAGCGCTGCACCAGCTCGGGCCGGGTTTCAACGCCGAAGACCTGGCCCATGCCGCGGGGCTGCAGAAACAGGTCATAGAGGATGAAGCCCAGATAGGACTTGCCGGCACCATGGTCGACGACGGTCGGGTGGCCCTCGGCCGGCGGCACTTCTTCCAAGAGCTTCTCGATGAACTGGTAGAGGTGATAAACCTGCTTGAGCTTGCGGCGTGAGTCCTGATTGAGCTTGCCCTCGCGGGTGAGGATATGCAGCTCCTTGAGCAGCTCGACCGACTGGCCGGGGCGCAGCTCGGGCAGAGCAGGCACATCGGGCCTCGATGTGGACGAAGCAGCCCGCCCGACGGCCGAGCCTCGCGCCTCTCTGGCTGGGCCGGCAGCACGCGCCCCACGGCCACCGGCAGCTGCCTTTTTGTCGGAGCTCATGCCCATTCCTTCATCTTTTGGGCCCAGCCCACGCGGCCCATGCGGCGCAAGGTGGCGATGTTGGTGTCGTAGATGGCGCTGGCATCCGGGAAGGCCTGCACCGCGCGGGTGATGCTGTCCGCGCGCAGCAGGTGCAGCGTCGGGTAGGGCGAGCGGTTGGTGAAATGCGCGATGTCGTCCGGGTCAGCGCCGGCGAATTCGAATTGCGGATGGAAATGCGCCAGTTGCAGCACCCCCTCCAGCTCGCGCCGGGCGAGCAAACGCTCAGCCTCGCCGATGAAGCCGTTGAACTCAAAGAAATCCGGCAGGGCCTGCGGCGCAATGAGCAAGCTGGTGTCTCGCAGCTCGGGTGCACAAGCCATCAGGCCGTCGACCTCCTGCTCCAGTGCAGCCAGCAGGTCGCTCCAGCCGGTGGCCGGCGTCACCGCGTAGTGCACCTGGCCCTTGGCCATGACCGCCTTGGCGAAGGGGCACAGGTTCAGGCCCACCACTGCATGCGTGAGCCAGCGCCGTGTGCGAGAGACGACGAGGTCTTCGCCATGATTTTCCATGAGGTCGATTGTAGGAAGCCCTCTGAACACGCCTGCGCAAGAATAAAAACCCACATTAAAGTATATTTAAAGTGAATTTTGATAACATATATGTAATGTCCAAGGACTCCCCTGCCCTGCAAGCCCTGCCCTCTGGCGCCGCCTCAGCCCTGCGCGCGCTGGGCACAGACCTGGCCACGGCACGCAAGCGGCGGCGCCAATCGCAGCGCGAATGGGCGCAGCGACTGAACGTGTCCGTGCCCACCGTGGCACGGATGGAGCGAGGCGATCCCTCCGTGTCGGCCGGCATCTATGTCACGGCACTCTGGCTGGTCCAGCGGCACCAGGCACTCGCCGAACTGGCACGCCCGCAGGAGGACCTGGCCGTCCTCGAGGCCGAAGTCAGCCAGGCGCAGGAGCGCTACCGCCGTGTCTGAGGTCGTGTCTGAAGCCCCGTTTGCGCCCCAGGATCGCCTGTCCGTCTGGTGGCTGGGCGACCCCGCACAGCCCAAGCGGGTGGGAGAGGCCCAGCTGGTGCAGGGCGGGCGCAGCGTCGCGCTGCGCTATGCGGACACTTGGCTCGCCCAGGGCTTTGCGCTCAGCGAAGACTTGCCGCTGACCCGGGAGCTCTTTGTTCCGAGGGAGAAGGACAGCGCCGCCGGCGCGCTGGACGATGCGCGGCCAGACCGCTGGGGCGAGCGCCTGATTCGCAAGTTCCAGCCAACGCCTCGTCTGTCCCTGCTCGAGTACCTGCTGTTCGCGGGCGACGACCGCTACGGCGCGCTCGGCCTCAGCTTGGACGAGGGCCGCTACCGGCCCTGGCCCACGCCACCACTGCCCGGCTTCGCAGAGCTGGGCGCGATGGCCGAGGTCGTCCGGCAAGTGCTGGCCGGCGAGCCGGTACCCCAGCCCCTGCAGCGGCTGCTACGGCCTGGTGCCTCCCTGGGCGGCGCGCAGCCGAAATCACTGCTGCAGATGGAAGGCCGCGCCTGGCTGCTCAAGTTCAACGAGGAGGTGGAGGGGGACATGGGCCTGACCGAGCACGCTGCGATGCGCTTGGCCGCCGCCTGCGGCATTGAGGTGGCGACCACGCGCGCCCTGCCGCTGATCGCCGCCGTCACCGGGAAGCCCGCGCCCCACGCCCTGGCGATCGAGCGCTTCGACCGCCAGGGCTCCCTACGGCTTCAGGCCATGTCTGCGCATGTCGCATTGCGTGCAGCCGGGGATGCACTGGGCTATCCCGAGTTTGCGCAACTGCTACGGCGCCTGCTCCCGGCGGCCGACATCGCCGCTGCACAGGGCCAGCTATTCCGACGGATGGTCTTCAACATCCTGATCGACAACACCGACGACCACGAGAAGAACCACGCCCTGCTGCGCCAGCCTGACGGGCGCTGGCAATTGGCACCGGCCTTCGACGTGCTGCCCACGGCCCAGGGCCTGGGCTACCAACAACTGCGGGTAGGTGCAGACGGCCATGTGTCCACGCTCGCCAATGCGCTGTCCGAGTGCGCGGCATTCGGCCTGCGCCTGGCCGCTGCCCGTACGATCGTCAAGGAGGTGAGCCGCACGGTGCAAGGCTGGCAGGACGCCTTCCTGCTACAGGGCATGAGTGCTGTCGACGTCGCGCGCCTGGCCCCATTCATCGACCGCGAAGGGCTGCGTGCCGAACGCGAGAAAGCGGCTCTCGCCTGACGCGTGACCTGTCCATGGCGCTGTGCAGGCGCCCCAGGTCCAGGACACCGCGGACAAGCGACTTAAGCGACCTCAGTGAACCGTGCTGCGCGCGTGCCCAATGCGACCGGCCAGCCAAAGTCCGATCACGGCGCATAGCCCGGTGACGCCCCAGCTCCATTGCCAGCCACCGGTCTGACTGGCAAGCCAGGCCACTGCGGGCGGCCCGGCGAACTGGCCAAAAGACGACCACTGCTGCATCCAGCCCACGGTGGTGGACACCGTGCCCGGCGAGGGCGCGAGCCGCACCGCCTGCGAGAACAAGGTACCCGGCACGAGGCCGCCCACAGCGGAAAACAGCAGCACCGAGACAAAGGGCCCGACGAAAGCGGCAGTTCCGGCGGGCCACAAGGGCGCATACAGACCCACCGCGCCCACCGCCATGGCACCAAAGCCCACCCGCATCAACTGCTGCGGCGAGACACCTCGCTGCAGCAGGCGGCCCGAGGCAATATTGCCCACCATGTTCATTGCGGCCACGAGTGCGCTGGCATAGCCTGCGTGCGAGGGCGCCAGACCCGACTGCGCGTAGACGGTGGGCAAAAAGCCGATGACCGACAGCCACTGGCTCGAATAGACCGCGAAGGCCAGCGCCACCAGCCAGGGGCCGGGCGCGCGCAAGGTCTCAAGCAGACGGGCCCGCCAAGGTGGGGCTGCAGGCGCGCCTGAAGGAATTGCCGCATGTTGAGGCCCATGTTTAGGCCCATGTTCAAGCGCAGTTGGAGCGGCGCCAGGTCGCGCGCCGTCGCCCCGTGCGGGATCGGCCGGCACCCAAAGCCACATGGCCAGAGCCAGAAGCAGCGACAGCGCGGCGGTAAGCCACCACCAAGCGGGCCAGCCATAGGCCGCCATCCACAGCGGGCCGGCCAGGAGCGCGAGCGAGGTGCCCAGGGGCATGTAGGCGCCCCACAAACCAAGGCGCGACGCCAGACGCGCGGGTGGCACAAGGCGCCGGATCAGGCTGGGGCCGGCGGTGGCCGCCAGCAAAAAGCCCATGCCCTCGGCGGCACGCAGCAACAGCAGGGTCGCTGGGTCACGGACGAGGCCGCCCAGCGCACTGGCCACCGCCAGCAGGACCAGGCCGCCTGCCATCACCCGACGCAGCCCCAGGCCGTCCGCGGCCAGGCCTACGGCCAGGCCCAGACCGACAGCGGCCAGTTGCACCATGGACAACAGAAATCCGCCCTGCACCAGCGTCATGCCCAACTCGGCCTGCAGCACCGGCAGCGCCGGCGGCAGCTTGCCCACATGAATGGCCGCGGTCACGCCGGCGGCGAAGACCAGGAAAGCGCGGTCGAAACTCATGTGGCCAGCAGGCGCTTGCCGGTCAGGCGCTCATGTTCGCGCCCGGCGAAGCGGTCGGTCATGCCCGCGATGTAGTCCGCGATGGCGCGCGGCAGGTCGTCCTGCGAAGCGTAGGCAGCCGGCATGTCGGTGGGACAGGCCAGGTAGGCGGCAAACAGCTCGCGCACCATCTGCTTGGCCAAGCCGGTGGTCTCCATCACCTGCGGATGGCGGTACAAATTCTGGAAAAGAAATCGCTTGAGCTCGGTGGAGCCGCGTCGCATGTCTGCCGAAAAGCGCACCAGGGGAGTAGCGGCGCGCACTGCATCGGCATCGCGTGGCGCCTCGTCCCGCAAGGCCTGGCCGGTGGTGTCGATCACGTCATGCACCTGGGCGCTGAGCATCAGCCGGATGACTTCATAGGCTAGGCGGCGGCCAGCGAGCGTGGGATGTGCGCGCACCACCTCGCGCAGGTAGCCCTCGAACAAGGGCACTGACTCCAGCTGCTCCCTCGTGATCAGCCCCGAGCGCAAGCCGTCGTCGACATCGTGGGCGTTGTAGGCAATCTCGTCGGCGAGGTTGCACAGCTGGGCCTCCAGGCTGGGCTGAGTGCGGTCCAGGAAGCGCCGCCCCACGCCGCCGGGCTCACGCGCCTCGAGGCGCTCGGCATTGGCATGTGAGCAGTGCTTGAGGATCCCCTCGCGGGTCTCGAAGCTGAGGTTGAGGCCATCGAAGCGCGGGTAGCGCTCCTCCAGTTGGTCGACCACCCGCAGGCTCTGCAGGTTGTGCTCGAAACCGCCGTAGGGGCCCATGCACTCGTCGAGCGCATCCTGGCCGGCATGGCCGAAAGGGGTATGGCCCAGGTCATGGGCCAGGGCAATCGCCTCGACCAGGTCCTCGTCGAGTCCCAGCGGCCGAGCGATGGAGCGACCCAGCTGCGCCACCTCAATGGAATGGGTCATGCGGGTGCGGAACAAGTCGCCCTCGTGGTTGAGGAAGACCTGGGTCTTGTAGACCAAGCGGCGAAAAGCGGTGGAGTGAACGATCCGGTCGCGGTCGCGCTGAAAGGCCGATCGGTGCGGGGTGGGCGCCTCCTCGAAGCGACGGCCACGGGAACGTGTCGGGTCGCTGGCGTAGGGGGCCAGGGCCATGGCGGGCGCGCCCTTCAGCAGCAGCGCGCGATCACGCCACGCACCACGGCGTCGGGGGCGGGTCGGACCACTGCGCGGCCGGGCGGGTCGATCAGCACGAAGCGGATCTCGCCGGCCTCGGATTTCTTGTCCAGACGCATCAGCTCCAGGTAGCGGTCAGCGCCCAGGGCCGGGCCGCGGGTCGGCAGGCCCGCGTCGGCGATCAGCTGGGTGCAGCGCTCCACAAAGGCGGCGTCCACGCCGCCCATCTCCAGCGAGAGCTGCAGGGCCATGACCATGCCGCAGCCCACCGCTTCGCCGTGCAGCCACTCGCCATAGCCGAGGCCAGCCTCGATCGCGTGGCCGAAGGTGTGACCGAAATTGAGGATGGCCCGCAGGCCAGACTCGCGCTCGTCCTGACCCACAACCTCGGCCTTGATCTCGCAGCTGCGGCGCACCGCGTGGGCCAGGGCCTGCGGGTCGCGCGCGCGCAGGGCGGGCAGGTGGGCCTGGACCCAGTCGAGAAAGTCAAGGTCGAAAATCGGCCCGTACTTGATCACCTCGGCCAGGCCGGCCGACATCTCGCGCTCGGGCAGGGTGGCGAGGGTGTCCAGGTCGCACAGCACCAACTGCGGTTGGTAGAAGGCGCCGATCATGTTCTTGCCCAGGGGGTGGTTGATCGCGGTCTTGCCGCCCACCGAGGAGTCCACCTGGGCAAGCAGGGTGGTAGGCAACTGCACAAAGGGCACGCCACGCATGTAGCAGGCGGCGGCAAAGCCGGTCATGTCGCCCACCACGCCACCGCCGAGCGCAAAGAGCACCGTCTTGCGGTCGCTGCCGCGCCCGAGCAGGGCGTCAAAAATGAGGTTGAGGCTATCCCAGTTTTTGTGCTGTTCGCCGTCGGGCAGCTCCAGCACATGGACCTGCGGATAGCGATCGGCCAGTGCCTGGGCCAGGGCGCCGGCATACAAGGGACCGACCGTGGTGTTGGTCACGATGAGGGCAGCATGCCCCTTGGGCAGGTCGAATTCGGCGATCCGGGCCAGCAACCCCTCGCTAATGAAGATGGGGTAGCTTCGGTCGCCAAGATCGATGCGGACTTCCTGGTCAGTGGCACGCGCTTTCATGCGGACAAGTGTAAGGCCCGGTCATCAGGCGGGGCTACACGACCAGCCCACAGCGCCCGACCCGCGCCTAGCGCTTACTGGTCGGGCGGACGGGCCGCCCCGGCCCCTTCAGGTCATCACGCCAGCTTCGCCGGAAAGCTCCAGTTGCATCACGATCATGTTGACCAGGGTCTGCAGACTGGGTCGGCCGGTTTCAACAGTGAAGTGGGCCGTCTCGCGATAGAGCGGGTCCCGCTGGGCGTGCAGGGCCTTGAGCCTCGCCAGCGGGTCATCAACCTGAAGCAAGGGGCGCTTGCGGTCATTGCGCACCCGCTGAAAAACCTGGTCAGGCGAGGACCGAAGGTAGATCACATAGGCATGCGCATGCAGCTGGTGCCGGTTGGCCTCGCGCAGCACCGCACCTCCGCCAGTCGCCAGGACGCCCTTGCTCGTGCTCAGCTCGGCGATCACCGTCTGCTCGAGGTCGCGAAACCGCTCCTCCCCCTGCTGCTCGAAGTAGGTGCGGATCGGGCAACCCATGCGCTGCTCGAGCACATGGTCGGAATCGGTAAAGGGCAAGCCCAGGCGGCGGGCCAGCAACTTGCCCACCGTGCTCTTGCCGGAGCCGGGCATACCCACCAGCGCGATCGGCCGGGTGATTGGCGACGTGCTCGGATGCTGGACTAGGTCAGCGAGAGCACCAGCGCCAATACCCGCGCCGGCGCCTAGGCTGGTACTGGACGCGGCGGTGGGTGTCTCGGGTGCACCATCAGCCGGTAATGCGCTGGAGGAAGAGGAATTCAAACGGATCAAAAACGTAGGTTGACGGAACGGATCACCGCTCCGCAACCCGGTCGGTGATCATTTTGGGGGTGATAAAGACCAGCATCTCCTGCTTGTTCGCAGTGCGTTGCCGGTTGCGGAACAGCACGCCCACACCAGGCAATTCGCCCAGCACCGGCACTCGCGCCTCGTTCTCGGTCTCGGTCAGCTCAAAAATGCCGCCAATCACCACCGTACCCCCATTTTCCACCAGCACCTGGGTGCGGATGTGCTTGGTGTTGATGGCGATGCCTGCAGTCGTGGTTTCGCCCCGGCTGTCCTTGCTCACATCGAGGTCCAAAATGATGTTGCCCTCAGGCGTGATCTGGGGGGTGACCTCCAGTTTGAGGGTGGCGCGGCGGAAGGCCACGGCCGTTGCACCGCTGGCCGTCGCCTGCTGGTAGGGAAACTCGGTCCCCTGCTCGATCAGGGCCTTGGTCTGGTCGGCGGTGACGATGCGGGGGCTGGACACCAGCTTGCCCTTGCCATCGGCCTCCAGGGCGGACAGCTCGAGGTTCAGGAAGCGGTTGGCGGAGGCGTTGAACAGCGAGATCGCAAAGGCCGGCGCGCCGAAGCCGCCTTGCCCCACAGCTGGCAGGTTGACGAAATTGGTGTTGACGTTGTCCAGGGTTGTGCGGGTCTCGCCGGTGCTGCCGGTCAAGCCCGAGTAGGAGCCGCCGAAGGTGATCCGGTTGTTGTTGTCACTGATGCGGGTGCCGGGCGGACGGCCCTGGTCGCTGCCGCCCAGGCGAACCCCCAGTGATTTCCCGAAGGTGTCAGAAGCTTCGACGATGCGGGCCTCGATCAGCACCTGGCGCACTGGCACATCCAGGCGCGCGATCAGCGCCTGAACCTGCTCCAGACGGGTCGGAATGTCGGTGACGAAGATTTGGTTGGTGCGCTCCTCGGCCATTGCGCTGCCGCGCGGACTGATCACCCGGTTGGCTGGCGGACCCGACAGCAGCTGGTCGGCGATCGTCTTGGCCTTCGCATAGTTGAGTTGGAAGGGTTGGGTGCGCACCGGCTCTTCGTTCTGGCGTGCATTGACCGCGTCGCGGTCCTGCTTTTCCCGGGCCGCGATTTCGTCCTTGGGCGCGACCCAGAGCACGTTGCCGGAGCGGCGCTGGCCCAGCCCTTTGGACTGCAAGATGATGTCCAAGGCTTGGTCCCAGGGCACGTCCTTGAGGCGCAGGGTGAGGTTGCCCGTCACCGAGTCCGAGGTGACCACGTTGAAGTTGGTGAAGTCGGCGATCACCTGCAGCAACTGGCGCACCTCGATGCTCTGGAAGTTGAGCGTGATCTTCTCGCCGGTGTAGCCAGGGCCCTGCGTGACCCGGGACGGGTCGATCCGCGGGGGCCGCAGCTCGATAACGAACTGGCTGTCGCTTTGGTACGCACTGTGCTCCCAGGGACCGCGCGGCTGAATCACCATGCGCACCCGATCGGCCACCGCGGTGGTGGTGATGGTCTGCACCGGGGTGCCGAAATCAGCGACGTCGAGCCGCCGGCGCAGTCCCTCAGGCAAGGACGACTTGAGAAACTCCACCACCAGGTTCTGGCCCTGCTGGCGGATGTCGACGCCCACCTGGGGGCTGCCCAACTCAACCACCACCCGCCCGGCGCTGCCCGAGCCACGGCGGAAGTCAACGTCGCGCAGAGGGAGGTTGTCGGTGTTGCGGCTCTCGGCGAACAGGGCGGGGTTGGGGGGCGCCACCGGCGAGGTGACGGCTGCGCTCGCTGGCTCAAGGAAAACCAGCAGGGTCCGGCCATCCAGTAGTGCCCTGTAGGGAACCTGGGTCCGCAAGTTGAGGACAAGGCGGGTGCGGTCAGCGACCTCAACCACCGAGACCGACCGCAGGTTGCCCTGATTGAGCACCACCGACGGCTTGTCGAGGACGCTGCGAACACCAGGCAGGTCCAGGGCGATGCGGGCCGGTGACTGAATGGCAAAGCCGTTGGGCAATGCGGCCAGCGGCCGGGAAAGCTCCACACGCAGCACCTCAGCGCCCCCTTGGGAGAGCGCGGTGATCGATTGCACCTCAACCCCGCTCTGCGAGGAAGTGGCGGGGGAAGCGGGAAGCGGTGCAGGAGAAGAACCCGCAGTCGATGCGGCAGCGGGCGTCGGTAATGTCTGGGCAAGAACGGGCGACAGCAGAGTCAGCCCAACGACCAGAACGGCCAGGGATCGGGCCAGGCCGAGGGCGCCCGGTAGGGACCCACTTGCAGGGGCGATGTTTGCGCAATGCTTCATTTGGCTCTTTCTTGCAACTGCAGGGTCGCAGGCCGCTCGACCCAGTTCCCTCCCGGATCACGGGCGATTTCGCGGATCTGAACCTCGGTCTCACCGATCCGCAGGATCCTGCCGTAGTTCTGGCCGAGGTACTGGCCAACCGTGACCTGGTAGAGCTGGTTGTCGGCCTTGATGAGGGCGACCGGACGACCCTGCTTGATCAGGCTGCCAACCATGGTCATGGCATCGAGGGGATAGCTTTCCAACGCCTCCTTGCGGCGCTTGAGCTCCGGCGCGAGCAGCCCTGATTCGGAGGCCGCGACGGTGGCGTCGCGACGCAGCGCCAAGGCCAGCTTCTGGAGGCTGAAGGGGTCAATGCTCCCGGCCTGCACATACGCCTGGGGCATAAACGGCGGCGGTTCTGGAATGGGGTCGATGCGGGGGCTGAGGCCAGCTCGTTGCTTGGCCATCCAGTCCTGCATGTCGTCACGCCCGGCCTGGCCGCACCCGGTCAGGGCAACTACCAACAGGGAGGCGGGCACAAGACGCACAAGCCTTGCACGGGATGCGAGGCGCAGGGCCCGCACCAGCGACCCGGAGCGGCCGTGCCGCGCTGGCCAAACGGCAGTCAAAACGGGGGGGCGGGCTTCGGTCATGGCCGGCCTCCTGGCGACTTGGGCGCCGAGGCGGGGTTACGCCGCTGCGCCGCGATCTCCTCAGGGTCGAGGTAGCGGAAGGTCTTGGCGGTGGCCTCCATGACCAGCAGGCCCTCGCGACTGGGCGAGATGGCGATGTTGTTGAGCGTCACGATCCGCGAGAGATTGGCGATATCGCCCGCGAAAGCCCCGATGTCATGGAATCGGCCCGCCACCTTGAGAGAAATGGGCTGCTCGGCGTAGTAGTCCCGCACGATGACAGGCCCCGGGCGGAACAACTCAAAAGCCAGGCTTCTACCGAGCCCCGCCTGATTGATGTCCGAGAGCAAGGCATCCATCTCGGCCCGGCCAGGCAACTGCTTCTCGAGCTGACTGACCTGCCCAAGCACCTGCTCGCGTTGCTTGCGCAGGGCCTCGAGGTTGACCGCCTGGGTGAGCTTACGCACGTAGTCGGCCTTGAGCACTTCCTCCTGGGCCTGCTGGGCCTCGAGCGCGTCTTGGTTGCCGCGGATCAAGACCATCCAGAGGCCCAGCACGATCAGGCCGGCCATGGTCGCACACAGGGCCAGTCGCGGGGCCAGCGGCCAAGTGGATGGGTCGCGGGTGTCCAGACCACGAAACTCGGCCTGCAGGCGGCTCCAGCGCGAAGGCTGGGCGGCGGAGGCAGGGACAGGCGGGCGTTGAGGCATGGCGTGTCAGGGGCGGTTGGGTGCCATGGCGGCCGGCGCACTGGCGCGTTCCGGCGGGACGCTGGCACCGGGTCTGGACAGGGAGCCTCCGGCAGCCGAGGCGGCCCCGGCAGACGGTCGGGCCTCACCAGCACGGCTGACCTTGACCCTCAGGGTGAAGTTGGCGACCCGGCGCTGCTCACGCGGCCCCAAGGTGACCGTGCCTGCCACGATCTCGCCCAGCTCGGGGCGGCTCAGCCAGGCGCTGTCATGGCCCAGGTGGCGCAACAGCTCGGAAACCCGCTCGTTGGACTGGGCCACACCCGTCAGGAGAACCGTCTGGCCATCCTGCTTGAGGCCGGTGAGGTAGACCCCTTCCGGCATCACGCGGGCCAACTCATTGAGGAGGTGAACCGGGATATTGCGATCGGCCTGCAGGTTCTCGACCGCTTGCTGGCGGGAGCGCAAGGCGGCAATGTCGGCCTGGAGCGAGGCGATGTCCTTGATTTGCTTTTCGAGGCGGACGATCTCGTCGCGCAGCAGCAGGTTGCGGGCCTCCTGCCGGGCGGACTGGCCGACCTCCCAAAGGTAAAGCGCACCAGCCAGCACCACGCCGGCCAGCAGGGAAGCGCCCAGCATCAGGTAGAAGGACTCACGTCGATGCCGACGAGCGGCCTCGCGATGGGGCAGCAGGTTGATCAGAATCATCTGAAAAACCTCCGCATGGCCAAGCCGCAGGCGACCAGATAGCCGGGCGCCTCCCGCTGCAAACGGCGCTCGCGAACGGTGGCCGCGATCTGCATGCCCTGGAAAGGGTCGGCCACGCTGCTGGGAAAAGAACTATGGGCCGCCACGGCTGCGGTCAACCCCGGCAGGGAGGCCGCATTGCCTGCCAGTAGCAGGTGGTCGACCCGGTTGTGGGGGGTGCTGGTGAAAAAGAACTGAAGTGCCCGTGCCAGGTCCTGGGCCAGGCCGTCCACGTAAGGACGCTGCACCTGGGCCTCGAAGTCCTCGGGCAGTTCGCCACTGCGCAGGCGCTGCTCCGCCTCTTCGGCCCCCAGGCCGTACTGGCGGACGATGTGCTGGATCAGCTGAAAGCTGCCGAAGGGTTGGTCTCGCTCATAGACAACCTCACCGCCCCCGAGCACTTGCAGGCTGGTGGCGAGGTCGCCGATTTCGAAGAGGGCGACCAGGGCGTCGGGCCGCCCCAAGGGCAGGGCCTCGACCAGCCGGCCGGCAGCCATGCGCGCGGCGAAGGACTCGACATCGACGATGACCGGCTTCAGGCCAGCGGCCTCGGCCAGTCCCTGCCGGTCTTGGACCTTCTCCCGGCGCGAGGCGGCGATCAGTACCTCGACCTCCTGGGGGCCCGAGGGTGCCTGGCCCATGACGCAAAAGTCGAGGCTGACCTCGTCCAGCGAGAAAGGAATATATTGGTTCGCCTCGATCTCGACCTGGGCCTCGAGCTCGGCCTCTGGCAAGCCAGCCGGGAGGATGATTTTTCGGGTGATGACCGCCGAGGCCGGCAGGGCCATGGCGACCTGGCGGGTGCGGGAGCCGCTGCGCTTGACCACCCGGCGAAGGGCGTCGGCGACCGGGTCGAATTTCTCGATGTTGCCGTCCACGATCCAGTCGCGGTCGATCGGCTCGAAGGCGCAGTGTTCCAGTGCCAACCGGCCGTCCCGGCCGGTACCGAGTTCGGCCAGCTTGATACCGGATGCGCTGATGTCCAGGCCCAACAAAGGCGCGGGCTGGGAGCCAAACCAGGACGCGAAAGACTGCAATCGAATCTCCAAGGGACGGGAGCCTGGGCGCCCAAAACTGCAAGATACTTAAGAATTCAGTTAATGCTAACAGTAACCCGGCGTATGTCCAACCCGGCCTACCCCGGCATGTGACAGCCGTTGCCCCGATCAGACGTCCAGGGCAGGGGTCGAACAGGCGTTGCACAGGCGCCACCCGTCCGGCCCGGATAATTCGCGGATGCCCCAACCGAAATCCGACGACCCGTCCAGGCTGGCCCCAGGCGGCGGCTCCCGTTCCCTTGTGGTGCGCCTTGTTCTCTGGACCCTCGGCCTGGGCCTGGCCGGTGTCACCAGCCTGGCCATCGTGATCGGGGTGGCGCTGTCGGTCGCCTACCCCAACCTGCCAGACGTCTCCGATCTGGCCTCGTACCGCCCGAAGTTGCCGCTGCGCATCTACTCGGCAGACGGTGCGCTGATCGGCGAGTTCGGCGAGGAGCGGCGCAGCCTGACCCCGATCGCCGAGATTCCACAGGTTATGAAGCAGGCGGTGCTGGCCATCGAGGACGCCCGCTTCTACGAGCACAACGGCGTGGACTACCGCGGTTTGCTACGCGCGGCCATTGCCAACCTGGGGCGCGCCAAGAGCCAGGGCGCATCGACCATCACCATGCAGGTGGCCCGCAACGTCTATTTGTCGGCCGAAAAGAGCTACACCCGCAAGATCTACGAGATC
>Ga0164293_10003461_pt1 | contig 13458 bp, 7 predicted proteins | sample GEODES118metaG_FD_111487 | JGI IMG/M metagenome (GOLD analysis project Ga0164293, IMG submission 111487) | Eutrophic lake water microbial communities from Lake Mendota, Wisconsin, USA - GEODES118 metaG | ecosystem: Environmental > Aquatic > Freshwater > Lake | place: USA: Lake Mendota, Wisconsin... | reverse complement strand
GTGTATCCTGTTACTCCGATATCTCCCTGAGTTCCTGTTACTCCTTGTGCTCCTGTCGCTCCTGTCCAAACAGCAAATCCTTGGATTCCTTGTGGTCCTGTAAATCCTGTAGGTCCTGTCGCTCCTGTATTCACAGCGCTTCCATCTATACCTGTAAATCCCTGTGCTCCTGTCGCTCCTGTAAAGCCTTGAGCACCTGTGGCTCCCTGAGCTCCTGTAGAGCCCTGTACGCCTGTCTCTCCCTGAGCTCCTGTGTATCCTGTGAATCCTTGAGCTCCTGTGGCTCCCTGCGCTCCTGTATCACCTGTATCACCCTGATCTCCCTGCTCTCCCTGCTCTCCTGTGTATCCTGTGAAGCCCTGTGCTCCTGTCGCTCCTTGAGCTCCTGTCTCACCAGTTTCTCCCTGCTCTCCCTGCTCTCCTGTGTATCCTGTAAAGCCCTGAGCTCCTGTCGCTCCCTGAGCTCCTGTCTCACCAGTATCTCCCTGCTCTCCTGTCTCTCCCTGCTCTCCTGTCGCTCCTGTCATTCCCTGAGCTCCTGTCGAACCCTGTGCTCCTGTCATTCCCTGAGCTCCTGTCCAGACAGCAAATCCCTGAATTCCTTGTGCTCCTGTTACTCCTGTGACTCCCTGTGCTCCTGTTGCTCCTGTATTCGTAGCCATTCCAGCCATACCTGTAAATCCCTGAGCTCCTGTAACTCCTGTCACTCCCTGTGGTCCTTCCTCTCCCTGCTCTCCCTGTGGTCCTTCCTCTCCCTGATCTCCCTGTGATCCTGTGGCACCTGTCCAGACAGCAAATCCTTGAATTCCCTGAGCTCCTGTGACACCCTGAGCTCCTGTCGCTCCTGTATTAGTGGCGCTTCCATCTTTACCAGTGAATCCTGTGAATCCCTGGGCTCCTGTGAATCCCTGTGCTCCTGTCGCTCCCTGTGCTCCTGTAGAGCCCTGAGTACCTGTGAATCCTGTGAATCCCTGCGCTCCTGTCGCTCCTGTCTCTCCTGTTGTTCCTTGAGCTCCTGTCTCTCCCTGGACTCCTGTCTCTCCCTGTGCACCTGTTGATCCTGTCTCTCCCTGAGCTCCTGTCTCTCCTGTGGATCCTTGAACGCCTGTCTCTCCCTGAGCTCCTGTCTCTCCCTGAGCTCCTGTCTCTCCTGTAGCTCCCTGCGCTCCTGTCTCTCCCTGAGCTCCTGTCTCTCCTTGAGATCCTGTCGCTCCTGTCGCTCCTGTTGAGCCCTGTGCTCCTGTCGCTCCTGTGGATCCCTGCGATCCAGTGACTCCCTGTGCTCCTGTCCAGACAGCAAATCCTTGGATTCCTTGCGCTCCTGTAACTCCCTGAGCTCCTGTCGCTCCCTGAGCTCCTGTATTCGTAGAAGTTCCATCTGCTCCTGTGAATCCCTGCGCTCCTGTCATTCCATCTATTCCATCTGCTCCCTGCGCTCCTGTAGCACCTGTCCAGACGGCAAATCCTTGAATTCCCTGAGCTCCTGTCGATCCTGTGAATCCTTGGGCTCCTGTATTCGCTGCGTTTCCATCTCTACCTGTAAATCCCTGAGCTCCTGTCATTCCTGTGAATCCCTGCGCTCCTGTTGCTCCTGTTGAGCCCTGTGCTCCTGTCGATCCTTGAGCTCCTGTCACTCCTGTCACTCCTTGAGCCCCTGTCTCTCCTGTTGATCCCTGAGCTCCTGTGGAACCCTGCGCTCCTGTTACTCCTTGAGATCCTGTCGCTCCTGTTGCTCCTGTATCTCCCTGAGCGCCTGTCGATCCCTGAGTTCCTGTCACTCCTGTGGCTCCCTGAGCTCCTGTCGCTCCTGTGGCTCCTGTTGAGCCCTGTGCTCCTGTTGATCCTTGAGCTCCTGTCACTCCCTGCGCTCCTGTAGCACCTGTCCAGACGGCAAATCCTTGAATTCCCTGTGCTCCTGTAAATCCTGTGAATCCTTGGGCTCCTGTTGCTCCTGTATTCGTTGCAGATCCAGCCATACCTGTGAATCCCTGCGCACCTGCTGCTCCTGGTGCACCTGTAGCACCTGTCCAAACAGCAAATCCTTGAATTCCCTGTGCACCTGTCGATCCTGTAAATCCTTGGGCTCCTGTATTCGTTGCGTTTCCATCTCTACCTGTGAAGCCCTGAGCTCCTGTTACTCCTGTCGATCCCTGCGCTCCTGTTGCTCCTGTGGCTCCCTGTGCTCCTGTGGAGCCCTGTGCTCCTGTCTCTCCCTGAGAACCTGTGAATCCAGTAAATCCCTGTGCACCTGTGGAGCCCTGTGCTCCTGTAGCTCCCTGAGCTCCTGTCATTCCTTGAGTTCCTGTCACTCCTGTGGCTCCTGTATCTCCCTGAGCTCCTGTCGATCCCTGAGTTCCTGTCACTCCTGTGGCTCCCTGAGCTCCTGTCCAGACAGCAAATCCTGCGGCTCCCTGCGCTCCTGTGAATCCAGTAAATCCCTGAGCTCCTGTCGCTCCTGTATTCGTGGCAAATCCTTGAGCTCCTGTCATTCCTGTGAATCCCTGAGCTCCTGTCCAAACGGCAAATCCTTGGATTCCCTGTGCTCCTGTCGATCCTGTGGCTCCCTGTGCTCCTGTATTTGTTGCAAATCCTGCTGCTCCTGTGAATCCCTGTGATCCTGTCATTCCTGTGGCTCCCTGTGCTCCTGTTGCTCCTGTAGAGCCCTGTGCTCCTGTGGTTCCCTGAGATCCTGTCATTCCTTGAGATCCTGTCACTCCTGTAGCTCCTGTATCTCCCTGAGCTCCTGTCGATCCCTGAGTTCCTGTCACTCCAGTGGCACCCTGAGCTCCTGTCCAGACAGCAAATCCTGCGACTCCCTGTGCTCCCATTGATCCTGTTGCACCCTGAGATCCTGTCGCTCCTGTATTCGTGGCAAATCCTTGAGCACCTGTCATTCCTGTGGCTCCCTGAGCTCCTGTCCAGACAGCAAATCCTGCGATTCCCTGAGCTCCTGTTGCTCCTGTGACTCCCTGAGCTCCTGTATTCGCTGCGTTTCCATCTCTGCCTGTGAATCCCTGCGCTCCTGTCGATCCTGTGAATCCCTGAGCTCCTGTCGATCCTGTGGCTCCCTGTACTCCTGTTGTTCCTGTCTCTCCCTGAGAACCTGTCATTCCTGTAGAACCCTGTACTCCTGTGAATCCTTGCGCTCCTGTTGATCCCTGTGCTCCTGTCACTCCTTGAGCTCCTGTTGCTCCTGTAGAAGAAGCAGATCCAGCATCTCCCTTAGCACCAGTAGATCCCTGAGTTCCTGTCACTCCAGTGGATCCCTGAGCACCTGTCCAGACAGCAAATCCTGCGATTCCCTGAGCTCCTGTTGATCCTGTGAATCCCTGAGCTCCTGTCGCTCCTGTATTCGTGGCAAATCCTTGAGCTCCTTCTGCTCCTGTGAAACCCTGCGCTCCAGTCCAGACAGCAAATCCTGCGATTCCCTGTGCTCCTGTTGCTCCTGTGACTCCCTGAGCTCCTGTATTGCTAGCGCTTCCATCTTTACCTGTGAATCCCTGAGCTCCTGTGAATCCTGTGAATCCCTGAACTCCTGTAGCTCCCTGGGCACCAGTGGCTCCTGTCACTCCTGTGGCTCCTTGAGCTCCTGTCATTCCTGTAGAACCTTGTGCTCCTGTCGATCCTTGCGCTCCTGTTGTTCCTTGTGCTCCTGTCTCTCCTTGTGCTCCTGTCGATCCCTGCGCTCCTGTTGATCCTTGCGCTCCTGTGAATCCAGTGAAGCCCTGTGCTCCTGTCGATCCCTGCACTCCTGTTGATCCCTGCGCTCCTGTCGATCCCTGCGCTCCTGTGAATCCTGTAAATCCCTGAGCTCCTGTCGATCCCTGCGCTCCTGTCCAGACAGCAAATCCTGCGACTCCTTGCGCTCCTGTGGTTCCTGTGACTCCTTGAGCTCCTGTCGCACCTGTATTGACAGCCGTTCCTACCTCTCCCTTAGCTCCTGTAAATCCCTGAGCTCCTGTCCAAACGGCAAATCCTTGGATTCCTTGTGCTCCTGTTGCTCCTGTGACACCCTGAGCTCCTGTATTCGCAGCGTTTCCATCTCTACCTGTGAATCCCTGAGCTCCTGTGAATCCTGTGAATCCCTGCGCTCCTGTAGCTCCCTGGACACCTGTGGCTCCTTGAGCTCCTGTGGAACCCTGATCTCCTGTGAATCCTTGCGCTCCTGTGGAACCCTGCGCTCCTGTGGAACCCTGCGCTCCTGTGAAGCCCTGCGCTCCTGTGGATCCCTGAGCTCCTGTCGCTCCTTGAGATCCTGTGGATCCCTGAGCTCCTGTTGATCCAGTGAATCCCTGAGCTCCTGTGGCTCCTTGAGCTCCTGTCCAAACAGCAAATCCAGCAACTCCTTGCACTCCTGTGGGTCCTGTGTTTCCTGTAGCTCCTGTGTTAGTTGCTGATCCTACAGGACCCGTAAATCCTGTGAAGCCCTGTGCTCCTGTCCAAACGGCAAATCCTTGGATTCCCTGTGCTCCTGTAAATCCTTGAGAGCCTGTCGCTCCTGTATTCGTAGCAGACCCTGCGATACCTGTAAATCCCTGCGCTCCTGTTACTCCCTGTGCTCCTGTCGCACCTGTCGCACCTGTAAATCCTGTTGAGCCCTGTGCTCCTGTAGATCCTTGCACTCCTGTGAAGCCCTGTGCTCCTGTCTCTCCTTGTGCTCCTGTTGAGCCCTGAGCTCCAGTGGATCCCTGTGTTCCTGTGAATCCTTGCGCTCCTGTGGAACCCTGCGCCCCTGTAAATCCTGTAAAGCCCTGTGCTCCTGTGGATCCCTGGGCTCCTGTGAATCCTTGTGCTCCTGTTGCTCCCTGAGATCCTGTAAATCCTGTAAAGCCCTGTTCTCCTGTGAATCCTTGTGCTCCTGTGGAACCCTGTGCTCCTGTGGAACCCTGAGATCCTGTAAATCCTGTAAAGCCCTGTGCTCCTGTGAATCCCTGAGCTCCTGTTGAACCCTGTGCTCCTGTTGCGGAGGCGCTTCCTGGATCTCCCTTCGATCCAGTGAATCCAGTGAATCCTTGTGCTCCTGTGGAGCCCTGTGCGCCTGTCCAGACAGCAAATCCAGCAACTCCTTGAGCTCCTATCGCACCTGTTGCTCCTGTTACTCCTTGAGCTCCTGTATTGGTTGCAAATCCTTGTGCTCCTGTGACACCCTGTGCTCCTGTTGCTCCTGTCCATACTGCAAATCCTTGGATTCCTTGCGCTCCTGTTGCTCCTTGTGTGCCTGTTGCTCCTGTATTGGTAGCCAATCCATCTCTACCTGTCATACCCTGCGCTCCTGTAGTTCCTGTCACACCCTGTGCTCCTGTCGATCCAGTGAATCCCTGAGCTCCTGTTGCTCCTGTATTTGTCGCAAATCCCTGAGCTCCTGTAACACCCTGTGCTCCTGTAGCACCTGTCCAGACAGCAAATCCAGCAACTCCTTGCGCTCCTGTTGCACCCTGAGCTCCTGTATTCGTTGCAGATCCAGCTATACCTGTCGAACCCTGTGCTCCTATCGACCCTGTGGATCCCTGTACTCCTGTGAAACCCTGTACTCCTGTTGATCCCTGTGCACCCGTGAAACCCTGTGATCCTGTCACACCCGTGACTCCTTGTGCTCCTGTTGGTCCTTGAACGCCTGTGACTCCCTGAGATCCTGTGACTCCCTGAGCACCTGTAAATCCTTGTGCTCCTGTGACTCCCTGCGATCCTGTCACACCCTGTGATCCTGTGACTCCCTGAGCTCCTGTAAATCCTTGTGCTCCCGTGGCACCTGTCCAAACCGCAAATCCTTGGATTCCTTGCGCTCCTGTAGAACCTGTGAATCCTTGAGCTCCTGTATTCGTCGCAAATCCCTGTGCTCCTGTAACTCCCTGAACTCCTTGCGCTCCTGTGGCTCCTGTCCAAACAGCAAATCCTTGGATTCCTTGCGCTCCTGTGACACCCTGTGCTCCTGTGGCTCCTGTATTCGTCGCAAATCCTGCTGCTCCTGTTACTCCTTGAGCTCCTGTATTACCAAGTAAACCTTGTGCTCCTGTTGATCCCTGTTCTCCCGTAGAGCCCTGTACTCCTTGTGCTGCGGTTGCACCCTGAGCACCCTGAGAGCCTGTGGCTCCCTGCACTCCCTGTGCACCTTGTGAGCCTTGTGCACCCTGCGTGCCTTGCGCTCCTTGTGATCCCTGAGCACCTGGTGGACCAGGTGGACAGGGTGGTGGATAAGGTGGATAGGGGTTTGGTGGAAAAGGCGGATAAGGTGGGTAGGGGTTTGGTGGATAAGGTGGGCATGGTGGTGGGCAAGATGAATTGCATGGATTACAACCATTGCCATAGTGTGGGTTGGGATAAGACATTTTTATATACTTACATGTGACAAAATATTTTGATTTTTTTCACATAATCATTTTAATATGATGATATAAACAAAAATAAATATTATTTTTTTATGATATAATGATGAGATCGATCCTCGTCCTCTAAATCTGGTAAACAAAATGTGGTACTACCATCACCACTTCCATAAAATGTTCCTATAACATTAAATAAATGAGAATCGACTTCTCTTGATGCATCGGAGCCATCACATAAAAGATATCCGTCGGGAATGCGTTCTGTTGTTTGAATTACAATATTTCCTGGAAGGACATTGATATCATTTGAATATTCTATAATAGGATATGACGGTGGCACACGATAATGGATATCCGAAATAGGTGGAACTTCTAATGAATTTATTTCTACCGTGCTCTCTTTTGGTTGATATAAAACCATCTGATAATTGTTTTTTTCTACAGCAGGTTCACCATGTTGTGTTAGTTGATAGGGAGGATAATGCGGTCGATGCTGATAGGGTTGAGGATTAGGTGGATTGTATGGATGGAGTGGATAAGGTTGATGGGGTGGATTGGGTGGATTGGGTGGATTATATTGATAAGACTGGTAGGGTGGATTGGGTGGATTATGCTGATAAGACTGGTAGGGTTGAGCGGGTGGTTTGGGTTGCTGATAGGATGGATAGGATGGATAAGTCTGAGGAGTGGGTGGATTGAATGGATTAGGTTGATAGGATGGATAAGTCTCAGAATTGTGTTGATTAAATGGATTGGGTTGCTCATAGGGTGGATAAAGATGAGGATTAGGTGGATTGGGTGGATAAGGTGGATAAGGTGGATAAGGTGGATAGGGTGGATGCGGTGGTGGACATGGTACTGGACGTCGATCAACCATTAGTTTTTTCATGACAACAGGAACAGGCATCACTTGTTCACAACAATTATTATAATGTCTTGCCAATTTTGTCGTAATCGACATCCCTACTAATATAGAATATTACGATTTGTTATGTATGACTTATCATGACCCATTTATTACCTGACATATCTACATTATTAATAAGTGGTGGTGTTACAACATATACAAAACTGATCGCCATGCCATAATCAATGGCTACCGTTGCATTCGTATTTCCATTGAAAAATAGTTGCAGATTTACTGATGTAGCAGGTTCTCGATTGTGAAATGTCATCGTAGTCCCAGTACTCGTATTATTATTTATAATAGTGATCATACGCCCATTTGTACCTCCTCCACTTCCATCATTTATTCCAAAAATTCCGATAGGTCCTGTTGGAGTAAGCGCAAACACTGTACTTGTTGTATCAATATTAAGAATATTAGTAACTGGTGTTATATTTGGTCCAGTTACAGTACTAACGATCGCAATTCCTACAGGTCCAGTGGATCCTGTAGCACCAGTGAATCCTTGAACTCCAACAGCTCCTGTCGATCCTGTGACACCAGTGTCTCCTTTAGAGCCAACAGCTCCTGTAGCTCCTGTGGCACCAGTGTCCCCTTGAGAGCCAATCGCACCAGTGAATCCTTGAGAGCCAACAGCTCCTGTAGCTCCAACAGCACCAGTGTCTCCTTGAGAACCAATAGCACCAGTGAATCCTTGAACTCCAACAGCACCAGTGTCACCTTGAGCTCCTGTCGATCCTTGAACTCCAACCGCTCCTGTCGATCCTTGAGAACCAATCGCACCAGTGTCTCCTTGAGCTCCTGTTGATCCTTGAGCACCTGTGGCTCCTTGAGAACCAACGGCACCTGTAGATCCTTGTGTTCCCACAGCACCTGTAGATCCTTGAGCACCTATGGAACCTGTGGATCCTTGAGCACCTATGGAACCTGTGGATCCTTGAGTGCCCATATCACCAGTGGCTCCTTGAGCTCCCACCGCACCTGTAGATCCTTGAGCACCAATATCACCCGTAGATCCTTGAGCACCCATCGCCCCTGTTGCCCCTGTAGAGGTTGAAGAACCTGAAGAACCTTGAGAACCAGTGAATCCTTGAGCTCCAGTAGATCCTTGTGCACCATTGCCCCCCGAACATGGATACAAACTATTTGTATAACATGCCGTGGTAAGTCTGAGTAGATCACTTGAATTCATCTATTTATTATCTAATATTATTTCATTTATTTTATGATACAATTTATACGATTAAATAATAGAGAATGGACTGGTCCGAATTTCCAGTACAATTAGTCATTACATTAGTGATTGTCGCAATCATTTTATTTTTTACTGTACGAATGATGTCAACTACACCAATGTTCAACTTCATGTCAGAAGGATTTGCAGGTGTCACACGAGGCTCAGGAGAACCCGATAGCCCCCGGACGTTACCTGAAGGTTCACAACTGCTAGACATATTAGCATCTCGTGGTGTAAATTCCATTCCATCAGGTGTATCCGATGCCTCCTCCGATTATAGCGAATTTCAACTCATTCTGAGCAAATTAGCTGCTTTGAAACAGGATTTACTGTCCACGAGCGGAGTGGTGAACGCCACACGTTACCAAGCCTTTGAAACCTCACATGATCGGATCAATACTGCCGAAGTCTGCGCAATGTGCTTTACTCAGAGCATTCCTGCTCGTGATCTTGATATTGTCTTTATCACATGGCGAGACCGAGGACGTGTTCTCTTGCGAAAGCTTTGTACGGAAGCCAATTTATCGGAACCTGAAGTGGTCAACATGGAAAAACAATTTAACGCATTATGGTCCGATGTCTACGACATCGCAAAGAGTCGCTGTCTGAAGACCGATTTTAGCCTACAAAACGGTGGGGCAACAGGTGGTGATGTAGGCGCCTATGAACCCACTCAACTCAAAGACCTTCGCAGCTACGAAAACAAATATGGCGGCTTATCGGCAAGTGGATGGAATGGTGCTGTATAGGTTACTATGTTAGTACATTATTAGGATATATCATATGAATTATTAATATAACTCATACGATACACGCAATGAAAATCACTTAGCAAAAGTCACATCCAGCTTTCTTCGGGCATCGACACGATCCACGTCCCATCCCGCATCGTCCACATGGGGGACGGGATGGTTTGATACATGTAACACATTGTCCACAATCTTCTCCACCACAGCTTCTTCCACTAGAATATGATGGCCAATTGGCATACATAATCATGCCGATCACAATAAAAAATAGAACGGTAAAGATGACTAATAGCAACATTTCTATTTATTATTTTTATAATATTTTTACGGGGCATGTTACTTCACCAACGACATGAAAAGCATCAGTCCGATGATCTGCCATACGGATTGAACCGGACGAACAAAGGTAAATAATTCCGCCACTGTCGTATTCCATAGATACTTTCCAATAAACGCAACAATCAAGATAGACAGCAATAGTGCTATGATAGATGCCACCACATCACGATACATATCTTTCTTTCTAGAACCGGACATGTCCGTCATACACTCCACTCCCGCACGGCATAGGTCTTTGATCATTTCTATGTATTAGTCCGTTTTTTCATAATGAATGGATTCCTTAATCACCACCTCACGATGCTCCTGAATGTATTTCATCAATTCGGTTGCTGCCTCCGCTGATTGAAGATGCTCCGAGACCAATTTCTCCATCGTCTTCTGCCCCAATCCCGCATGACGCTTCTGCTTCCGAAAGAGGACACGACCTCCCGAATTCTTCAGATCCAGTGCACCAATGTTATGACTCTTCATCACACGTACAATGATTTCCTCCAACGCCTTCATCTTCTTGGTTCGCTCTCGCACCAAATCCTTTACTGCATCATTATCCATTTTCAAACGACGCCATTCAATAATGGAATGTGTGAGAGTGGTGAGTTCGTTCTCTTGTGGGGAAATCAACTGGTTCTCTTCTGTGGCGGACATGGTTACTGATGCTGTTGCTGTATCTGGCCAATCAAATGATGACATATTATATAGTATAATATACGTATGGTTTAAATACTTTTATATTCAAATCATACGCTACGGATCTTGATATTGTGAATAATATTGTTTGGATTATGATGTCTTGTAATAGATAGGGATGTCTAAGCGGCAGGCAAATAAAATAGAACAGAACAATCAACAGAATGTAACAAATAGTACAAATTCAATACCATCTGAATTGAAGAGACAACGATCACAAGACCAAGCATATAATGCTGAAGTAGCAACTATTTTTAGTGAACGAGTAGAAGACGAAAATGAAGCAGATCGTGAAGTAGCTGATATTGTAGAATCTGCAGAAGTACAACGATTAGCAACACAACCAGCAGATCAAGCAGCAAGTAAAGCAAGTGCTAAAAAATCTTTTAAAAAAATTTTTGAAAAACTACCTGAAGTAAGAGCAAATCGAGAAGTAAGAGCAAGTACTAGAATAAAATCTAAAACATCCAATAATTCTACAACATCCAATAATTCTACAGCAATTAAAGTAGATTATATAATAGATAAGGTAATACAAATTAATAATGATGAAGCAGCATGTCAGGAGGCGCAAGCTATACTTGATGCCGCAAAAGTGAATGAGCAAAATGATGAGTTACCTAATGTAGAACGATATTATAAAATCTTTTTAAATCAAACCTTTTATTTTACTATAATTGATGAAAAAATTACAGTAGTAACAGACCTAATAAGTAATAATAATATTGATTGTGAAAAATTTAAGAAAGTAACTCATAAAGGTATAGGAAAAGATGTAATATGGGGTCAACCTGTAAATATGATTTACTTTAGTGTCAACTATGTATTTGATCCAAAAAACAACCGTTTTCTTGAAAGAAGTAATCTAAGAAATGTGGAAAATTTTATTTGGAGATCAGACCCAAAAATGACTACGAAATATCCTGATTTAGGACGTTCAGGACCTGCACAATCGTTTAGTGAAAAAAAAATAAAAGATAATATAGAACAATTTATACAAAAAACGCATGCGAGTCAAAAAGCATTGGAAGTGGCAAGAGGTGAACACAGAATAGAGCGACAAATTGAAAAAGATAAAGAAGCATCCATTCCAAAATTTCTTAAAGACTATGTCTCACAAAAAGAAGAAACTTCAAAAAAAGTAGTAAATGATGCTATTCGAAATGCAAATAGTGTATGTAATTCTTCTCGTGGTTCTTCACTTACAAGTATGATTACTGCACTATCTAGAGGAAAATCGCAAGAACAAGAAACACCTATAACATTTAATAATATTACAATGTCGATCCCCCTCTTGTTTGCGGCATATGATTTATGGCATGATACTCATTATGGATTTCGTGCTGAGGAAAATTATTCAAAACAAGCAATGCTTTTTTCACAATGCATGGCATATGATAGTTTATACAAAGTTGCGAATAATGCGTATAAGAGGTTGAATAGACAGAATCCACAAATATTAGCGAATCATCCAGAACTTCCACAATTATTTTCCCCTACACTTCAGAATGAATTTCCTGAATTCCCTGATGCAAAGAGTATTGAAATCAGTTTTACAAAAAAAATGGAAATGGAACATATTGTTCCCTATGATCCCATTCATATTAGTTATCAATCCATTTTACAACAAACGGAGCAAGAAATAATAGATCAAATACAAAATAACAATACAGTAGAATTATTTGATGATCAAACCACATCTCTTGATTTTATTACATTAACATTTCAAGAACGTGAAAAGATTGCAAGAGTCATTTTGTATGCGTTATATGGAGAAATTGATGATTCTTGTGAACATTTATTTACATTTGATGCAAATGTTGGAACCCTTCGTAAAATTTTAAATGGATATAATGCAAATAATCCAAATCAGAGTCCTGTCAAAAATATTATTAAATCTGTCATTACTCCTCAAAATATTGCAGATTCTGCTAATACAGCAAGAGATGGAAACTTTGGAAGTGGAATTGTACATGTGTTTCCAACAACCCATACTAATACACCTAGTAGCAGTAGCAGTAGCAGTAGCAGTAGCAGTAGCAGTAGCAGTAGCAGTAGTAGCAGCAATACAGTAGATTTATTTGTGTCTAAAAATAACTATTTCTCATATGATTTATATGACATGGTATATAGCAATACAAAAGAAAATGATGAAAGAGAATCAGGAAGAGACAGACAGATGTTTGGTATTGCTGAATATAATGATTTTACATTTCATATTGCGAAACGTGCTTACTACACGGATAGTACAATCTGTCCAGATTCATATGTAAGTAGTACTGTTTTTAATAGCAAAATACATCGTCTTACTTCAGCAGACCGTGCATTAGAAGAATGGTGTATTGTAGAATGGAATCATATGGAAGGTGATGATCGAAAATATATTCTTCAAAAAATGATAGAAAAAAAAGAACCTGATCGATTTAATAAGTATCAAAGTATCATGAAAGCTAGAGCTAAAAAAGCAGCTTCTAGTGAAACCGTTAGTACAGGTGGAAATCAACATGGTGGTGCTGTTCCCTCTACTAATGATATTCAAGAAACATTTGGTGTAACATCATATATTAGCAAATTACCCTTCTCTAAATTTTCACGCTCAGCAAATATTAGTTTAGATATTGGAAAAGCACCTTATCTTGCACATGATATTATAGAAAAATCAAATAAATATCATATTCCATATCTTGAAGAACTAAAATCAATGGGTGATAGAGATATGATACAAAGTATACAGGAAATACAATCAAATCTGCCACCATCCCTTCGAACAAAAATTAAAACAGCATTTGTAACATTGGACACATTAGCCTCTCTTTTTGCACGTATCAAACAAGTACCTTGTATATTTGAATTAAAAAGTGATAATAAAATATCAATTTATCGTTACAATCAAGGTATTTTTGATAAACAAAAAATACAAGATAAGACTGCTTCTTCCTCTTCCTCTTCTTCCTCTTCCTCTTCTTCCTCTGCAGAAGCCTCTGTCATGAATGATGTTGAAAATGATGTTCCTAATGATCGTAATGATGAAGAGAGTAATCATGAAGAAAATAATGATGAAGAACGTGATTTATCTAATATAACAAATAATGCTTCTTCCTCTTCTTCCTCTTCTTCCTCTTCTTCCTCTTCTAAGCAGGAGGCTACTTCTTTCTCTTCTTCTGCTAATGAAATGACAATTGTTCCTCCTTCCTCTTCTTCCTCTTCTTCCTC
>Ga0164293_10003460_pt1 | contig 13459 bp, 19 predicted proteins | sample GEODES118metaG_FD_111487 | JGI IMG/M metagenome (GOLD analysis project Ga0164293, IMG submission 111487) | Eutrophic lake water microbial communities from Lake Mendota, Wisconsin, USA - GEODES118 metaG | ecosystem: Environmental > Aquatic > Freshwater > Lake | place: USA: Lake Mendota... | reverse complement strand
GGTTCTTTTTTATTATAATATACAATATATATTATTGATAATATTATTAATAATATTAATAAGATTAAGGTTATATTATTTAGTCTCTTCATTTAAAATATATTTAGAAAATTCTTATAAGTTTGGGTCATATTCACCTTTATTTATATATATTCCTGGATAATAATAATCACTATTTAAAAATCTTTTATCTACACCAGTCGTATTCTCTGGAAAATTTATCTTATTTAATTCTAACGCATTTAATGGAACACTTTTATCATATATAGCAGTAACAGTTGATACATTATTATCTGATGGCAAACATATTGGAGGTCTTGATTGTGGTACTGACCAAAATTGCGGTGGAATTACTGACCAACCATAACTATTTGCTATTTTATTATCTGGTTTTTTTTCTGGATATCGAATTGATGGTGTATATGCAAAATTCGATGCTATATTATCATCAATACTTTTTGGTCCTTTATCTCCATTATTAATTGGTTTTGTTATATAATCTGTCGACATTCTAAATAATGAACCTATAAAATCTATAGTTGATTCAGATGCTTCATATATCCATTCAGGTATTTCTAATAATATATTAACTCCATCTTTCAATATTGAAACTTTTTTCTTTGAATGTTTAGTGGCTGGTTTAAAATAACGCATTATTAATTCCTGACAATTTGGTAATAATACAATAATATCATAATATACTTCTAATTCTTCTATATTAAGTTCATCTAATTTTTTCACATTTGGTACATATCCTAATAATTGTTTTAATCGTTCTTTTATATATAATTCATATGACTTTTGAAATATCATATAATATTCTGAATCTTTATTCTTTAATCTTTCATAACATTCAGGATTATCTCTCATATATCTATATGATGCATCCTTTATCTTATATATAAAACTAGATTTCGTATCATGTTGTACATTATCATTATTTTCTTGATTATTTAATACACTTACATCTCTACTTCCTTCAAAGTGTTCTATATTAAAAAATCGTGTATCTACATTTTGTAATTGTGGTGTTGATATTATTGTTCCATCAGCCTTATTAATATTCGTTTTAATTGGTTTTAATAATATACATGGATATTTATCCTTTCTATTACCATGTGCAAATTCCCAATACTTTTTATATTCTAAATATGTTTTAAATACATGTGTTATTCTATTATTCTTCCATAGTTGATAATTTATGCCATCATAAGTTAATTTTTCATCACAAAATACAGAACTTATAAAATTCTCGACTTTAACTGAGCAACCACAAAAATATTCTGGTAATGATGATCCACAATTACATTTTAAGGATGATTGCCATATTAATATAAGTATTAATGTTAAAAATACTATAAGATATATATACATTTATAATAAACAAATATTTTTATAAATTAAATACTATAAATCATCTATATTATGTAATAAATTCTCTATTTTTAAAATATAAGTATTTATTATATGACAAGTAATAATAATTTATATAACTTTTCTAAAGATGGTGTAATTGAACTAGTTAATGGTATTGATATACAAAATAATCGTATTAAAAATAAAGATTTATTAGGTAAATTTGGTATTATTAAAGTATATGCTCCTTGGTGTGGATATTGTCATTCTTTAAAAGAAAATGTAATGAAATTTTTAGGAGAAAATATGAAAAATTATGAATTTAATGTATGTGCTATTAATTCTGAAAATCCTAATAATAAAGAATTATGTCAAAAATTACAAGTTCGTTTTTTCCCTTATTTAATGATACATTCTCCTAATGGACAAATTGCACCAATAGAAGATGAATTACAAAACTCACGTTCTATTGAAAAAATATTAGAAGTTATTTGTCGTGTTTCAAATGGTATATGTTCTCTTAAATCTATCGGTAGTGATACTTCTAATCCTTCTAAAGTATCTTGTCATAAAGATGCGGTATGTTGTGAAAAAAATGGAGATAAGATAGAATGCCAACCTAATCTAAAGACTAAATCTAAAAAAAAATCTACATAAGTGGACTTTCTGACATAAATTTTTCATATAATTTATCAGTCATATTTCTATAGTCTTCACTCTGATCTCTTATATATACATTTATTCTCTTCATTGCTTCAGTTGCTAAATAAAATGTTATTGCTACTATTAATGAAAATAATAAATTTAATCTTCCTCCAGACTGAAATATTAATATTGTTAATGCTATTATCTTTCCTATTATTGTATTTGTTAAATTCTTATACCATCTTGGCGGTTCTGGAAATCCTCCATATGATATTAATGCTGTAGATATTGCATGAACCATACTCATATTTTCAAACATATTTAATATATATTATATATTACTATATTATTTATTTTCTCTCATATTATTTATTATTTCTTTTATATCTTCATATAATTCATCCTTATCTTTCGTTCCATCTACTATATATATATTATCTATCTCTACGCCCATATTCTTTTTTATATATAAATTATCATATAAATTAGATATACTCTCTAAATATGATATAGGTATTATCTCATTTTCTCTTGAACGTATATGTATTCGTTCATAACATATTTCAGGAGGAGTATTAATATATATTACATTTTTAGGATACCATCCAAAATCATTATTCATATCTATCATAAGATTCATATCTAAATCACTTAAATATTTATCTTCCTTCAATTTATTTCCAAATATATGTATGCAACTTAAAGGTGATCTTTCTAATATTTCTAAATTGTTACAACTCTTATTTCTCATATGATGTTGTAATACTTTCATTTGAAACAATAATGAATTCTTACTCATATCCTTATAGAATTGTTCTAAATATGGCGCCCATTCTATAACGGGTTCTTCTATACATTTATATAAATTTTCATCTCTCATTAATGTTCGTATAACGGTTGTTTTACCTGAACCTATATTGCCATCAATAATAATAGAATTAGACATTTTTAATAATTATGAATATAATTCTATATTTAATTATCAAAAATTTTTATTTTATTAATAATGGATCTGATATTTGTTTAAGAATTGACATTACCATCCTATTTTGTCTAAATAATATTATTAATATTATTGGTTGTGTTATAGAATATAATATTAATATGAATAATAATATATTGATATATGGATATGTTTTGAATTTAATATATTTAGATATAGGTTCAAGAATAGCATTTTGTATTTTATCATAAGTTTCTTGTTTTTTAAATTCAATAATAAATTGATTTATTATATCTGAAACTAATTTTTGTATCATTTTATTATTATAAAAAAATATAATTTAAATAAATAATTATATGTGTTCTATTATATCTTCCAATAAATATGGTTCTCTTTATAAACTAAATAATCCTTATATTATTAAGATTAATAATTCTAAAACTCCTTTTGGTATTCAAAAATCTTATAATCGCAAATTAATTCATTGGTATATTAAAGATTTTAATGATATTAAACTTATTAATCATTTTAAAGAAGACATAAATAATAATATTTTAAATAAAATTATTAATACTAGTGATCTATCTATTAATACTAAATTATCCAAAAAAGATAATTTCCCTTTCTTATTAGAAACTATTATTAATCCTAATATTTCTAGTTCTGATTGTATTAAACATAGTCCAGGTGAAATTATAACTTATGATGATATTATTAAAGGTTTAAATGCAAATATTATAATAGAATGTTCTACTATAAGTATTAATAATAATGTAGTGAATATGATATGGTATATTAATAATATTGAGATTATTGTGCGTTAATAATAATTAAAAAGTATATGAGAAAAAAATATAAAAATGTCAAGATTAATGATAAGATATGATAAATATATTGATTATAGTAAATTAGAATTACTTAATTTTGAATTTAATAATCCCATTAAGGATGATAAAATATATATTGCCAAATTAAAAAAACCTGTATATCTTGTTCTTCCTAAATCTGAAATATTAGAAATATATGAAGAACCTATTACTGAATATAAGAGATTAAAATATATTATTAATACTAAAAAACATAAAAAATTTGTCACTTTCTGTGATAATATGGACTCTCTATGTGTTGAACTTGCTAGTAATAATTCTATACATTGGTTTAGAAAGTCGATCGATAAAGTAAAATTAGTCGAATCATATAATAATATATATAATAGAGACGATAAACCTGACGAATTTGGTATTTATAATACTACTTGTGATATACGTATCAATAATATAGATATAATTGATGATCTAATGTTATATAATGATACTAATGGAATGAATATTATTATTTCTTTTAATGGTATTGAATTTTATAAACAAACTTTTCAATGGAATATAACTATTATTAAGGTTATTGAAGATATGGCTATTACTGAAGATATTAATAGTACTAATAATGTGGTTAATAATAACAATACTTATAATAATACTGATAATAATAATGATAAAGATGTTAATGAAGATAAAAATAGTGATGGCTATGATAATAACAATAAGATAGAAAATGATAATAATAAAGATGATGATGATGAACATGATAAAGAAGATGATGACGATGACGATGATGATGATGATGACGATGATGACAATGATGATGATAAATTGGACAATGATGATGATAAATCGGGCAATGAAGATGATGATGAAGAAGATGAACCGGATGATGATGATAATAAAGATGAATATAATGATAATAAGGAGGGTGGATTAACGAAAGAGATAATAAATGAATTAATGGAAGGGGTTAATATAACGGATAAGATAAAAATGGAATATAAATTAGAAGAAGGTAAATTAGAAACGAAGAATAAAAATAATATGAAAGAGGATACAATATCTAGAATTGAATTAGAATCGATTATATCACAAAAAAGTGAAGATATAAGAAGATATATATTAAATGCAGAAAGAGCGAGAAGGGCATCTGATATGTTACATCAAAAAGCGAAATATGCGGGAGAAGAATTAAAGAGATATAGAACACAAATACAACAATTAGATAATTAGAAATATTTATAAAATAGTAATGATTGCGTGAAAAAAATTATTCTTCTATAATATATAGAAAAGTATGAAAATGGCTATGAAAACATCTCGTAATACCATATATTATTTAGTAGCAATTATTATAGGCGTTGTTTTAGTTGTATGGTTATATCAATCATTATCATGTGTAAGTTCATCAGGAAGTTCAGTTGGTCAAGTTCAATCTGAATGTAAAGATGGACAAATCTATGATGTAGATACTCAATCATGTCGTCCGGTTCAACATTTTACCGGAAATTATCAAGTTGAACCATCAGAAGATTCACTAATAGGTTCAAATGAAATTTATCAACCATTAGGTACAAATGATAATTATATTGGTAATCAATATCCTAAAGATTGTTTTCCTAAAGACCAATTAAGTCCTGCTGATTTATTACCTTCAGATTGTAACTCAAAATGGGCACAATCAGTTCCAAATTGTCAAGGTGAATTAGGTGATATGAACTTCTTAACTGCAGGTTATCATATAGGTATTAATACCGTTGGTCAAACTTTACGTAATGCAAATCGTCAATTACGTAGTGAACCATTGAATCCACAAGTTCCAGTTTCACCATGGTTACAAACTACAATTGAACCTGATACTAATCGTCGTCCATTAGAAATCGGTGGTGGTTGTAATTAAAGATAAATATAAGATTATTATAATAAAAATGAAGTTTTATAATAAACTTATTAAAAAACCACAGGAAATAAATAATGAAGAATATGAACAATATACAAAAGCAAAAGAGAGTATTAATAAATTGACTGAAAATATAAAAATATTAGAGATTACCACAAATAATTATATAAAAACTCTTAAACAAATGAATGAATTAAATATTAATAATATCAATATTTCTTTATATAAAGAGAGATGATAAATAATGGCTATTTTATAAAGATAAATGATAAATATTTATAAAATATTTAGTGAATGGAATAATAATAATTGGATTATAAAACAACGTACTCTTGATAATAAATTATATAATCTTGAATGTTATGATACTGTATCAAAGTATTTATTATTGATAAGAGAAAATGCAAGAAAACAAAAAGAAAGATTAAATGAAACTTCTATAGTTGATTATCCAAAAGTAATAGAAGATATTACTAAAGAAAATGAAAACATTATTCAAGACTTAAATAAATACATGTCGGATTTAAATCCGTGTCATAGTCTTAAAGAATGGATTGATAAAAAGATTTAACGACGACGATGAACTGAACGACGTTTTGATGAGTGACGCTTTGAAGTACGTTTTGATGAACGCTTGTGTGAGCGTTTTGATGAACGGCGTTTAGCACCTCCTTGTTGTTGTTGGCGACGTTTTTGTGATTCGCGTTTTTGTTGTTGGCGTTTTTGACTTAACATATTTATTCTATATTATAGAATACGAAAAAAATTTTAAACGAAGTCTAGAATTTTTAAAAAAATCTATTTTCTATAAAAAAATGAATGAATTAAAAAATCATCTTAAAAATTTTACCGAAATTAATTCAAAAATATCATCTATCGAAAATAACCTATCTTCTTTAAAAAATCAAAGAAATCTATTAGAAAATAATATTTTAACTATCCTCGAAAATAATCAATTAACAGATAAAGATATTCGCTTCGGTAATACAAAATTTCAATATAATATATCTGAAAAAAAAGATACATTCACTCAACAATTTATTAAAAATAATCTTATACTCTTTTTTAAAGATATTCAAAATCAATCTAACGATGATGCAACAAGAAATATGTCTATTATATTTGACTATCTCTTAAAAAAAAGAAATACAAAACAAAATAAATCACTTAAAATTATTAATCTCTCTAAATCTAATCAATCCTAACTTATTTTATCATTAAAATGTTCAATATTATAAATAATCATCCCTTCTTCCTTAAGAAAAATAAATATTTCATATTATTTAATATATTTATTTATATATCACATTATGCTTTAGCTATTATATCTTCATTCTTATCATGGAATATAACATATTATAATAATAATCTTGATATCTTAACACTTATTTATATGCTTAATAAAAAAAAATTATTAATACTATATTATGCTCATATTATTACTTCTATAATTATTATATTTCATTTATATAATGAAATTAATAGAGAATTATTTTACTTATATAATACTAATAACTATTGCAATAAAAAATATAACAATACTTATTATCGTATATCATATATATTACTAATTATATCGTATATTCTAAATACACTATTATCATATTTTATTCTTAATAATAATATATATATAAATACTCTATTTAATAGTTATTTAATTATAAGTATTTTATTTAGAACATATTCTATATTAAGTGATATTAATTACTCAAGTAGTATATTATTTAGTAATTACATACATTATATAAGAAATGCATATTTATTAAATAAAAAAAAAATAGAATATTTTATAGATTATCCTAAAGATGTTTATATTTAGCTTAAATAAAATAATAATAAAAAATATTATTATTATCTTATTATTTTCATTTATTATCTTAAATATGTTAATAGGTATTATTACGGTTCCTTATGATACAACTGATTCATATATATCATATGACCATATTAGAATGTTAGAACACTTTAAACTTAAAATTTATCCTATTCCTTATAATACATCTAATCATAAAATACATTTTGATAATATTAATGCCTTATATATACCAAGTGGTATTGTATCAAAAGATAAAAATAAAAATAATAATAAAGATGAATTATTAAAATTTATAAATTGTTGTGATATATTCTTAAATTTAGCAATTCAATCTAATAATAATGGTTCCATATTTCCTATTTGGGGTACTTGTTTAGGTATGGAAACTTTAATAAAAGCAATAGATAATAATATTAAATTATCTAAAATATATGCATATGATAATTACTTAATTCCTCTTAAACCAACAAAAGAAGGTATGTTACATAGTGAAATTATTAAAAATATGAAAGAGGATGTTCTTAAAGAGTGGATGACAAATAATGTTGAATTACATAATCACGGATTAGGTATAACACCTAGTCAATTTAATAAATCAAAATTATTATCAAATATGTTTTATATTGTAAGTATAGGTAATGATAAAAATAATAAAGCATTTGTATCATTAATAGAAGGTAGAAAATATCCTTTTTATGGAGCTCAATGGCATCCTGAAGTATCAAAAAAGACTTGGATATTATTTGAAGTATTTTTAAATAAAATACAAAAAAAATCTTCAAAGAAAAATTTAAATATTTTAAAAGGAACTATTAAAGATTGTAAAGATTATAGTGACAATCTCTATAAAAAATGTGTATTTTATAAATTATAATTTTTTATCATCTAATCTAATTCACCTATATAATATTTTTCTAATATCTTATTCGCATCCGTCCCTTTATGAAATGGATTATTCATAAATAATTCAGTACCATCTTTTCCTGCTATTTGCATTATCTTTGCAATACCACCGGGATGATTAGGAACCCATTTAGTTATATCATATACTTTATTATTAATAATAGTCCATACTCCTTTATTTAATGTATTATGTTTTTTTACATCATTAATCGTATATTTAATAGAACCACCATTTATCTTATTTAATATATTATGTGTCATTTCTAATGAACCTTCAATCCATCCTTGAAGAAATGAATATGATTCATTTATAAGATAAATATTATTTCCTAATTGTTTTGTAATATTATCCATTATTTTATTATTATCCATATTAGTTCCCCATGCATGACATCCTTCATTCCAATATTCTAAAGAAAGCCATTCAGGATCAGGAATATTAATATTAGGAAATAATAATTTTAATTCTTTCTTAATTTCCTTTTTTAATTTATCAATAGTTTCTATATTATTCCAATATGTCGCTTTTATATTATCTGTATAACTAATCATTATAAGTCCCATCTTATAATTAATAGGAATAATCATAGATAAATTTTTATCAGTTATAATTTTTGACATGTTCTTAAACCATGGTGTAGAATATTTAGCATAAATACGAAATAAGTTGTAAGGTATTGGTTGTTCATTTTTAGACCATTTAATATTAGGAATAATATTAATATTATTAAGAGAATTAATTGGTACGGTAATAATAATTTTATTAGAATTTAATTTATTATTATTGGTTTCAATTTCACATTTATCTGTATTTATTGATAAGCAAGCAGTATTTAAATTCATCGTAATATTCGAAAATTTAGATAAATATTCAACTAATTTATTAATAAGTTGTTCAAGACCACCATTTAATACATAATAAGAACCTTTATTAGAAAAATCATTTTTAATAATTTCTAAAGCATTTCTAGCATTTAATTGAATAAATTCTGTTGTATATCCAAATGTATCTTTAAGACATTCAGTTTCATCTTTAGATAAACCAATATTAATACAATGTTGATATAATGTTGTTGAATAATCGGATGGAGGTTTAGAATATATAAACTTCCATATGGAATTAAGAGATTTATATGATGAATTATAGATAGACATAAGTTGTTTATCATTTGATACCCATTGATTTTTAAGAAAATATGATACATCTTTAGATAAAGGTACACATTTATCTTCTAATTTTAATTCTTTTAATAATTTTAATAAATATTTATGAGATGAATGAAAACGACCTGCTCCTGATTCAAATGTTAAACCGTCTCTCTTTTTCGTGTATATACGCCCACCCCATCGATTAGATTGTTCTATTATACATATGTTTGCATCTTTATCTTTTTTAATTATGTTGTAGCATGTATATAGACCTGTTATACCACCCCCAATTATAATATAGTCATACATGAATATCAATATATTATGTATTTATATAATATATAGAATGTTTGATATAAAGACTATGGCAAGTATTAAGGCTGCATTATTATTTTTAGTAATTGGTTCATCTACTATGTATAGATTAACCCAACAATTATTAGGTAAATTATTTACCGTATCTGTCTATGGATGTCCAACTACAAGTGGTTTATTATTACATGCAGTAGTAATTGGATTATTAACATATAGTTTAATGGGTGTATTTGTTGAATTATTTGAAGATCAAAAGAAAGATGATAAAAAGAAAGAAGAAGATGTTAAGATGCATCCATTATTAAAACGGGTAAATAATGTAGTAAATGCAGCAACTCAAAATTAAAGGAAAAATAATTTTTTAATAAAACTTATTTTATTAAAAGAATATAATAGATTATATTAAATGTCTAAAGAATTTAATATTTTAAAACAAATATGTCATATACCTTCTCCTTCTAATTATGAAGATAATTTAATAGCATATATAGAATCATATAGAGATGAATTAAAAAATTTTGAATGTAAAAAAACAAAAAAGAAATCATGTTTCTTTTATAATAAAAAATCTCTCAAAAATAAAAAAACTATTATGATTGATGCTCATATAGATAATGTTCATCTTCGTATTGTTAATATTAATAATGTAGATAATACGGGTTATGTAATAGCTAGAGCTATTGGATTTAAACCATATATATTACATGGTAATAGTGTAATACATTTAAAAACTAAATTTAAAGGAACTATAGTAACTCCTCCACCTCATCTAAATATTATACCTGATATAAATGAAGAACTAATATGTATAGATTTTGGTATGACAAAAGAAGAATTAGATAGTTATATGTCGGCCGGTGATCCAATAATATTTAATATAGAGTGGTATTCAATGAATAATAAATATATTGTATCTACCGGTCTTGACAATAAAGTTAGTGTATATGTATTATTAGAATTATTAAAATGGTTTAATAGTAATATTAATAAATTAGGAGTGAATGTATATATAAATTTCTCATCAAGAGAAGAAGTAGGGTTAGGTAGTTATTCACCATTAATAAATAAGAATATAGATGAGGTTATTGTATTAGATAGTGATATAGCGACTGATAATGAATATATACCCGAAAATTTAATAGGTAAGATATATTTAGATAAGGGTGTAGTAATATCGCATAATGTAGATGATGATACGGAATTAAGTAAAAAATTTAAGGAAATATGTAAGAAAAATAATTTAGATTATCAAGAAAATTATTCATCTGCTTTTGGTGGTTCAAATTTAACATTCTATTCAAAATTAATGGATAGTTATACACAATTTATAGGAATACCTATAAGAAATATGCATAGTCCAACCGAAATAGTAAGTATGAAAGATTTAAAGACATGTATAGAATTGATGAAATTATATTTAATGCGTTAAAGACTTTTATATAAAAAGAGATAAAGAATTAAGTATGAGTAATTATTATGACATATTAGGTATATCAAAAACGGTATCTATCGATGAAATTAAAAAAGCTTATAAGAAGATGTGTTTAAAATGGCATCCGGATAAAAATCCCGATAATATAGAAGAAGCTAAAATAGAATTTCAAAAAATTCAAGAAGCATATGAAGTATTAAGTGATGATGAAAAAAGAAATATTTATGATAAATATGGTAAAGATGGTTTAAAACAACAAGGACACGATTATGATCCTGGTGATATATTTAGTAGAGTATTTGGAGGTAATCCATTTATGTCAGGATTTATGAATATGAATGTAAATGTTAGACAACAAGAGCAGAGACAACCTATAGGACCAAATAAATTATTTAATTTAGAATTATCATTAGAAGATATATATAATGGTTGCATTAAAAATCTTAATATTAAAAGACGTATAAAATGTGGTGGATGTAATGCTACTGGTTCTAAAATGGGTAAATATAATAAATGTGAAACGTGTAATGGTTCAGGTATGAGAATGGTTATTAGACAATTAGGACCTGGTATGATACAACAATCATCTACACAATGTAATACTTGTAATGGTATAGGAAAATATGTAAAAGAAAGTGATAAATGTGATTTATGTAAAGGTGGTAAATATGATTTTACAATTAAATTGATGGAAGTAGAATTAGAGAAAGGTATAAAGAATGGAGAACATATTAGATTAAAAGGTATGAGTGATGAAGTAGATACTGCTGATGAAGCAGGTGATATAATATTAGAAATAACGGAGAAAAAGAGAGATGATATATATAGAGAAGGTGATAATTTAGTAATTAAAAAGGCTATATTATTATCAGAGGCTTTATGTGGTTTATCAATATCATTTCTTTTACCTAATGGGGAGATGGTATTAATAGAAAGTGATAAAATAATAAAACCGAATATGAGACATACTATAAGTGGATTAGGATTTTATAATAAAAATAGAAAGGGTAATGGAGATTTAATATTTGAATTTGAGATAGTATTTCCTGAAAATCTACAAGATACAAGAAAAGATTTAATTAAGAAATTATTACCGAAAAGATTAAAAGAGACGAATATAAATAATTTAAAAAGTTATAAAATAGAAAAGAGTGAAGATATAAATAATAATACAAAAAAAGAAAATTATAATAATGTAAATCAAGAATATGAACCTATACCTGATATAAATAATTGTCCTATACAATAAATTATAATAAATTTTGATATAAATATTTTTATAATTATTTAGACAATTATAAAAATAAAATGAGTTCCGAATTAAAATTAGATATACCTGAAGAATATATACATATAAATGAATTAGAAAAAAAATTAGAACCGATTAAGAGTATATGTCATGCGATGAATGATAAAGGTTTTAAATGTTCTAGAAGACAAAAACCCGATTCTATATATTGTGGAAAACATAATATAGATAATGACCATATATTAGATAAATATATTCATGTATCAATAAAAATGATAAATGGGAATACGTATTATGTAAATAAATGTGGTGTAGTATTAACATATTCGATGGAACGACCGAAGGTTATAGGGTTTATAAAAGATAATAAATTATTTAAGGTACATGATTCGCAATAAAATTATTACTATCAATAATATTTTGTAATTCCATATCTGTTGGAGGACGACCATTAACTTCTTTAAATCGAATTTCGATTAATTTAATAGGATCAATACTATTAGATTTATCATTATCAATAATATCTTCCATATGATTTATTTTAATAGATTTAAAGACATTAAGAATATTAGGTTTTTGAATATCATGAAAATTAGGTTGATTTTTAAATTTAGTTTCAAAAATATAAATAATTTCGTCTGGTATTATTGGTGAATCATCAACAAGTCTATCATATTCCTTTTTGAATATTTCCATCATATTTTTTTTTGGTATTCTTTCACTTGGCGGTTTAGTCATTTCTACTTGTATATTACGATGCAATTTATCCCATAATTTTCCTGAACTATTATGACGTTCTTTCTTTTCACTAATTTTAAAAAATGATAATAATGTTGCTAATATACCTGCAAATATACTAAAAAATCCTATTCCCATTGCTACATAATCTCGTGTAATCTCATCTGCTATTTTACCTTGTGCAAAACTCGC
>Ga0164293_10003459_pt1 | contig 13461 bp, 13 predicted proteins | sample GEODES118metaG_FD_111487 | JGI IMG/M metagenome (GOLD analysis project Ga0164293, IMG submission 111487) | Eutrophic lake water microbial communities from Lake Mendota, Wisconsin, USA - GEODES118 metaG | ecosystem: Environmental > Aquatic > Freshwater > Lake | place: USA: Lake Mendota... | reverse complement strand
GGATTACTTCTCGACAATCGGTCGCCCGCCGCTCTTGCAACACACCTGGTCCTTGGCAGTTGAGATCCAGTTCTATCTCCTCTGGCCCCTGATCCTCCTCTTCGTCCTTCGCTTCTTCGGCAAGAAGCGAATCCCCGCATTCGCACTCTTCTTCGCACTCGCCTCTGGAATCCTTCTCTTCCTCTATTCAGTCAAGATCGATGCGGAGTCTTCCTCCTCTGTCAGCCATGTCTACTTCGGAAGCGACACCCATAGCATCGGCCTCTTCCTTGGCGCCGCACTCGCAGTGCGATGGATCCCTCGTAACTTCAGCGCCGATATCGAAGAGGGCGCGAAGAACTTCATCGATGGTTTCGGTATCGCAGCATTCATCGGATTGCTCTCACTCTTCCTCTTCGTCGATCCCAATGATCCAACCCTCTATCGGATCGCATTCCCACTCACTGCGATCTTCGGATGTATGGCCTTGATGTCTCTCGTTCATCCTGCTTCACGCCTCGCCCGACAATTCACACGCGCTCCGATGATGTGGATCGGTGAACGCTCCTATGGCATCTATCTCTGGCACTGGGTGGTCTTCCAAGTCACACGCCCCTCGGTCGATCTCGTCGGCGAGGACTGGGCCCTCTATTCGCTTCGCATCCTCATAGTCTTCGCGCTCGCTGATATCTCCTATCGATGGATCGAGGTGCCGGTCCGAAACGGCGCAATCGAACTCTGGATCAAGGGCTTGAAGTATCGAACCCCAGTCGTGCGTGCGCGGCAGAAGAGTTTGGTTGCGATCGCAGTAGTGGCCTTGTTCGCTGCCACGACGACGGTCTCCATCAACGCGATCGAACGCAGCAATGATGCGACAGATGCAGCAGCAAGAAGTGTCGATGAGAACGGTAGCGGTTCGGATTTCGATCCGGTCGCCTCCCCTAATGGGAAGACTGGACTCTGGATCGCAGGAGACTCGGTGATCCTCGGGATCCGCTCGCTCCTAGAAGGATATGAACCTGTCGATCTCATCAACGCTCGCGTCGGTAGGCAATTGCCAGAGTTGATTGATGTGGTGCGCGTGGATGTGAAGAGCGTCCCGGAGTCGATCGCAATCGTGAACTTAGGTAACAACGGTGCTATCAGCGAGGATCGAGTGCGCGAGCTCTTCGAACTACTCAAGAATCAGCCCTATTTCGTAGTCGTCAACGCTGCGGTGCCACGCGGTTGGCGTGAGGCGAACAACGAGATCATCACATCCGTGATCGATGAATACCCGAATGGACGACTTGTCGATTGGGATCGGATTTCAACTGATAGACCTGAGTACTTCGCACCCGACGGTGTCCATCTTGTCCCGACAGGTGCGAACGTCTATGTCTCGTCTATCCTCGAAGTTCTCGAGGAGATCGGTTACCGCGAGTAGAGAGCTAGTGGATATCTACTAATTCCACTGACCAGGAAGCCCGAAGACCTTGCCATCGACGACCTGACCGTCGGCATAGACGGTTTGGACGATGAAGCTGGTCCAACCTGATGCCTCACTCTTCGTGATGTCGAGAGTGAATTGAGTCGAAGGTGTCGAGGAGAGATCCTCACGAGCGCCACCGTTGCGTTGGATTTGGATCGCGTAGCCGGTGATGCCATCAGTCGATGCTGGAGCCTTCCAGAAGATGGTCGCAGCGCTCTTCTCGCTATTGGTGTACTGCGCGACGATTCCGGTAGGAGCGTCATAGGAAGCCGGTGAAGCGGTCTCTTCCGTCGCTTCCTCGGTTGACTCCTCCGTTGTCTCTTCTGCTGCTTCTTCTGTCGCTTCATCACTTGCCTCTGGCGACGGCGAGGTGCTCTCTTCGATCATCGTGCCAGAACCCTTATCGTCAGAATCACCGCTCTGTGAAGCGAAGATCAATGCGATAGCGAGAACACCGATGAGGATGAAGAAGAATGGACCAGAACCTTTCTTCTTCGCAGCCGGAGTCGAAGTTGGTGTCGATGCGGTTGACTTCGCTGCAGGGGCCGGAGTCGAAGTTGGTGTGACTACGCCACGTGTCGGAACTTCAGGGATCGTGATCGAGGCTGCGCCAGCACCGCGAGCCGCGCTCTTCTTGGCAACTTTCTTGGCAACTTTCTTGGCAACCCTCTTGGTTGCTCTCTTGGCGACCTTCTTGGCCGGCGACTTCTTGGCTGCCTTCTTAGCCACAGACTTCTTGGCCGGCGACTTCTTGGCTGCCTTCTTCACGGACTTCTTTGGCTTACGCGTTGCTGCCACTGAGATGACTCCTCGTTATGACCCGTCGTAGCGGGTTCTCTGAAGTTATGGTCGAAACTGCGCGAATCTTATCCCCACCTTCGGGGCGATCTTGCGAAGCGCACGCCCTCGATGGCTGATCTCATCCTTCTCCGCCGCAGAGATTTCCGCGAGAGTGGAGGCCGAATTGATGGGAGCGAAGATCGGGTCATAACCGAAACCACCCTCACCCCGAGGTGCATCGACGATCACACCCTCCAACTCGCCACGCTCGGTGACGGCCGGTTCGACGCCATCGACGAAGGCAACAACCGAGACAAAGCGGGCACTCCGCTTCTCTGGCGCGAATCCGTCGAGCTCGCGCAATACCTTCTCGACATTCGCGGCATCACCGCCACCCGAGTATCGAGCCGAATGGATTCCAGGCTTTCCACCGAGTGCATCAACAGCCAAGCCGCTGTCGTCGGCAAGAGTTGGGATGCCGGAGTGAAGGAATCCAGCCCGGGCCTTGAGTAACGCATTCTCTTCGAAGGTCTCACCCACCTCATCGACCTCCTCCGCTCCCGGAAAGTCGTCGAGTGTGAAGAGACGAAGATCCGGAATCTCTACGCTGAAGATGCGAAGGATCTCTTTCAGTTTGCCTTTGTTATGGGTTGCAACGAGGAGCGAGTGGTTGTCAGATTGGTTGTCAGATGGAGAAGGAGTTTGCGCCGTTGACAATGCAAGAGCCTCTAGGCGAGCGCTCGTCTTTGGAGTTCCGTGATCTCACCACAACCGATCACAGCGAGATCGAGCAAGTCATTGAGGAGTGAGCGCTCGAAAGGTTCGCCCTCTGCCGTCCCCTGGACTTCGATGAACTTGCCCGTACCAGTGCAGACCACATTCATATCGGTCTCTGCTCGGACGTCCTCTTCATAACAGAGATCGAGCATCGCTGCTCCATCGAGGATGCCAACACTCACTGCGGCAACGGAATCTGTGAGCACCTTCGCATCCTTTCCGATGTGACCTTGATTCTTCGCCCACGAGATCGCATCGGCGAGCGCGAGGTATGCACCGGTGATCGATGCCGTCCTCGTCCCGCCATCTGCCTGCAGTACATCACAGTCGATGACGATGGTGTTCTCCCCCAATTGCTTGAGGTCGATGATGGCGCGGAGCGATCGTCCGATGAGGCGCGAGATCTCCTGCGTCCTGCCACCGAGCTTGCCCTTCACGCTCTCGCGGTCGGAGCGAGTATGGGTCGAGCGTGGCAACATCGAGTACTCCGATGTCACCCAACCCTTACCGCTGCCGTTGAGCCATCGTGGAACGCCTGGTGTGAAGGATGCGACGGTAAGGACTCGAGTGTGACCGAACTCGACCATCACCGAACCCTCGGCATTGCGGAGCCAATTGCGGGTGAATGTGATCGGTCGCAGTTGCTGGGGATGTCGTCCGTCAATACGTGTCGTCATGCTTCTCGTTACTTCCTCTCAGTCAGACCAGTTACATCCACGACCTCGGGGCCGAGGAAGCGACGAGCAAGCGATGCGAATGCCTTTGTATCTCCTGTTGCAAGGAATCGATGCTCCGCCTTCGACTTACCGCCATTGAGCAGATCGCGTTCAATGAGGACGCGATAGAGATCCTTCGCGGTCTCATCAGCGGAGGAAACCAAAGTCACCTCATTGCCCATCACATAGGAGATGACACCGGTAAGGAGCGGATAGTGGGTGCAGCCAAGGACCAAGGTGTCGACCTTGGCATCGATCAAGGGTTGCAGGTACTCGCGGGCGATCCTGGTGATATCAGCACCACTCGTCTCGCCACGTTCGACGAATTCGACGAAGAGCGGACAGGCGACCGATGTGATCTCAAGGTGAGGAGCGGCGGCGAATGAATCAAGATAGGCGTGTGACTCAATCGTGGTCGCAGTCCCGATGACACCGACCTTTCCGCTTCGCGTCGCGGAGACCGCGCGGCGCACTGCCGGTTGGATCACCTCGACGACTGGGAGGTCATATCGCTCCCTCGCATCCCTGAGCATCGCAGCACTCGCTGTGTTGCAGGCGATGACGAGCGCCTTGACGCCTTGGTCGACGAGTCGATCGAGAAGTTCCAACGAGAAGGCGCGAACCTCGGCGAGTGGGCGAGGCCCATAAGGGGTTCGAGCGGTGTCGCCGAGATAGAGGATGGATTCATTCGGGAGTTGATCGATCACTGCCCTGGCGACGGTGAGCCCGCCGACCCCGGAGTCGAAGATGCCGATCGGGGCGAGAGCGGAAGCTGGCACGGCGATAAGGGTACGCGGAGGCCTTCCAGGGTCATCGATCGCTCGCCAGCGGGAAAATTTTTGACCCGATTTGAGCGTGACTGACCGGTAACACCTGAAAATTCACCGAGAAACGCCCCCGATTTGCCTTGCACAACCTGTGAACAAGGTGAACCCTTACGCCAGCGCTGTGACGTGGCGCTCATATGAAGCCGCGTCTTGGTGCTCGACCTCTCAAACCGGGAGGCCGTATTGAGAGCCCATGGAGGCTTATTTAATGATCAATCTAGACGGCTCACAGTGGAGCACCGTTTACAACGTCCTCTCATTCGGACTTGTATCGATGCTCGCTACCACTGTGTACACCCTGGTGAGCCAGCACCGCGTACTCCCGAAGTACCGCAACGCGCTCATCCTTTCCTCAATGGTCACCTTCATCGCTGGTTACCACTACCTCCGAATCTTCGACTCATTCTCTGAGGCGACGGTCGAAGGCAGCTTCAATGTGATGGTCGACTTCAACGCTGACCCGAAGGCGTTCAATGAGGGCTATCGCTACGTTGACTGGATCCTTACTGTTCCCCTACTTCTCGTAGAAGTAATCGCTGTTCTCGCGCTCGCTCGTGAGGCAGCACGGTCGCTGATCACCCGACTCGTCCCTGCATCAGCAGCGATGATCGCCCTCGGTTATCCAGGTGAGATCAGCACAGATGACGGCACCAAGATCCTTTGGGGCGTCCTCTCCACACTTCCATTCCTCTACATCCTCTATGTCCTCTTCGTAGAGCTCGGCAAGTCGCTCGATCGTCAGCCAGAAGGTGTGGCTGCAACGGTCGGACGTCTGCGCATGCTCCTCATTGCGACATGGGGCGTCTACCCAATCGCTTACTTGATGCCATTGCTCGGTTCCGATGCTTCGGATCCAAATGCATTCGTCTGGCGACAGGTCGGCTACACCGTGGCGGATGTCCTTGCTAAGTGCCTCTTCGGCTTGACGATCTTCAAGATCGCTCGCATGAAGTCGCTTGCAGAGGGCATGAAGGACGACCACTAGTAGTTGAAGCCTTGAGCTTCTAACCTAGTTAGAGATCAGGCCCGATCCTCGTAAAGGGGGTCGGGCCTGATTCTTTTTTCTCAGAGTTATTCGGGCTTCTCCATCTGTTTGAGGAAGTCCTCTTGTAACCAACCAAGCCAGCTATAGACGGCATAGACCGCCTTCATCGGATCACTCTCGGTCATCAATTCGTACTTGCGATGAATCGCCTCTTGGCTCGAGTTCGCGGCATTGGGAGATTCGCCTTCGTTGGTCAAACCTTCGTTGGTCACTCCGTCGCCTGCCGGAGTCATCGTCGCGCGATGGGCATTATTGGGAAGATCGCCCATCGTTGGCCCGCCAATATCAAGGCGGACGGCAAGGGCGAGGCGCATGTCATTGAGCGCACCAAGCCATGCCCAGAGATCCTCGCCGGCGATCTCCATGTCGAGCGCACTCAACTGGATTTCGCTCTCACCATGGACGAAGACCATTCCGGTGTCGATACCTTCACCGGACTCTGCAGATCCCCGTGAACTCTGCGACTCGAAAAGGCCATCAGCATCGATCAGCATCTCGCGGATGCGTCCTGCGTGGGCACGCTTTCGATCACGGAGCGCATCCTCTGTATAACGACGAAATTCTGCGGCATCTTGCAATTCGGTATAGGCGCTCGGCAGGAGTCGTTTGAGGACTGGATCATCGGGAGGAAGTTCGTTTCCAGAGATTCCGACGATGTCATGGAGCGGATCGCGCGATATCGAGGATTGTCCGAGTAGTTCAAGGATCTGCTCCGCAAGATTGATCAGTACATATCTCTCTTGCGAGGAGAAGGTGTGGCGAACGCGCTCGATCTCTTCGCGATCACTCATCGTCGCGTTGGATCGTCGCCCAGAGACCGTACTCGTGGAGTTTTGCGACATCGCGCTCCATCTCTTCGCGCGTGCCGGTGGAGACGACCGCCTTACCCTCGGTGTGGACCTTGAGCATCAACTCCGTTGCCTTATGACGCGGATAACCGAAGACCATCATGAAGACCTTGGTGACGTAGTTCATCAGATTGACGGGATCGTCCCAAACGATGCAGAGCCATGGTCGATCCGGCCGGATATCGCTCTCGATCAATTCCTCGAGCCCTGGTGGGAGTTCGGTATCGAGAGTTGATTGCGCCTTGATCACGGGGCAATTATGCGCGCTTGCCGGGGCAAGAGTTCTCGATCTTCCCAGACTGTTGCCGGTTTGTGGCACGAGTCAATCCGCGATAGCACCATCACTTCACCACCGTCACCCAGATCACTGGAGATACGAGCGCATCTGCCTCAGAGCCAGCTGAAACTCCATCTTGGCCCTTCACAGCAAGTCGCGCACGATAAGAGTGGAATCCGGCAGGGGAAGTGAGTGCGAAAGCAGCGCTGCCGGTCGCATCCGTCTTCGCACGAGCGACCTCCAGATATCCCGACTTCTTCCGATCGAAACGTTCCAAAATGATCGTTGCCTTCGCGCGGGTTGGCGTCACAGTGGCGGTGAATGTCTCTGATCGGCCGAGTGAAGTAAGGCTCACCCCCGTCAGCATCAGTGCGGGATCGACGGCGACTGCCACCTCGCCTGAGGTCGAAGCGAGGCGCTCCCAACTCCCTTCAGAGATAGCGCGGAACTGCACTCCATTACCGAGAACTGAGGAAATCAATACTCGACCGTCGTTGCCGGTCGTGGTTCGGTAGACGTCGCGCCACCCACTCGTACCTGACTTCATCTGAATCCGAGTCGGAAGGTTCGCTGCTGGGACTTTGTCGGGAAGTGTGAAGAGTGCGTTGATCTGGACGAATTCGCCATAGCGGACCTTCTCGCGATCGATCGTAAGGTCGGCGCGGACGATATCGGGAGCGATCTGGCGGGCGACGCCACGGACGGCGAGCATCGCGTTGGCCTCTTCCATGCCGATCGTCCATGCGACAAGACCGCCCAGTCGATACTTCTCGACGAGTTGCGCCCTCGCCATGTAGCCACGCGAATCTTGATACCAAGCCGTCCTACTTGCAGTACAGGTAGTCGGACTTCCATTTGCAGTGACACCGGTATAGGTGCGTTCGTAAGTGAAGTTGACCTCACCTTCACGGACTCGATACTGCGCATTAGCGCCATATCGTGCGACAAGGGTCGGTGCATCGCGCATCACAAAGGTCGATGCCTTCGCTCCTGCCTTCACGATCCCGGCGACATCCTTCGGGCACTTTCCGGTGACTTTGGTGACCCAATCACGGCCGTAGCCAGCGACCCCCATGAAGACCTTCGAAGATGGCATGACTTTGACGGCGAACTTCATCGCATCCTCAGCCCAGAAGAGCGGGCCGATCGGACCGGGGCGTGAGGTCGCGTAGTCATAGGTCATCACGCGAAGTCGATCGATGTGTTCCGCGATCCCGACCCAGTCATAGACCCAATAACCGCGCCTACCAGTCGCTGGATCGAAGAGGACAGGAGTCGTGACGGAGAGAAGCTTTCCCTCTGCGCGAAGGGCGATAGAGAGTTCTTTGACGAACTCCACCCAGACCGGTCTCGTCTTCTCCCATGAAGCGGTGCCATCCTTGAAGGCGAATCCCTCGAAATTGAGATCGATGCCATCGAAGTTCTTCGAGCGGACGAGATCCATGATGGTGGCAACGGTTTGCGTGCGCTCTTTCGGCCTCGAGAGGATCTTTTGAAGTTCGAGTTTCTCGGTCCCGTCGGTCAATGTTGGGATGAGGAGATAGCCAGCGCTTCGAAGTTGCGCCAATGGTGTGTCCATAGGGACGCTGGGATTTCCGCCCTTATAGAGATCGAGGATCCGGTTTGGACCTTTGAGTGTGTACCAAAAGAGCATCACCTCGCGGATGAGGTCGTTGTTATTGAGCGCTGCCGGCATTGAGGTGCGCATCGAATAGTAAGGAATCCATCCACTCCAGATGCGACGAGGTGGTTTGTTGGGATCTTGCGCCACAGGTTGGATCGCAGAGCTCGTCGACGTCTCGGCTGCACCTGCCATGGGAATCATGGGGTTCGTGGAAGTCGAATCAGTGAGAGGTGAAGCAAGCGGAAAGAGTGTGAGCGCGGAGAGGAGGAGAGAAAGGAGTGAAATCCTCGCCACCTGTGAGCGAGTGCGCTTATGCACTTGGTCCGCCACCGCCAGAGTTATCGCCTGATCCACCACTCGAACTTCCTTCATCGCGCTTTCGCAGACCTTCGTGGATCTCCTTACAAATAGGACAGATCGGAAACTTCTCCGGATCACGACCGGGAATCCACTTCTTGCCACAGAGCGCGCGAACTGATTTACCAGTGACAGCGGACTCAACGATTTTCTCTTTCAAGACATAGTGCGAATAGCGTTCATGATCGCCCGGCTCATGAAGATCCTCCGTGGTCTCTGGATCGAGGATGCCAACGCTGCTCTCTTGCTCTTCTCTTTGGCCGATCCCACCCTCAGATGGATTTCGATCGGGAGAGGGAGACCATGGCCACTTCGCTTGCGCGTGGACGATGCCAGCGCTGTGCGCAGATCTCGCGCTAGTAATGCCATCAGAGATGATTTCAGAGCCCCGCTTCACGTGCGGAGTCTATAAACTGCGCAAATGAAAGACCTGCTACGAACCGAGGATCTCTCTCGTCAAGATGTAGAGCTCCTTCTTGGTAGCGCGAAAGAATTTGCCGAGAATCCGCTGAAGGCATCGTCGCACTTGGCAGGCAAGACGGTGGCGATCTACATGACGAAGCCATCGACTCGCACCAGACTCGCCTCTGAGAGTGCCGTGGCTCACTTAGGAGCACATCCGATCTTCCTTCGAGCCGATGACCTCCAACTCGGTCGCGGTGAGACGATCGCCGATACCGCGCGCGTGATCAGCTCTTTCTGTGATGCAGTGATCGTAAGGACCTTCAAGCAATCGGATGTCGATGAACTTGGTCGCTTTGCTTCGATTCCCGTGATCAATGGTCTGACTGATGATGACCATCCCACTCAACTCCTCGCCGACTGGACCACGATGAGTGAGCACTTCGGTCCATCTTTCTTGGGTGAAGGATTGAAGAATCGGAAGTTGGTCTACTTCGGCGATGGCAACAACATGGCACATGCCTGGCTGATGATGGGTGCGATCATGGGCGCGCATGTCGTGGCGAGTACTCCAGAAGGTGCCTTCGCTCCTGATGCTGCGATGGTGCGCCGAGCAGAGGAGATCGCCAAGACGACCGGGGCGAAGATCGAAGTAGTTCACGATCCTCGGGAAGCGGCAGCGGGCGCAAGTGTTCTCTACACAGATGTCTGGATGTCGATGGGAGATCCGGAATCGGAGCGGGCAGAGAAGATGACGGCTCTCGCCCCCTACAAGATCGATGAGGCTTTGATGGCGTTGGGTGAGAAGGATGCAGTCTTCATGCATTGTTTACCTGCACACCGCGAGGAAGAGGTTGCGACATCAGTGATCGATGGAGCACGATCTCTCATCTGGCGACAGGCCTTCCATCGCAGAACCACGATCCAGGCCTTGCTCTATCACTTGGTCCGCGGAGATCTCGCGGGTCGGGCGAAAGGAAGTGGTGCGTGACCTACCTCGTCGTACCGAAAGAGACGAAGAGCGGCGAGAAACGCGTCGCCTTGATGCCTGATGTGATTTCGAAGTTGGTCAAGCAAGGCGTAGCGGTCGCGATCGAAAACGGTGCCGGCGCGTTCGCACAGGCTACCGATGACGCTTATCGCGCTGGCGGTGCCACCCTCTTTTCTGCAAGTGAGCGCTCGGCACATCTCGCAAAGGCAGATCTCGTCCTTACTGTGCAAGCACTTCCTGCATCAGAGATGGCGGCCCTCAAGAAAGGAGCCATAACAATCTCATTCCTTCCGTTGACGCAGAGTGATGATGTGATCGCAGCTTCTGCGAAGGCTGGCGTTACCTCCTTCTCCATGGAATTGATCCCACGTATCTCGCGCGCACAATCGATGGATGCACTGACCTCGCAAGCGCTCTGCGCTGGATATCGCGCCGCGCTCGTTGGCGCTGACCTGTCACCGCGCTTCTTCCCGCTCTTGATGACTGCTGCCGGAACGGTGACTCCGGCTCAAGTCTTGGTTCTCGGCGCAGGTGTTGCTGGTTTGCAAGCGATTGCAACTGCGCGCAGGCTTGGTGCAGTGGTATCGGCATATGACGTCAGGCCCTCCTCTGCAGATGAGGTCCGCTCCATGGGGGCGGCCTTCATTGAATTGGAACTTGAATCTCTAGAAGGAGCAGGCGGATATGCCCGCGAGATGACCGAGGAGCGGGCGGCGAAGCAACGAGAGTTGCTCACTCCCTATATCTCGAAGTCACATGTAGTGATCACTACCGCCGCCGTTCCCAATCGTCGCGCACCACTTCTTGTGACGAAGGAGATGTATAGCGGGATGGTGGCAGGAAGTGTCATCGTCGACCTTGCCGCAGAGAGTGGCGGAAATGTCGAAGGATCAGTCGTAGGTGAAGTGATCGAGACAGCAGCGGGCGTTCGGATTTGGGGCGGCAAGGATGTTCCTAGCCAACTCCCCTTCCATGCCTCCTCGCTCTATTCGAAGAACTTGGTGAACTTGATGGGCCTGATGATCAAGAGTGGTGAAACGGGTTCGAACGCCACCATTGCTCTTGATTTCGAGGATGAGATCATCGCTGCGAGCGCGGTGACCCATGCGGGCGAGATTCGTAACGAGCAAGCCCGCGCTCACATTCAAGGCGAGAAGGCGGGGAAGAGTTCATGAGCGAGGCGATGGCACTCCTAGCGATCTTCACACTCGCCGTCTTCGTCGGCTTCGAAGTCGTCTCGAAGGTCTCTTCTACCCTTCACACCCCGTTGATGAGTGGTGCCAACGCGATCCACGGCATCATCCTTGTAGGAGCGATCATCGTCGCTAGTCACGCAGAGACGAACCTTGAATTGGGACTCTCCGTCGCTGCGATCATCCTCGCGACGATCAACTTGGTCGGCGGATTCGTGGTTACCGATCGCATGCTCGAGATGTTCAAGGGTAAGCGCGAGACGAGCAAGAAGGCGGATCAGGGATGAACCGCACCGCATATGACCTCCTTGGTCTCCTTGCCGCTGTTCTCTTCATCCTCGCTCTCAAAGGTCTCTCCTCTCCGAAGAGCGCACGCCGTGGAAACTTGCTTGGTGCACTTGGTGCGCTGATCGCGACGGTCTCTGTCTTCTTCTACGCGGATCCTGAGTACTCGTTGCCACTCAATAACCTTGAGTGGATCCTTGGCGCGATGGCGATTGGTGTCATCATCGGCGTTCCTGCCGCGCGCAAGGTTCAGATGACGCAGATGCCACAGATGGTGGCGCTCTTCAACGGAGTCGGTGGCGGCGCTGCGGCGCTCGTTGCCATCGTCGAATACATCAAATTAGGAGATAGTGCGAGTTTCGCAGCCGTCTTGGCAACGGTCTTCACAGTCGTCGTAGGCTGCGTCTCCTTTAGCGGCTCCATCGTCACCTTCTTGAAGTTGCAGGAGTTGATGACGACAAGGCCTGTGATTTTGCCGGCAGGTCGCTTCTTGATCGCTGCGAACTTGATTGCCGTTCTTGGTGTGGCTTATTGGGTCATCGATGCCATGGGCAAGGCGCCAAGCATCACGCCGCTCTTAGTCCTTGCAGGTTTATCACTCCTCTTCGGTGTGCTCTTCGTCCTCCCGGTTGGTGGCGCCGATGTTCCGATTGTGATCTCACTTCTCAATGCCTTCACAGGCCTTACCGTTGCAGCGAGCGGTTATGTCCTTGAGGCAACGCTCTTGATCGTTGCAGGAACACTTGTAGGTGCCTCCGGAACGATCCTCACACGCTTGATGGCAGAGGCGATGGGTCGCTCGCTCTTCGGCACCCTCTTCGGTGCATTCACTCAGAAAGCGCAAACCAGCGATGGCGCGGCGGAGACAAGGCCCGTGAAGTCAGGTTCGCCTGAAGATGTCGCGATCTTGCTCAACTATGCCCGTCGCGTCGTGATCGTCCCTGGCTTCGGTCTTGCTGTCGCGCAGGCGCAACATACGGTGCGTGAGATGGCAGACCTATTGACGGCAAAGGGAATAGATGTCGCTTACGGAATCCATCCTGTTGCAGGTCGTATGCCGGGACATATGAATGTCTTGCTCGCAGAGGCGAATGTCCCCTATGAACAGTTAGTTGAGATGGATGAGGTCAATCCGACCTTCCCACAGACCGATGTTGCGCTCGTCATCGGTGCCAACGACGTCGTCAATCCTGCGGCAAAGACGACGCCAGGATGTCCCATCTATGGCATGCCCATCTTGGAAGTGCAACAGGCCGCAAACATCATCTTCTTGAAGCGCTCGATGAGGCCAGGCTTCGCAGGTATCGAGAATGAACTTCTCTTCGATCCAAAGACCACGCTGCTTTTTGGTGATGCAAAGGCATCGCTGACGAAGGTGGTTGGCGCGCTGAAGGGGTTGTAGGAAGGCCGGATGATTCTTGAACACCTTGAAGATCTTCCGACAGACAGGAAAACGGTAAAGAGATTGGTCGGTTTCCCCCTCACTGAGAAAGTGGGAAGGTAAAAGGGTGAGTAGCCCAAGTAACTCGGAATCATTTGGCGTTTTAGATGGCCAAAAGCCCTAGAACGACACAAACTACGGATCGGAAGTTTTGGGGTTTGATTCCCTGTGGGGGAGCATCACGTCCTCTAGTCAAAAAATGACCAGTCTTTGTCCGTTCAAAAGGTGATTTAGTGAGTCACAGAGAGCCCTTTCCCTAAACAATTGAACTTCATTATGGAGTTCTCCCTCAGCGCTCAATCAAGACTCTTTTCGATTGTGGACACTGTTTACCAGCATCCCTCATTTTCTGAGTTATGCCAGTTTCTGGCTACAACAGTATGTCCATCAGGGGAGCTAGCCAGAGTCTATGTGGGTCAATTAGATATCGATGGGGTTATAAGGACTG
>Ga0164293_10003458_pt1 | contig 13461 bp, 12 predicted proteins | sample GEODES118metaG_FD_111487 | JGI IMG/M metagenome (GOLD analysis project Ga0164293, IMG submission 111487) | Eutrophic lake water microbial communities from Lake Mendota, Wisconsin, USA - GEODES118 metaG | ecosystem: Environmental > Aquatic > Freshwater > Lake | place: USA: Lake Mendota... | reverse complement strand
GTATTAGTGAAGGATAAACGGTTCTATTTTGTAAGCGAGTCTGAAGACTCTTAACCATTTAATAATCCGTAGAGACGCTGCGCTTAACTCGACGGACAGTAGGCCTATGTAAATTCGTAAGTCTCAATCATCCTAAATCTGTATTTTCGGTTTCCCAAATTCATAGATTATGCTCAAAATCAAATTGTACAGCATTCTGTTCCTATTTGCTATACTTAGCGCTTGCGGAAACGGAGAAAATAAAAAAGCAGATAGTGCCTCTACTGATAGCCTGAAGGTATCAACTGTAGACGCAAAAAAAAGTATTCTCGTATTTGGAAATAGTCTTACTGCAGGCCTCGGTGTGGAACCTGATGAAGCCTTTCCAGCACTTATCGGGAATAAAATTGATTCTTTAAATCTGCCTTATAAAGTGATCAATGCCGGATTAAGCGGTGAAACAACTGCCGCGGGAAAAGAGCGTATCAATTGGTTGCTTAAACAAAAAGTCGATGTGTTTATACTTGAGCTGGGTGCAAATGATGGCTTAAGAGGAATTCCCCTTACTGAAACCCGCAAGAACCTACAGAGTATCATTGATCAGGTTAAGGCAAAGTATCCTGATGCAAAACAGGTGATGACTGGAATGGAAGTGCCACCAAATATGGGCAGCAAATACGCCTCAGAATTCAGGGTCATTTTTACGGATCTCGCTAAGAAAAACAATATGGCATTGGTACCATTCCTTCTCGAAAAGGTTGGTGGCGTTCCAGAACTGAATCAAAGTGATGGCATTCATCCCACACCCGAGGGTCATAAAATACTAGCTGAGAATGTCTGGGTAGTATTAAAAGATCTTTTGTAAAAATAAATGGCTCCGATCCCGCGGAGCCATTAAACCAATCAACATTTTTGTTTAAAGCATGTTCATTCAAAATTGAATGCCCAAGGCTCTATCTATTAAACAATCTATATATAAGACGAAGGAAATCAGGATTAGTTACACTGCTTTGAAAAAAATGATTTTCGCCTATTAAGGCAGGGAAGTACAAGAGTTTATTAAGAAATAACTCAATTACGTTCAATAAAATCAATGTTACTGTTTAGAATAAGCTTTCATTTGTATTAAAATCCAATACCAGCCTGGGAAACGGAATCTTCTGTTTTATTAATTTACCTGTGTTAAACAAAAAATGTCTGTTGGTACTTAAGTAGGGTTGCCCGTTCCAATGAAAAACAGCTCAGGGTAAAATAAACCTTGCCGCAGAAGGTAGCTTCCGGTTATTCCTAAATTAACATAGAGCAGAATTTTTTGCCGGAACTACTTCGGAGGAAAGGGCTGAACTTGCCTCTATGACACAGGTTTTACTTTCCAAAAATCTTTCTGAACAATTTTAACCTCTTTGTTAACCATCTTACTCTCCACCCGTCAGCTATCAGGCCGATAGTTATTGTGTCTCAATTACCTATTCTACCATATCAACAAGTTCCTCTGGAAATAGAATCGTAAACGTTGTTCCCACAGAAACTTCAGAAATGATCCCAATAGTGATCTTGTGATAGTCGGCAATACTTTTTACAATCGATAGTCCCAGTCCATAGCCTGCCGCTTCTTCGGCTTGATTTGCCTTCTTAAAACGATTAAATATGGTTGCAAGTTCGTCTTCCGGAATGCCTATACCGGTATCGCTGATACCAACTTCATACGATCCATCAGCATTTACCTGATCCCAGATTCGGATACTACCATTCGCCTTATTATATCTAATGGCATTGTTCATCAGGTTGTAAACCAACTGGAACAAAAGATCACGGTTAACGTTAACAAGTTCCAAATTTTTTGAAAGATTTGTCTCCAGACTAATTTCCCTTTCGCTCAATCTGTGATTGATCTCATCCAAAACATCATCGAATAATTCGGCTACCCTTACAAATTCCTTTTTGCTGAACTGTTCATTTTCAATTCTTGAAATCAATAACAAGGAATGAACAATTCGTTTGAGCCGGTTAAGGGTAGTTTGCATGCCAATCAGGCGTAATTGAACCAGTTCTGTTACTTCCGGCTCCACCATCAGGTTTTCTATCTTATTTTGAAGTATGCCTATTGGAGTCATTAATTCATGAGATGCATTAGCAGTAAATTCTCTTTCTTTTTCAAATGCTTCATGAATTTGCTCCATAAGACTGATAAGTGACGTGTCTAGCGATTGAAAATCAGTAGTGGAGGTTTGAACTGGGACTGAATTCTCGTTAAATGGGAATTTCCTATTCTTAATTTTAGTATTGATGATCTTACCCAATGGACGAAGGAGGTAGCGGGTATAAAACAGATCCACAACCAGAGTGATCAAAATCAAAGCCAATAACACATAAGTAGCAATCCGCTGCAAAGGCCGGTTATACTGATCGATGGTATCGATGGTTTTCCCGACTTCCATCAGATAAGTACCACTATCAGCAGGAAAAGAATGGGTTAAGACTCTGTAATTCAGAGTATCCTGCTCTATGATCCGTTCGTCGGTATAAATTGTATCGATACTAAATCCTTTCGCAACGGGTTCCAGAGAGATATACTCTTCTTTCAGCATGGTATAACTACCGTAACTTTCCTCGCCCTGAAGGTAGGATTCAACGCCATTTTTAGACACCACATCAAGAACCTTTTCCTGCTGCTGCCTGAGGTAATAGTCCGTGTAAGTTCTGGCAATACCACCGATCAGATAGGGCAGAGTCAGGATGAAAAGCAATACGATAGCAAGCTTTGAAAGCGTAATGAAAAGGGTAAGCTTACTTATTAAATTCACTGTTTCCTGATTTTATAACCTACACCCCTAACCGTTTCAAGCCATTCTACCGGTCCGAAAGCACTAAGTTTCTTGCGGATATTCTTGATGTGTACATCAATGTAATTAGAATCATAATCATCATCTGCAAAAGTACCCCAGATATGTTCACATAGCTGCATCCTAGTTAGCACTCTGTTTTTGTGTAGAAGCAGATAGCTGAGCAGGTCAAATTCCTTTCGGGTCAGTTCAATTTCTTTTTCGGAATGGCTGACTGTCCGTTTTTGGAGGTCGATCTTAAACTCACCCAGATCGAGCTCATGGGTATTTAAATTAAACTTTCTGCGGGATATTGCCTGCATTCTGGATTGTAATTCAAGCAGGGAAAAGGGTTTAGGCAGATAATCATCGGCACCCAGATCTAGTCCAACGATACGATCTTCGATGTTTCCCCTTGCTGTGAGAATAATATATGCAGCATCAGGATTTAGCTTTTTTGCTTCCTGTAAAACCTTCAACCCGTCGAGGTCTGGCAAGCCAAGATCCAGCAAAACAAAGTCATAAGGGTTCACTCCAAGCATTTCTAGTCCCTTGCGTGCATTATGAGCAAGATCGCAGATATAAAATGCCTTTTTAAGAAACGCTTCAACTTCGTAAGCAAGCGTTTTTTCGTCTTCGATCAGTAGTACTTTCAAATCAGAATTGGTAATATAAACTCAAATTAAAAAATGACCGTGCTTTTTGCTTAGACTCAGTAACATTATTTCCTAAAACTGAAACCTGCCAGCCGGTCTCGATTAGATAATTACTTCGGTTATAACCCAACAAAATATTCATGTTATACGAGATCATATCAAAGCTGCTAACATCCCTTGTTATTAGATAATTTTGTTCACGGTTTATTAATCTGGAGTTATTTGGCAATAGATTAAGTGGTCTGTCGCGCCTGACAATATATTCTTCCAGATAGTGCAGAGTGCCTGCCACTAGCTCTAATCCCGGTTCAAAAGAAATAAAATCATTTTTGCTGAACAGACTTCCCAGATTTAAAGCTTTCGAGGTACTGAAAGACATAAATAAATCTCGCTGTGTACCAAAAGCATAATAAGTATTCATACTGGTTTTAAATATATCCAGATCATAGACTAAAGTAGCACTTAAGGTATTTTCGTTTGCAGCACCTAGCATTGGGGAGTTCTGAGCAAAAATAGAACGACTGTAGCCAAAGGCTGCATTCAAATTTTTGGATATATCAGCTTCAAATCCGGCAGAAAAATCAAGAACTGACAGGAAGGGTCCACCCGCGTTGATTAATTTATAAGTGCCTGCTGAAAAGTAAAAGCCATTTTTTAATCGTAAAGAAGCGTTAGTAAGTATGAAGGGCAACTTTTGTTCTGCCGTTTGTCCGTAATAGTTAGCATTATTTCCATAAATACTTGCAAGTGTAAGAGTCGTCTGCTTGCTGTCGTGCTTTATTGTATCACGCTGGGCAAATGAATTTACTGCAAAAAGTAAAGTGCTAAAAAACACAATAAGCCCTCTTTTCATACTTAAAATATGGAAGCCTTAAAAATGAATACCCCCAATTCCTTTCTTCGGTATCCTCATTGGAGGTCTTCTGATTGGAACGCGGTTTGTAACTGCCTTTGGCTTTAATTTGGGCATTGAACGTGGAACTTGCTTTATCCCTGATTTCTGACGAACACGTTGATTTTCAGCATTAATTTCTTGTATACGCCTAATCTGTTCCGGTCTGTTTTCGCCCGGTCTGTTTTCACCCGGCTTATTATCAACTGGCCTGTTTCCACCTGATCTGGTATCTGCCAAAGGACGATCCTGCTCCTTTTTATCGCCTCCCCTTCTCATCGGAATAGAATCCTGAAAAATAACAGGAATTGACTCAATAGCGCTGATTCTGACTGGTTTGATATTGATTTCCACCTCCTCGGCGTATAGCATAGCCGGAAGTATGCTACACATGGCAAACAGAACAACAGTACGATAAACAGCTATTAATTTCATTTCGCATAAAAATAACGAAAGTTTGCCTCATAAGAGACAAACGATCATTCAATATAAAGGCAATATATATGATAGAAGCCTTAAAAGCTCCGAACTCCTGTATTTGTTCGGATATTTGGCTGGCTGATTCTGGTTCCAGTTCTTGTTCTTGTTCTATCCCCTGCTGTGCCACCGGCACCTATGCCCCTACCCTTAGACCCGGGATTACAATTATCTCCTTGTTTGCGCGCGCTGGTTCCCGATCCATCGGAAGGCCTTTGTCCTGTTCTTTGACCCTCAGCACCTATTGTTTGGGTTCCGGTAGTTCTTCCTGATCCCGCTTGTCCGCCTCTCCTCATTCCTCTTCCGGTTTGAGAATACGCTGTGGTACAAAATAGAAATACGATTAAAAATAGAGTATACGTTTTCATTGTTTTCAATTTTAACTGAATGATAAATTATACTCAAAGATTGACCACCAAGATGAAGGCAAGATGAATTTTTAAAAAAATTTCAAAAATTATCTCAGCGAATTGATGTAGGCAGCTATTTTCAAACCATCTTCCTTTTTAACCTGGGGCATTGGGGGCATTGGAGTTGGATATTCAGGCCAATTCTCAGGCTGTGGATTATGAATGAGCTGCAAAATCTTTTCGGGGCTATACTTACGCTTGGCAATATCCTTGAACGAAGGTCCAACCAACTTCCTATCCGGATTATGGCATGATAAACAAGTGTAGGATGCCATCATTGCTTTAACATCGTTGAATGTTGGCACCTTCTCGGATTGTGCTGGCTTAGCAGCTGCCAATGCATTAGAAGCTGTCACATTTTGAGTCGAAACAGTACTTTGCTGTGGCTTTTCAGGTATCAAAGCTGAATTTTTAGTGCTCAATTCAGATGGTGCTAATTTTGAGCCTTCCGGAATATTATTCAAGGTATAATAAGCTGTAGGATGAACCAATGAATAAAAATTCTCCCGCTCGCGGATTCCATCAAGCTTTATCGTATGAACATAATATCTCCGAAGATTATCTACGACAATTCTTGCTTTCAATCCATCAGCAGAAAGTTTTACACCTTTAATATTAAGGTTTTGGGTGTTTACCGGCGGACTTCCATAAACGGGCTGGTATTTGTAAATATAACTTTCAACAGAGTAGGAAGCCAGATCTTCAGCTGATTTGGGATCAACCGGCTGTGTAAATTCAATCTCAAAACCATCAGGCATTGCTCTAACCGCTTTCATTTCAAAAGGCATTTTATTATTCCAAACCAGTCGTTCCAGACCCTCATTTGCTTCACCTGCAGAACCCCAGCCCCTGTTAGTTTCACCTATAAACAGAGAACCATCCCTCGCCCATGACATCCGCATTACCCCTGATCTAAAACCTGTTCTGAATACAAAAGATGCGCCCTGATATTCTCCGTTAACCTTTTCCATAAATACCCTCGACAACATACTCATACCCTGATCACCAACTAAAATTTGTCCTTCAAATGGGCCGAAATTACCCTTTGGAATAGTGATTGGCTCGGAGGTTGAAATTCCCAGAATTCCATATGGAAGCCATACCGCAGGCAAGCGCAGTTCAGGAAATTCCGACTTCATATCAAAAAGAGTTTTGAAATTCTCATTGACAATATTTTCGGGCTTGATATACCGTCCCTTATCATTTTTAGTTTTACGGGGATCTATCTTTGAATTAAATTGTGCTTCGGTCAATTTAACAGGGGATTCAGGACGGCCGGTCCAGGCTAAACCTGCGGGATGTCCCATAAAATCACCTTTCTCCATATTCCATAATGCACCTGAGCCCATCCAGTCGCCCTGATTATCAGTATAAAATAGTTCATTATCTAAAAAACCAAGTCCGGCCGGAGAACGCATTCCAGTTGCCCATGGCTGCATTTTCCCATCTTCAGTAATACGCATTGCCCATCCTCTCCAAGGCACACGGCTTTCGCCTCGCCACCATTCCTCGCTTCCAAAAGCAACATTTCCGGTTACAAAAAATGATCCATCGGGAGCGATCTTTGGTCCGAAACTATATTCATGATAATGACCCGATAACGGCCAGGAGTAAACGGTTTCATAGACATCGGCTTTGCCATCCATATTGGTATCAACCAATTTAGTCAGCTCACCCCGCTGTGCACAATACAGAGCACCATCCTTATAGGCTAAGCCCAGAACCTCATGCATTCCTGATGCAAACTTTCTGAAATATGGTCTACTACTTGTTGGATTCTCAACAATGAAAATATCCCCACGTCGGGTTGAAACAGCAAGATCCCCATTTGGCATACTTACAAGTCCGCCAACCTCAAGGATATTTCCTTCTGGTGTGGCAACCTTCATTATCTTAAAAAAATCTTCTTCTTTTGGAGTTTCCTGCCCATTGGCAGAAATACTGTTAGCAATAATGGCTATGAGAAGAATGGAGTGATATAATTTTTTTAGGTGTATCATATTTGGATCAGAATAAAATTGAATAGCTAAGACTTTGAGCTGCCGGTATAATTAATTCCTTTCGGCCATTTTGATCTCTTATAATTGCCTTTGCACCGTTCGTATTGTCGAGGCGTAGGAAATACGATTGATCATCCACGAGATAAAGACCCTGAGATACTTCAGTAATACTTGCTGCTTCGGCCAGCCGGAAATACATTCCTGAAGGACTTTCTGAAAGACTAATCTGCCTGTTGATTCCCTGTCCCTTTTCCAATAATTTAACAGCATCACTAACAGTAATTCCGTAAATTAAATATTTAAATGTCGGACTTCCCTCTGCGTCTAGCACATAGCCTTTAGGGCGATATCCTGTTCCGGAAGTGTCAGTACTCCAGGCCGTCTGCCCGTTTGTAAGTCTTGATAGTGTCTGTACCGGTTTTCCAAATCGCTGTACCATTCCCAATGGTCTTGAGGATCCATCGCCGCGATCATGCCACATTGGTGTTGCATTCAGAAATCCACCTCGCCATACCTGTATAATTGCTGCATTATCCATGTCGTAGGTATAATGAACTTTCTCAGGACTTCCAACAGATACCGCATGAACCACTCTTGGAGATCCAGGCATATCCATAAAACTTCTTAAAATATAATTTTCGGTAGGCTCAATATGAATCGGGTTGACTGTATTTACATTGGCCGCGACTGCCTCAGCCGGCCTTCCACCATCAAATCTGCTAATCTTCATATTACGAAATGCCACAGCACCATGGTCGCCCTGAATACGCAAAGGACCTGCTGCAACCTCGCCTTCAGCCATCGCACCCCGGGTTGGTCCAGATAATTCTACATTATCATGAATAAGTACCCCATTAAGTTCCACCTTCAGCATCACTGCATTAGCTGTCTTGTTCCCATTTGAATCAAAGCGCGGAGCTTGAAATGAAATCTTAAGCTTCTGCCATAAACCAGGGGCACGACTTGCATTTTGTCTTGGTGCATATCCCATGTAACCTTTCTGACCATTGGGTTTAGATTCGTTCCAGCGCTCATAAATTCCACCATTGCTTCCAGATCTGATGGCAGTAGCACCCCAGGTGTCAAGAAGCTGAATTTCATACCGACCCTGAAGGTAAATTCCTGAGTTTGACTCTGTAGCCATTAGATATTCAATCTCCAAATCTAGATCGCCGTGATCTGCAATGCTATACAAATCTTCACCTTTTTGCTTTTTATCAGGCAGATTAAGCAGAACTCCGGATCCCTTTGTGAAGTAGAGGGTATTCGCTTTATTAAGATCTGCCTGAACACTACCAACAATCTGCCAAGTTTTGGAAGATTTTTTAAAGAATGAGAGATCATTCAGGCCTGGCTGAATAACCGACTGTCCGTAAAGTATTTTTGAAAATCCAATACAGAGAATTATTACAAGAGTTTTATACAACGTGTTTGAAAATTTGAATGTGAAAATCATTTCCTAATTCTATTTAACCTCGAAAGATAATAATGAAATATGATATTGAGATTATAGCTGATAATTTTTTTCGAAATTCAGGGCTTTAAAGATAAGTTTTCAGACCTGAGAGCCTCCTTTAATTTGGGCAATGAAGCGGATCCCATACCATGAAATTTTAAAACCTCCTGTTCACGATGTTTAGAAAGCTGTTTGAGTGTTTTTATCCCATTATTTTCTAGCGCTCGCGGCATTGGCACCCTTTAGTTTGAATTAGCTATCGATCCATTCAAACTGACTATACCAATCAAATTATTTTCTTTCGTAAATGTGTTATAATTTAAAAATATCGAGTTTACTTTGCGCTGATAACTCGATGGTTATGGCAGTTATTAAAAAATTACAAGAGTAAGGCTCAGGTTTTTTATCATGGTAGGATATTTGGTAATGAGTACATTATTCTCTTTTCGTTTAACTAGTATTGATTCAAGAAAATTTAGCTTTAGAATAAATTATGTCAATAACAATAGCATTTCATAACTACGTAATTAACAAAAAGTACTTGTTAATCTAATTATATGCATTTACTTTTCAACTGCACTAATTGTTAAAACATTCACCCGTTCGTTTGGGAAAAAAACTGCTTCCGGGTGGGTATTCTGATTCTCTATTTTATTAAACGAAATAGGTATTGTTCAATTTTATTTGTCAAAAAAAGTACATAACAAGAATGTTTAAGCGTTAATTCAATATGAAAAAAATTCTGTTCATTAGTTTTATTGTATTCATTTCTGCCGGCTGTGGAGTATCCAGAAAAATAAGTCTTCTGGAACAATGCCGATATGATTTAAAATCTGCTGATAGTGTTTATTTTGCAGGTAGAGATGTTTCTAGGCAAATCAAAACAAGGACTTTTGACCTTGGAAGTATCCCGGAACTCGCCATCGGACTTATAAGAAAAGATATCCCACTTAGGGCGAGGCTAAATATTGGAATAAACAATCCCGGATCAAAAGCCATTGAAATAAATCAGTTCGACTATATTATTTTATTTAAAGGTCAGGAATTAGTCAATGGAACTACCGACAGGCGGATTAATATAAACCCTGATGAAACCACTATTGTACCTATCACGATCAGGACAAATATTTACTCTATTTTATCAGATAAAAATACAAGGCAAGAGATCTTTTCATACCTGAGGGGAACAGAAAACGCGAAAAACAGTCTGATCAGCATAAAAATTCGTCCAAGTATCAGAGTTGGGAATAAACTGATCAAATACCCGGGATATATCACCATTGATAAGGAATTGAATAATAGTATGTTTAAATAGTTCAAGGCAATTGACCCTTAAATGATTCCTAAAGGTTCTTGAAATTTTGATTAATGGGAAATGGTTCAGGTTTTAAATTGATGTCCTGAGTTTTTAAACCCGATTGAAGCGGATACCGGCCTGTGATTAAGGCCTGTGGGGTATGAGTGAAAAGCGGGGCTACCATTTAAAAAGAGAGCAAAAGAACATTTTCCAGAAAAAGAAACATAAATACTGCCTCAGAAATAAGTCTTAAATTATAACATAAAGCATACTAACGAGCCATTCAATATGTCACTTTTATCTACCAATCCAAACCCCCATAAATTTTATTCTGTGCCCTTTCAGCCTTATTTTTATTATCTTTCGACCCTGAAATAGAAATTTATTAAACTGATGAAATCATTTAAGATCCTGTTTATTTTGTTGTTTATAAGTCAGGTTACTTTTGCCCAAGGCATTGTCAATCTGATTAACCGTGCTGATTCGTTTTTCGATACCATGGATAAGGGTAACTTTGAAGAAGCGCATGGCTTTTTTGATGAAAGTGTAAAAGGCCAGATCACTCCGGACGAGTTAAAACTTTTCTGGCTCAGGCTGGGAAACAGTATGGGGACCTACGAATCTGTAGATGGTGCCAAAAACTCTATAAAAGGCGATTATTTTCAAGTAATTCTAACTTGCGGATTCTCTAAAGGAACTCAGACATTCACTTTTGTGTTTAATAAGTCTGAAAAACTTCTAGGATTTTTTGTTACCCCTGTTGCAGCAGACGCAGAATATGCTGCTCCTGCTTATGCAGATACCACTCTTTACAAAGAGACAGAAATCAATATAAAATTTGAAGAAGGCCAAATGGCTGGTGTATTTACGAGTCCGAAAAATGCAAGTAATTTCCCGGTGGTGATTATGGTCCATGGTTCCGGCCCTTCTGATATGGATGAAACCGTTGGTCCAAATAAACCTTTTAAAGATCTTGCGGCAGGCTTAGCGGCCAAAGGCATTGGAAGCATCCGCTATGTAAAACGTAGCATGGTTTATCCAAGAATATTTAACAAGGCTTTTACCGTTAAGGAGGAAGTAATTGATGACGCACTGAGTGCAATTAACTTGGCAAACACCTTGCCGGGTGTAAATAAAGGTCAAATCTATCTTTTAGGACATAGTCTGGGAGGAATGCTCGCTCCAAGAATTGCGACTCTTGCTCCATCTTTAAACGGGATTATCCTGGCCGCAGCTCCGGCAAGAAAATTATCTGATCTAATTTTGGAACAAAATACTTTCTTCTACAAATCTTCCGGAGATACAAGTGCGGCAGGGAAAAAGCAATTTTTAGAATCATCCATTGAGATTGATAAGTCAAGACTTTTAAAATTGGGCGATATTGCACCTGACTCAGTAATCCTTGGGGCACCGGCTACATACTGGATAGATTTGAATAATCATGATCAGCTGGCCACTTCGAAAAAAATTAAAAATCGGATACTGATACTTCAGGGAGGCAATGATTTTCAAGTTTCTGTACAGGATTTTAATATTTGGCGAACCACATTGGCATCAAACAAAAATGCCTCGTTTAAACTTTATCCGGATCTTAACCACCTATTATCCACACAAAAGGAAAAAGGGACTGGTGCGCAGTACCGGATACCTGCAAACGTTAATGCAGACCTGATCAATGACATTTCTATATGGATTAAGGGGAAATAATACAGCTACAGAGCCTGATGAGAGATTAATTAAACGGTGCCTTTCACCCTTGCATAGAAAACAAGAATAGTTCTCATTCACAGAAAATAAAGGATTTTAGTCTTGAACTGGATATTTTCTAGTCGAATTGTCTGTTATCATTTTTTATTCTTTTAGGATCTTCAGCCAATTCGTGTATTAACTTATTAGGAATCGTATCAGCCTTTATTCATTTCTGCCTTCAAATTTTATTTGAAAATTTATCATTGTAAGAAGATTACCTCAAATCAATCTGGTTTCTGGATTGAATTGATCGATTAGTCCTGCGTTTTAATGTTCGGTAAAAACACGGTAATCAATCCAATCAAAGGCAAAAAAGCACAAATTTCATACACATATTCAATGCTGGTTTGATCGGCTATTCCTCCCAGAACTGCTGATCCAACCCCTGCCATTCCGAACGCAAATCCAAAAAAGAGTCCGGAAACCATTCCAACTTTTCCGGGAAAAAGTTCGTGAGCATAGACCAAAATTGCAGAAAAGGCTGAGGCAAGAATCACTCCGATTGGGATTGTAAGTATTACCGTCCACATCAGATTTGCATGTGGCAATAAAAGTGAAAATGGTGCTACACCAAGAATTGAGCCCCATATCACATACTTTCTACCAAATTTATCGCCTAATGGTCCGCCAATGATCGTTCCTGCAGCAATTGAGAAAAGGAATACAAAGAGATATACCTGAGAGTCCTGAACAGATACCCCAAATTTATGGATCACATAAAAAGTGTAGTATGTAGTCATACTAGTGAGGTAGATATACTTGGAAAAAATAAGAACCAGAAGAATAAGGACAGAAAAAAATACGGTATTTTTTGGCAATAATTGGGTGTGGGCAAGTTCAATTCCTGGCCGCTTTGCTTTTATTCTGATCTTACGTTTATACCATCCACCAATGTTGATTAATAAAATAATAGCGAGTAATGCAAGCGCAGAAAACCAAATAATATTTGATTGTCCGTATGGAACAATAATTAAAGCGGCAAGTAACGGACCAATAGAACTTCCAAAATTACCTCCCAGCTGAAAAATAGATTGGGCCATTCCCCGCCGACCACCAGAGGCCAAATGTGCTAACCTGGAAGCCTCTGGATGAAAGATGGATGACCCTATTCCTACCATTGCAACTGAAAGAATAAGTATATCAAAACTAGGTGCGCGAGATAAAAATATTAGTCCGACGAGAGTGAATCCCATCCCTATTGCCAGAGAATATGGTTGAGGTTTACGGTCAGTATATAAACCAACAAATGGTTGAAGCAGGGAAGCTGATAGTTGAAAGGTTAAAGTAATTAAACCCACCTGAGCAAAGGTCAGGCTAAAAGATTCTTTTACTACCGGATATATTGCAGGTATTATTGACTGTAAAGCATCATTCAATAAATGGGAAATACTGATCGCAATTAGAATCGGATAAACGGTCTTTCCGGAAATACTGTTTTTACCTTTTAGAGTTAAGCTTTGGGGCTGCTCAGTGACCTGTTTACTCATTGATAGAATTGCTTAATGCAAATATCCATTCTTAAAGTTAAAAAAGCGACAATCAGCCTGAAAAAGAGGATATTTAAATTCAATTTCTTAATTCGCAATTCGCGAAATAACTATATGGTCAGTGCGGGCTTAACCCAAATGTGTCAGTGCGGGCTTGACCCGAACATGTCAGTGCGGGCTTGACCCAAATGTGTCAGTGCGGGCTTGACCCGAATATGTCAGTGCGGGCTTGACCC
>Ga0164293_10003456_pt1 | contig 13463 bp, 12 predicted proteins | sample GEODES118metaG_FD_111487 | JGI IMG/M metagenome (GOLD analysis project Ga0164293, IMG submission 111487) | Eutrophic lake water microbial communities from Lake Mendota, Wisconsin, USA - GEODES118 metaG | ecosystem: Environmental > Aquatic > Freshwater > Lake | place: USA: Lake Mendota... | reverse complement strand
CTCGTATTCTCGGAGCACTTTGTCATGTCGGAAGAGGCTGGAAGCCTCGTCTTGAAGCTCAAGCACTTTTCAGCAGACTTTGAAGGCTGGGAAAGCCAAGACGAATGCCAGGAGTTTCGGTTGGTGGCAATTGAGGGCAAAGAGGCCCGGTTCGAAGGCCTGACCTATCGTTTGGCGGCGAGCGATCGACTCGAGGTCTACGTTGTGATCAGTGACACCGCGGGAGAGCAGCGAGAAGAGAAGTTTGAATTCCAAAGGCGTTGACCGCATTTGGTTCTGTGCCTGCTTATTTGTCGGTCTTTTTTTCCGGCCGCAGGCGAGGCGGAACCTCAACGGGCAAATCAACCAATTGATTGGGGCCGTTTCCGTTTTTCTTTAACTCAAAGGCGTCGTACAGTTTGCCAGTCGCGGTCCGGGCTTCGAACCGGAGCACCGGTCCATCGATTTGGATGACTTGATAGAGTTGAGTGTCTTCGGCGACCCGGGGCATAAATGGCGGGCGGCTGTTGTTGTACATCTTGGGGCCAGAGACTGAGACGACATAAACCGTTCCGGAATTCTCGTCCAGTTTTTGGACGCCAAACGGCAGGTTCAATTCGCCTTTGGGATCAAGTTTGCGTTGTTCTTCGATCGCCTGTTTCCAGTCTGCGACACTCGGCACGTGCAGGCCGGTGCGACCGTAGGTGTGGTCGTGTCCCTGCAGTACCAGATCGACCCGATACTTGTCAAAAATAGGTTTCCAAAGGCGGCGCAACTGTTCGTTGTCGCGGCCTTGCCCGGTTGAAAAAACGGGATGGTGAAACGTGCAGATCACCCATTCGGAGTCGTTGAGTGCCAAAACAATTTCCAACCACTTGGCTTGCACGTCCAGTTGTTCATTGCTGTTGAGCGCGATAAGCCGCAGATTGTGGTATGTCAGGGTGTAGCAGGTTTCCTCGAGGCCGGGAGGACCATTAAGGGGAAACTCAAATTGCGGGCGCCAATGGATAGTCGTGTGCCGGGAGCCATCGGCGGCCTTGGCAAGCTCGTGATTTCCAGGAACGGCGAGATTCGGAACCATTCCATTGATGAAACCACCCGCTTCAAACCATTCACCCCATTCCGGGTCAGCCTCAGCATTGTTGATCAAGTCACCTGCATGCAGCAGGAACGCCGCTTTGGGGGCATCGCGATATGCCTCACGGATAACCCTTGACCAGAGCGATCGCAAGTTGTTTTGCGCGTCACCGAAGTAAATGAATGAAAAAGGTTCAGGCTTCTCGGCAGCTGTCCGGAATTGCAGCCATTCGCTCCAGTTCTCACCATCCCCGACGCGGTAAGAATAAACCGTTCCCGGTTGGAGTTGGCTCAGCTTAACCGTGTGGCAATGGGCTTCATTGACCGTCGTTGTCAGCGGCGTCGTCGTCGCAATGAGTTGCTGGGAGCGTTCGGAAAAATAGGGGCCATCGTCGGCGACGGTGAATTCGAGCAGTCCGCGGTTCACCTTCGCAGAGGTTCGCCAGGAAATGGCGGCCGAGGACCTCGCATCATCGATGAGGGTCAGCACAATCCGGTCAGGGATAACCGAGGGTTGATACCGGACCTCATCAGCCAATCGCTCCACCTTTCCGGCCGGTGGCTGCGGCTGGCTTTCTGTAGGTTGAACTGCTCTGGCTTGGTCCAAGACAGCCTTGTCAGTCGGAGCCCTGTCCGTCGTAGCCTTGTCTGGCGCGGACTGGCTTGTCCCAGCAGGTGTTTGGGCAGCCCACGCATTCGGCGGCGAAATGGCCGAGAGCGTTAACAGGAAGGCGATCAAGGCCAGGTGACCTTGTTGAATGGTTGATCGTTGGCAGGAGGGGAGAGCAAGCATGTGATGCCCAAACTGAAAATTAGGAAGTATGGTGCGGTCTATCGACGAATGAGCGTTGGCGGTTGCTGGAGGTGACGGCGAGTCTTCGCAGGATGGCAGGCGGGACGAACTTGGGTTCTACCGACTCAGTCGAATGAATGATAGTCGGTGCCGAGCATCCTCTCTCCACTGGCTTCACTCTTTCGGAAACGTCGTCGGCCCGACGCTTTCATCTCGAGTTTTTATCCGCTGTAAATTTTTGGGCAAGTTGGGCCCCTTTGCAGTCGCCTGGTTTTTGCAAAAACTTAACGTTGCAACGAAATTGGTTGGCTGGACACAACGAGTGTTGACTCCCGGAAGCCGGCACTTTGTTTTGGTGGTTGATTCGGAAAGCTGCAGAGATTCATGCTCAGGGGAAACTGATGAAGCGTCCGTATGTGATTGGGATTGCCGGGGGGTCGGGCTCGGGAAAGTCGACGGTAATCGACTCGATGTTGGAGAGCCGCTTTGGTTGTGAGATGAGCTTGCTCAATCACGATGCGTATTATCTCAATCGGGAGCAGATGCCAACGCAAGTCGCCCATCAGGAAAACTGGGACCATCCGGATGCATTGGACAACCGGCTGTTTGTCGAGCATCTGCGGCGGTTGGCGTCGGGCCTGGAAATCCAGCGACCTGTTTACGACTTCACTCGGCATCGGCGAGCCACCGACGTGGTGCTTGTTCCGCCACGGCGAATCATCTTGCTGGATGGCATTTTGGTTTTAGCGATTCCGGAAGTTGCCGAGCTGATCGATTTGAAAGTGTTTGTTGATACGCCTGCGGATGAAAGGATTCTACGCCGGATCCTCAGGGATACACAGGAACGGGGCCGCACGATTGAATCAGTGATTCAACAGTATCGAACTACGGTCCGGCCCATGTACGACCAGTTTGTCGCGCCGAGTCGTTCGCGCGCCAATTTGATCGTTCCTTGGGATGGACCCGAGCACAATCGCTCTGCGGTGGACGTTCTGCTGAATCATCTGGGGAGTATTTTGACCTCCAGCTAGTGCCTTGAAAAACTTCCGCGGCATCTGCAACTTTCGGGCCAAGTTCAGGCAGCCGAGTTCCAGGAGGGGAGTAGTTGCCCGGAAAGCGGCAAGTGATAATCCAGCTCTTTGTCCGTCAATTCCTTGTCACACCAGGTTTCGCGCCAGTGTCCGCTTGAGCCTTTCAGTCGGGTTTCGCGCAAGCCCCCGGTTTGGAATGGAAAGAGGCCGGCCCTTTGGAATTGGACGAAAAGTTACCAAGAAAATAGGGGCTGCCTTTCAGCTTTGCTTTGAGATGACGGGAACACGCCTGTCATCAGCGGGATAGTCAGAACTCAAATGTGGAGAGGGATGCGATGTGGAGCCGAAGCGGTGGTTGGGAGCTGGGAGTTTTGCAAATCGGATGGCTGGTTTTGTTTTGCCTGCTGCTTGGTGGGCACGCTGCGGCTCAGACTCCCCGTGCTGTTGAGGCCCTGTTTTTGGGCGACAGCAACACTTACGCCGGTGATTACGTGGCGATGTACGAAGCGGCTTCGCTACTCGCTGGAGATCGCTCGGAGGTTGGACTGGGCGAGGCGGGGTGGTTGAATTTGGGATTGCCCAGTGAGACGTTGTCCGGGTTATCCGAGCCAGGGCACGCGGGAGGTAGTTTTCCCCGTCCGGATTTGCATGAGCGATTGGAACGGATTTTTCAGCATTGCCAGCCGCGGGTCGTCTTCGCCTGCTACGGAATGAACTGTGGAATTTATCATCCTTATTCCGACGAGCGGTTTCTCGCATTTCAGCAGGGTGTGCGACGCTTGGCGGACCGGGTCAAGGCGGCGGGGGCCAGGTTGGTAGTGGTGGCGCCGCCACTTTTTGACGCCGAACCGATTCGGGATCGGACTTTGCCTCAAGGATCGCCTCAGTATGATCGGCCCTATCGGGGCTACGATGAAGTACTGGAACTCTATTCCAGCTGGTTGGCTGCTGCGGCTGCGGAGGGCAAGTGGCAGGTTATCAATCCCCGCGCGGGAATGCGGGCTTTTCTCGCCGAGCGCCGTTTGACTGAACCCCGGTTCACGGTTGCTCCAGACGGCGTGCATTTGAACGAACAGGGGCACTGGTTGGTCGCCCGGGAATTGCTCCGATCCGAGGGTGCACAAGGCGTTGACCTCGAAAGCGATACCTTCATCAGTGCGTTTCCAGCCGAGGTTGAAGTCAGCGAGTTGCTCAAGCTGATTCGCCAGCGTCAACGCTTGCTGTCCGATGCCTACCTCTCAGCAATCGGGCACTTGAGGCCGGGGATGGCAAAGGGACTGGAAACGGCTGAAGCCGATCGCGAGGCGAAGGATTTGGACCTTAAGATTGCGGATTTGGTTGGCGGGATTCGAAGCCAAATGGAGCGACGAACCGATCCAGTGGTTGTCTGTCAGGACGCAGGGGCTGGAGGATATGAAGCTTTCCCCGATGTCTGTCGCCTGCAGGATGGGCGATTGATGTGCGTTTTTTACGCCGGCTACGGCCATGTTGCCTTGCCGAACTCTCAGTTACCTCTGGGTGGGCGAATCGCTTGCTGTTATTCGGCTGATGAGGGCCGGACGTGGACTGCGGCAGAAACCGTCTACGATGGACCGGATGATGATCGCGACCCCTCGATCGTGCAGTTGGCTGACGGACGTCTGTTGCTGAATTTCTTTTCCCTCCGCAAGGCGGACGCGTCGCCGGGCTACAGCGGACTTGGTTCGTGGATGATCGAGTCCCGGGATGGGGGCAAAACCTGGTCTGAACCTCGTCAACTCTCGGCCACTCATTACTGCAGCTCTCCGATTCGCCAGTTGAGCACGGGACGATTAATCGTGGGCTTGTATGAGCAGACTGATAGTACATCCCAAGGATCGGTGGCATTCAGTGACGATGGGGGGGAAACGTGGCAGCCGGAGGTGTTGATAGATAATGGCGGATTGAAATTGGATGCTGAAACCGATGTGATTGAGCTGCGGGATGGAAGCCTGTTGGCCGCGCAACGACCGGCCATGGCCGAGTCTCGCTCACAGGATCAGGGAGTCTCTTGGACGGTCTCCAAGCCAATGGGGTTCTCCGGACATTGCCCCTATTTTTTGCGCACGCAGGATAATGTGGTCGTGTTGGCCTATCGCTTGCCCCAAACGAGCCTGCGTTTCAGTCGCGATGACTGCGCGACTTGGAGCGAAAGTGTCTTGGTCGATGATGTCCAGGGTGCCTATCCGTCAATGGTCAACCTGCGCGATGGGAGTGTGCTGATTGTCTACTACGAAGAAGGCCCCGGTTCGAATCTTCGCGCCCGCAGGTTTCGGATTGGACCGAATGGCTTGAAGTGGCTTTCGTTACGCGATTGAGCGGATTTGGGGATGGCTAAGGAGCGGCTGAGCGGCGATAATTTGCGGCGGGCAGAAATTGGGGCCAGTTGTGTGGCAGGCATGTTGGGGCGACTCGAACTGGCCTGGCCGAGCAACCTGCCCGCGTGGTCGCGTCGACAGGAGTTACGTGATGAGCAGGAAGTGTGGTCGCAGGCTAAATTCGAAACGAGCCGATTGCCGACAAGTTGCCGCTGTGTTTTGCCGATGGTGGACGCTGGGCTTGCTCGTGATGACTTTCTCTGGCGAGCTGGTTGGGCAAGAGTCGCGCGCCGAGAAGCGTTTTGATTGGGCCAAGCCAAGTCCGGTCGCGGCAGGTTCTGGATTTGATCAGGGCTTGGCATTTGAAGCCTTGGAGGCGGTCTGCGAAATCGGAACCCGGGTCAGTGGCAGTGAGGGGATGCGGACTCAGCAGAAGCTGCTGACCGAGTATTTTCGCGGCCTCGATGCAGAAGTATCGAACCAGCTGTTTCAGGTTCGACACCCGCTGGATGGTTCGGCGGTCACCATGAACAACTTGTGCGTGAGGTGGCATCCGGACCGCAAGAAGCGGGTTTTGATTTGCTGCCACTACGACACCCGCCCCTATCCTGATCGTGATCCGGTTAATCCTCGCGGGGTCTTTCTGGGCGCGAATGATGGGGCCGGAGGCGTCGGCTTGCTCGCCGAATTGGGGCGGCATCTGGCGAGCATGGAAGGTAAATGGGGAGTCGATTTTGTGTTTTTCGACGGCGAGGAACTCGTTTACGTTGCCGGTAGGGACCCGATGTTTCTCGGGTCGCAGTATTTCGCCCAGCAGTACGCCGGCCGAGGTTGGGACGCGAAGTATCAATACGGCGTCCTCGTCGACATGATCGCGGACAAGGACCTGCAGATCTATTACGAGAAAAACAGCATGAAGTCAGCAGCTCGCGTCTGCAAAAGCATTTGGGGCGTGGCGAAAGAGCTGGGGGTGAAGGAGTTTATCGCGGAAGAAAAGCATCAGATCCGGGACGATCATTTGCCGCTGAATGAAATCGCCCGAATTCCCACCTGTGACATTATCGATTTCGATTATCCCAACCCGGAACGCCCCAATGAGTACTGGCATACGCTGCAGGACCGACCTGAAAACTGTTCCGCTGAGTCTTTAGGCAAGGTGGGCTCCGTGCTCTTGGAATGGCTGAGGCAGTTGCAGAAGTTATGATCGGTTTTGGGTGGCAAATGACAGGTGAGTGGATCTTGCCCGGTGGAGCAATCGCCGTTCTCGCCTTGCGGGCGAATGTGGCCCTTCTGTTAATGGGCCTTGCCTGTTTCGCCGGTGGGATCCTGCTGATGATTCAGCATCGTCGGGATTGGCTCGTCAGTTTGGGAATGCGAGCCGATGCCCGGACGCGCCAATTTGAGGAGAGGAAGTTTCGTCGGCGGGCTCTGCTCGCAAGCATGATCTCCTCGGCCGGATGTGTGATGAGCTCAATGTACTGGCTCGTTGAGCCGAAGTTGTGGGCGATGATGATGGGAGTGCTCTTGCTGATCCTCGTGGGGATTGTCGGCATCGCTTTTCTGGACCTGTTCAGTGTTGGTTTGCGGGAGATGTCGGAGCCCAACCCTGAGGCCCAACGGGAAATGCTTCGGACTTGCCTTGAATTGAGGGAAAAACGGCGGCAGGAACAGGTCGATGCCAAGCCGGAATCGCCCCCCTCCGAGGAGCAGGAGGGGCCCTAGGCCCGATTTTCAATTAAAAGATGGGCCAGGGGCGACTCGACCAACCCGTTGAGGTTTGACGTCCGGCCGTGCCGTAACCAGACTGGAGACTTTACTTGTCCCCTTCTCTCCAGGCCGAGGCTTCAGTTCGATGAAACTCCGGAATTTGATCTGTGGTTCAATGTGTTGGTGCGGTTTGCTTCTGAGTGGATCGCTGGGAATGACGCAGGATGCGACTCCCCCAGCCGACTCTGCTACCGCAGTCGTTTCCAAATTCGAGGCAGGCTGGTTAGGGCCCCTTTCGTTTCGCAACATCGGTCCGGCTCTGATGGCGGGACGGATTGCGGACATTGCAATTGACCCCGTTCATCCCAACACTTGGTATCTCGGGGTCGGCTCGGGAGGTGTCTGGAAGACCACCAACTCAGGGACCACCTGGACTCCGGTATTTGACGGTCAAAGCGTGTACTCGATCGGCTGTGTGAGCCTTGACCCCTCGGCAGGCAGTACGGTTTGGGTTGGGACCGGCGAGAACGTCGCCGGTCGGCACGTTGCTGTTGGCGACGGGGTCTACGTCAGTCACGACGGCGGCAAGAGCTGGGAGAACAAAGGACTCAAACAGTCGGAGCATATCAGCAAGATTTGGATTGACCCCCGCGATTCGCAAGTTGTTCTCGTCGCGGCTCAAGGTCCACTTTGGTCATCCGGAGGTGAACGCGGAATTTACAAGTCGACAGACGGGGGTGCTACTTGGCGACAAGTGCTTGGTAAGGGGCCCTATGCCGGAGCTACGGATTTGGTTGCCGACCCGGAAAATCCAGACGTGTTGTACGCGGCTTTGCACCAACGACACCGCACGGTTTGGGCCTTGCTGGATACGGGCCCTGAAAGCGGGATCTTCAAGTCTACGGACAACGGTGAAACTTGGACGGCATTAGCCAATGGTTTGCCCGGCGAAGATAAAGGCAAAATTGCCTTGGCGGTCTCACCGCAGCAGCCAAACGTAGTGTATGCCACGATCGAGCTGCCTGATCGCAAGGGCGGATTCTGGAGAAGCGAGGATCGCGGCGCGAGTTGGAGCAAGGTCAGCGATTTTGTCTCCGGCGGCACCGGGCCGCATTACTATCAGGAAATCTATACCGATCCCCATCGATTTGATGTGCTTTATCATGCGAATAATGTTCTGATGCGGAGCGAAGACGGCGGTCGCACCTGGAATGCAATCGAGGGACAGTGGAAACACGTCGATAACCATGCAGTGGTGTTTCATCCCGTCGATCGGGAGTTTCTTCTGGTCGGCACGGATGGCGGGCTTTATGAGTCACATGACTACGCCCGTTCATTCCGGTTCTTTCCCAATTTGCCCATTACGCAGTTCTACAAGATTGACGTCGACTATGACGTGCCCTTCTATCACGTTGTCGGCGGGACTCAGGACAATAATTCCCAGTACGGTCCAACGCGAACCCGGTTTGTCCAGGGGATTCGTAATTCCGACTGGAGCATTACTGTAGGTGGTGATGGTCACGATAATGCGATCGATCCGACCAATCCAAACATCATTTACGGTGAATCCCAACAGGGCTTCATTCGGCGTTTTGATCGGCTGACCGGACAATCAGTTGATATCCAGCCGCAGCCAGGCAAGGGCGAAGAAGGCCTGCGTTTCAATTGGGACTCGCCGATTTTGCTCAGTCCTCACCAGCCGAGCCGAGTTTATATCGGCAGCAAGCGAGTGCATCGCAGTGACGACCGGGGGGAAAGCTGGGAAGCAATCAGTCCCGACCTTTCACGGGGCGCAGATCGTTGGAGCCTACCCATCATGGGGCGAGTTTGGGGAATCGATGCCGGCTTTGATCTGTTGGCGATGAGCCAATACGGGAACATCACCTCAATCAGTGAATCTCCCAAAGTCGCCGGCCTGATTTATGTCGGTACCGATGATGGCTTGGTGCACGTCACAGAAGATGCCGGCAAGACCTGGCGAAAGATTGAGAAGATTTATGGCGTGCCCGAGCATGCGTTTGTCAACGACGTGAAGGCCGACCGCCATGACCCGGATACGGTGTACGTGGCGCTCGACCACCACAAGACCGGGGATTATCAGCCCTATCTCGTTCGCTCGCGCGACCGGGGCAAGACTTGGGAGTCGCTGGCCGGCAATTTGCCGGAACGCCACTTGGTTTGGCGGCTGGAACAGGATCCGATTGAGCCGAAACTCTTGTTTCTCGGTACTGAATATGGCGTTTTTGTCAGCGTCGATGCGGGTGCCAAGTGGCACAAGCTCGGCGGCGGACTGCCAACGATTGCGGTCAGGGACTTGGCGATTCAAACCCGTGAGAGCGATTTGGTTGCCGCAACTTTCGGTCGCGGGATCTACGTGCTGGATGACTATTCGCCCCTCCGGGAAATGGCTCAAGGGGCCTTCCAAGAGAAGCCTTTCCATCTGTTTGCCCCTCGCAAAACCCCCTGGTACCTGCCTGCGGATCAACTCGGCGGTGAGAAGGGCTTTCAAGGGGATGAGTTCTTTACTGCACCCAATCCAACTTTTGGGACCGTCTTTACCTTGTTCATCAAACAAACGGAAAAGACGCTAGTCCAGACACGCAAGGAAGCGGAAGGAGCAGCACGCGGCGAGAACCGCGACGCGCCGCTCCCCAGTTGGGAAGAACTGCGAGCGGAGTCCGAGCAGGAAGGTGAGCGAATTTTCCTGGAGATTCAAGACGCCACCGGTCGGATGTTGCGGCGGATCGACTGCCCGGTAGCCGCCGGTGTCCACCGCCTCAGTTGGGATTTGCGCTACTCGCTTCCGTCGAGTTCTCTTCCCATCCTCGCCGCACCCGGAACCTATCGAGTGCAGGGAAAGAGGGTTTGGGACGGTAAGGTGACAAGCTTGGGTGAACCGGTCGAATTTGTCGTTGAATCCATCGTCCAGCCGAGTGTGGCGGGAAGTTCAGCCGACGAACTGAAAGCCTTCTACGAGCGTGCCACCAAAGCCCAGATCAGCCTAATGGAGGCGACTGCCCAAATGGTTCGGCTGGAGAAGGAACTGAATGGTCGGGCGGCCCTGATTCGGGAACATGCCACGGACCTCGAATCGTTGAGCGCGACCTTGCGCAAGGCGGAAAGACGCTTGAGTGGCCTCAAGCGTAAGATGAGCGGCGATGAGCTCAAAGCCAGTCGTTTCGTCGAGAGCGTTCCGGGCAGCGCTCAGCGCGTCGCCCAAGCGATCTTTAATTCGGCCGGAAGCATGCACGGACCGACAAAGACCCATCGCCAGCAATTGGAAATCGGCGAGCAGGAGCTGAACGAGTTGCGTGCTGAATTGCAGGCAATGGAGAGTGGAGAAGTAGCCGACCTGCGGAACCAGATGAACTCTTCCGGCCTGAATTGGATCCCGCCGGCAGATGGTGGTCAGTTTATTCCGGAGCGGGAGTAAGGCAGGCCAGTGCTTCGAGCGGGCAAGGCTGAAACCCATGGGGTATCGGCCTTGGCCCGCGAAGCTTAAGCTGCTCGCCCGGCAGGCTTTATTCCTCCCGGACCAGAATCTCGACTTTGCGGAAGTCGATCGGGTGGCTTTCACTCTGAAGAGAGATTGAGCCCCGATCGAGTTGCAATTGGTTCGGGTCCTTAAGCAACGGTTTGGAATTGCCGTCATTGGGATCTAATTGCGGACGTTGATACTCAAGGACCACCTCGCCATCGATCAGGTGGCGAATGACTTGGTTGCCGACGACTTCGATTTCAGCCGTGACCCATTGCTCGCCGTGATAGGTTTTGGAGCGGGAGTCGGTGCAATGCCGCGTCACCAGTTTGCCTTCCATCTCGACGTGGGTGCCGGGGGTGCAGAGATTCAAGGTGTGCCGTTCATGAGTGCCATCGCCGCCGAGCAGTTGAACCTCGATTGAGGACGGGAAGTCCTGATCTAAAGTCATCGATTCGGGGGGCTGGCCGTGAACCATCACGCCACTGTTCCGCAAAGCCCAGCCGGGGCCGCCGGGAACCTGTTCACCCACGAAACGATACTCAATCCGCAGGCGGTAGTTGGACCAGGTTCCCTCGTGAAAAAGATGGCCGAACTTTTCGTCAAACTTCGGGTAGGCATCGTAGCGGACTTTGAGCAGGCCATCCTCAACCCGGAACGTCTGGCCAAAATTCTCACCCAACTTGTGGCCGCGAATTTTGGGAGTCCAGCCCGTTAAATCCTTGCCATTAAACAGGGCAACCCACTTCTCTTCCCGGGCTGTGGGCGAGTTCGCCTGAGAAGCGGGAGATTGCGCCACAACCGCGCTGAATCCGCAGCAGGAAATAAACAGGGACAAGCCAAACAGAATCGGTTTCATTCCAAAAAGCTCCACACTTTAAGTCGGTGTCATTAAGTCGACGGGGTGTCGTGTTTCAAATCAGTGGCTGTTTAACTCTCGAGCCGGGATCACGCCCGATATATCTGGTCAGGCTCGGGACAGGTACTCGCCATTCCGGGTATCCACTTTGACCCGCTCCCCTTCCTTTAGATATTCCGGCACCTGGACCACCAATCCGGTTTCCAGAGTGGCCGGTTTGGTGCGCGCAGTCGCCGAATTGCCGCGGACTGCCGGGTCGCATTGAACGACAGTCAGTTCCACCGCGGTTGGCAGCTGCAAGCCGACGCACTCATCGTTGTAAATCAGGGCAACCATCCCCTCCAGCTGCTCAGTAATGTAGGCACGCTCGTTGGCCACGTCTGCCAAATCGAGGCTGTATTGATTGAAATCCGTTTGGTCGAGGACGTGGAGTTGATTGGCGTCGGCGTACATCAACTTCACCGGCCGACGTTGAAAGTCGGCTTCCGGAAGGATGTCGGTCCCCTTGAGCGTAATGTCCAGCTTCTGACGACTGATCAGGTTTCTCGCCCGAAATTTGTAGAGGGTAGCTGCTCCTCGGGCTGAAGGAGATTGGACGCTGACCGATTCAATGATTACCGGCTGGCTTTCGAAAACGAGCACTGAGCCGTTCTTGATTTCTTTCGCTTGCATGGATCGTTTAAAGTGAATGTTGAGAGAACTGAATGGTCTTCCGCTGACCGTGTGGGACCCGCAGGGGAACGGCTTTAGATCAACTTGAGATCAGGTGTGCGAGGACAATTGCCTGCCCGCTACCCCAAGAGCGAGCTACATCAAACTGAGACTCTGCGGGTCGAGTCCGATGCCTTTGGTGAGTTGGGCGAGTTTTTCCATCACCAACAGTAGCCCGCCCGGGTCCATTTGATCATCGTCTTCGGCGGCCGAATCAACTTGTTCGAAATGAAAAATATCGAAGCGGGCATCGCACTTGGCTAGTCTTGCCAGCTTGCGCGCTTCGTCTCCAGCCAAGGTCATCGTCTTGAACTCGTCCAGCAGTTCCCGAACTTGTTGCTGGACTTCCGTGCCCTCCACGTAAGTGATGTCCATCGCGGAAAAGTCGTAGGGTGATCGCAACGTAAACGCCTCGAGGCTGGATTTGCCCCCGGCCCGTTCTTCGGTCTGCGGCGGGTCTAATTCGTAACGCTTGCCAAGGCTCGACAAAGCGGCCCGAACTTCACTGGCAGCTGGACGATGAGAGCGTTCAAACAAGACGAAAAAAGTATCGCGATAAACATAGAGGTCGTCTTCGAACAGGCTCACGAGGGACTCCAATCGCGGAAATTGAGAGGTGTCGAGATTTACTTTGGCCATATTGTAACGGATCAGGGTATCCCGAGGCGGAGGCGAAAAGGCCGGTTGCAGTGCGCTGAGAGCCGTTCGCCGAGCCCGCTTTGTTGCTCCACTCCTAGCGGGCAGCGCGTCCCAACTCCTCAGCCCGGTGGGCTGCGGCGCGAACACAAGCTGCGACTAACTCTTCGAAACCGCCAGTCCGGAGCACCTCCAAACCGGCCAAGGTTGTTCCGCCTGGGCTTGTCACCTGGGAGATCAGCTCCTCCGGAGTCAATTGGGACCTTCTTAGCAACTCCGTGGCACCGGTTAGTGTCTGCAAAGCCAGTGCCCGGGAAGACTCCGCCGGAAGTCCGGCCTCAACGCCTCCAGTCATCAACCCGCGAAGGAAACTGAAAACAAACGCTGGGCCCGAACCGGATAAGCCAGTCACCGCGTCCAGTTGGGGCTCCGTAGTACGGATAACCAAGCCGAGCGATTGCAGGAGTTGCTCGACCACCGCCAGTTGCCCGGCCGAGACTGCTGGGTTGGCTGTCAAACCAATCGCGCCCGCTCCGATCAAGCTGGGAGTGTTAGGCATGCAACGGATCAAGCGGCGCGTGTTTAACCAACGTTCGAGCGTATCCATGCGGATTCCGGCCATGACGCTCAGGACAACGGTTTCTTCTTCAGTGATGTTCAATCCCTGCAGAGCCGCGGGTGCCATTTGAGGCTTAATGGCGAGAACCAGCAATTGCGAACGCTCGGCCAATTCCTGATTGCTCTGACAAAAAGTGCTGCCAGGAACTTGGCTGCCGAAACTCTTCAGGCTCAGGTCAGACGGGTCTGCAGCGAGGATGCGTTCGGCCGGCAACAAACCAGAATCAACAATTCCCTT
>Ga0164293_10003455_pt1 | contig 13463 bp, 14 predicted proteins | sample GEODES118metaG_FD_111487 | JGI IMG/M metagenome (GOLD analysis project Ga0164293, IMG submission 111487) | Eutrophic lake water microbial communities from Lake Mendota, Wisconsin, USA - GEODES118 metaG | ecosystem: Environmental > Aquatic > Freshwater > Lake | place: USA: Lake Mendota... | reverse complement strand
CGAGGATGCGTTCTTTGCTGGCATCCGGGAATACTTCAAGAAGCATGCCTGGGGCAATACCGAGCTCACTGACTTATTAGTTGAACTCGAATCTGCAAGTGGTCGCTCCCTACAGGACTGGACTCAGCGCTGGTTGCAAACAGCGGGCGTAAATACGCTTCGACCAGAAATTGAGATTGAAGATGGAAAGTACAAATCTTTCGCAGTAATTCAAGAGCCACCAGTGGCACCTGAAGGTGTGGATCAACTTCTTCGACCACATCACATCGGAATTGGTTTGTACAACCGCGTCGGCTCAGTTATCAAGCGAGATAGCCGAATCGAAATCGATGTCGATGGCGCTCGAACTGAAGTGCCGCAGCTAGTTGGCATGCCTGCAGCCGATTTACTTTTATTAAATGATGGTGATTACACCTTTGTAAAGATTCGCCTGGATGAGAAGTCTGCCAAAACTTCTGCCACCGGATTACGCGATATTGAAGACAGTGTTTCGCGCGCTCTAATCTGGGGCGCAGCTTGGGACATGACTCGTGATGCTGAATTGAGCACGACCGATTACTTAAACATGATCCTTAGTGCTGATCTTGGCGGAATTGAAATTGGCGTGGCACAACAGTTGCTACTGCAAGCCCGATCCGCGATTGAGCAATTTGGTAACCCAGCAAACCGCGCTGCCAATCGTGATGCCTTAGCCGCATCACTTATCGAAGCCTTAGCTAAAGCAGAACCAGGTGGCGACCACCAACTCGCATTTGTTAAGAACATTGCTGGCATTGCTAGAACTAAGGATCATATTTCGCTTATTGCTGGCTGGCTAGACGGTAGTGCTACCCCAGCCGGATTAGAAGTAGACACAGATCTTCGCTGGCAACTTGTAGCTCGTTTAGTTGCTCTTGGCGAGTTGCCGGAATCAGCAATCGATCAAGAGTTAGAACGCGACAATACTGCCGGTGGACAGCGACAAGCTGCGTCTGCGCGTGCTGGCATACCTACTGCAGAGGCAAAGTTAGCTGCATGGAAGGCAGTGGTCGAAAATGATGATCTTGCTAATGCATTACTTGAATCAACTGTTGGTGGTTTCTCGCAGCCAGATCAACGCGAGTTACTAGAACCGTTTGTCGACAAGTACTTCGAGGTTATTGGGGATGTTTGGGAGTCTCGCACCAATGAGATTGCCCAGACTCTGACATTAGGGCTATTCCCATCCCTACTTGGGTCGCCAGAAATCTTGGCAAAGGCTGATGCTTTCATTGCAGGTTCAACAGATGTTGGCGCAATTAGATTGATTCGTGAGTTGCGTGACAACGTAGCGCGATCACTTCGCTGCCAATCAGTTGATAAGAACTAATTGCTAATTTGTGAACGTTCGTTGCTATCTATTTGGCGATCTGCAAATGTTGGGTCGTCCAAGTAGCCACCACGAGTTGACTTACGAGCCGCACTGGTCCAGCTAGGACCAAGTGTTAACAAAGTTATGATTCCAGTGATCGCCAACGGCAAAACTACGAACCACAGAATTGCATTCAGCGTTCCCATTGGCTCGCCTGGCTGATCTCCATCATCTCGTTTTAGTTCATCAGCAAATGCTGTTGAAATAGAGGTTGATGCTAAAACTGCGAAAGCCGCGGAGGTGGACCAGATACGGCGAATGCTTGTCGTCATGCCAATAGTTTACGACACAAATTTCGAGGATTGATTCTGGTCCGTGACTTCTGCGTCAATTCCAAGCAAACTAAACATATGACAAATACTGCGCTTCCGGATTGGTTCCTTGGTGAACCGCTAACGATAGTCATCATTTTCCTAGTCGCTTTTGTTGTTCGATTCCTTTTGGTGCGAGCAAACAACCGCCTAGTGCGCCAAGCTTTTGGCTCAAAAGAGCGACGTGACCAAAGAAGTTCCACGATTTCAGCAGTGCTGAATACCGTTACCTCAGTCATCATCTGGGGCACCGCAATCTTGATGTCACTTACCGTCGTTGGGGTGAATATTGCGCCACTTCTGGCTAGTGCTGGTATTGCAGGTGTTGCACTTGGCTTTGGTGCTCAGACACTTGTTAAGGATTACATCTCTGGCATCTTCCTAATTGTTGAGGATCAATATGGCATCGGTGATGAAGTTGAAATTGGCGCCGTCCGAGGCCGAGTAGAAGCAGTAGCGCTGCGAACCACTCGAGTTCGAGATGAGGCTGGGGTGCTTTGGTACATCAGAAATGGTGAAATCTTAAATGTTGCCAACTTCAGCCAAAACACGACTTGGGAAAAGTAAGTACTTCTACCCTGCGCAATTGCTAAAAATCCGTAACACTTAGGTATGTCACAACTCTGTCTCGTAACTGGTGCCACCGGATACATCGGTGGCCGCTTGATTCCCCGGTTGCTTGAAGAAGGGGTTCGAGTTCGAGTCTTAGTCCGACATCCTGAGCGAATCTCGCAGCACCCTTGGTTCAACCAAGTTGAAATAGTAAGTGGCACCGCAGATAACCCTGACGTATGCGAAGAGGCACTGCGAGATGTTGACGTAGCCTATTACTTGATCCACGCGATTGGAAGCGTGGGCGACTTTGAAGAAACTGAACGCAACACAGCCAGTGTTTTCGCAAAAGCAGCTAAAGCCAGCAACGTCGGAAGAATTGTTTACCTAGGCGGTTTGCAAAATGATCCAAAACTTTCGCCGCATTTAAGGTCTCGTGCTGAAGTTGGAAACATCTTTATTAATTCAGGTGTGCCAACGATTGCATTTGGCGCCGCAGTCATCATCGGCTCTGGAAGTCTCTCGTTTGAAATGCTTCGCTACCTAACTGAACGTCTGCCAGCGATGATCACACCCCGTTGGGTTCGTACCAAGATTCAACCGATCGCAGTGCGTGATGTTTTGCGCTACTTGGTTGAAGCGCGTAACTTGCCTGCCGGATTGAATCGAACATTCGACATCGGTGGGCCTGATGTGCTGACTTATCAGAAAATGATGCATGGTTATGCAAAAGTTGCTGGCCTGCGCAAGCGAATAATTCTGCCAATTAACTTGCTCTCCCCCGGACTATCTGCGCGTTGGATTGGCCTCGTAACACCGGTGCCAAAAAATATTGCTCGGCCATTAGTTGATAGTTTGAAGACTGAAGTTATTTGTGCAGAGCATGACATTAAGCAATACATTCCAGATCCGCCTGAGGGCCTAATGGGATTTGAAGACGCTGTTGCCATCGCGCTAACTAGAATTCGCCAGGCGAACGTAAAGTCACGTTGGTCTTCGGCTTCGATGCCAGGAGAGCCAAGCGACCCGCTACCAACCGATCCTGACTGGGCCGGTGGCTCGCTCTACACCGACGATCGATACGTCCCTTCGAATTCAACTCCAGAATCCCTATGGAAAATCATTGAGGGCATCGGTGGTGAGAACGGTTGGTATTCCTTCCCGTTGGCGTGGGAAACTCGCGGACTTATTGATCGCTTCTTTGGTGGCCCAGGTATTCGACGAGGTCGACGGGATCCCAATAAGTTACTCGCCGGTGAAATCGTAGATTTTTGGCGCGTTGAAGAATGTATTCCAGGCGATTTACTAAGACTTCGGGCCGAGATGCATATGCCTGGGCTTGCCTGGTTGGAACTTCGCGTGGAAAAGAATGATGCTGGCGAAACCATGTATCACCAACATGCGATCTATCACCCAAAGGGCTTGGCAGGCCACGCATACTGGTGGTCGGTGTGGCCATTCCACGGTTTTGTATTTGGTTCGATGACCAGAAACATTACAAAAGCTGCTGCCGAACTAGATGCACGGGCCAAAGAACTAAATACGGCAAACTAGAGGCGTGGAGCAATCACTCTTTGATGCAGTTGGTGGCGAAGAATTCTTCGTCAAACTCGTTGATGGCTTTTATGTTGGCATTGAGTCCGACGAAGTTTTGCGTCCAATGTATGTCGATCAAGATCTAACTGAATCCCGTCGGCACCTAACGCTTTTCTTGCAACAATACTGGGGTGGTCCATCCATCTATCAAGCAGAACGCGGTCACCCAAGACTTCGCATGCGCCACATGCCATTTGTAATTGATGACGATGCTCGGGATAGGTGGATTTACCATATGCACGCTTCGCTTTCCCAGATAGAAATGGATGAAGCACTACGTGACCAACTTTGGACTTACCTGGTTTCTGCCGCGCACAGCTTGGTTAATACACCTTAGCTTCGCATTAAGTGCTCGTAAGTTTCCCGAAGCTCAGCTGGGATCCGACCAGGTCGGCCACGTTCTAAGTCCATGCAAACCATGGTGGTTTTTGCTCGCAAGTATTCGATGTCACCATCATGCATTGAGTAAGCAATTACGTATGAGGTGTTCCCCATTGATTCAATCCAGACTGTCATCTCGATTGGTTCTGGCTGAAATACCAGTGGCTTTACGTAATCAATTTCGTGGCGAACAACTAATTGTCCAAAACCATCTAAGTCAGGAGCAAAGCCTGCTTGTGCCAGCAGCGATACCCGAGCGTCTTCTAAGTAGCCAACATAAGCGACATTGTTGATGTGCTTAAAGATATCCATGTCTCCCCAGCGCAAATGCACTGGAATTGTTAACACTGTCACCGTATACCTGCCTTAACGTGGGTTAATGCATCAAGCGTATCGGGTTGCTACCGAGCGTCTACGAAGTCTGCTTTACTGCCATTTGCATTGAACTGTGGTCGCTTAGTTGGAAAATCAGCTTCGAATAACTGGGAAGTTATCAGCATGTCAGCTGTTGTTCTATTGACTGCGATTCCAGCGTTCCACAAAGTTGCAATTCGCAGCAATGCCTTTACATCTGGGTCGTGAGGTTGTGGTTCAAGCGGATCCCAGAAAAAGACCAAGATATCAATTTTACCTTCGGCGATCGCAGCACCAATTTGCTGGTCTCCGCCAAGTGGGCCGCTTAAGAACCGATTGACAGGCAAATCTAGGGCATCGGCTAATAGCGATCCGGTAGTACCGGTTGCGAATAGGTTGTGCCTGGATAGCAGTCGTCGATTTTGCCTTGCCCAATCAAGTAACTCTGCTTTTTGATTATCGTGTGCGACTAACGCGATGTTTCTGGTAATCCAAGGCTTAACAACACCTGATTTGATTACATCTCTCATGATTTAAATGTGACACGACAAAGCCAACTAAGTCTTAACAGAGACCAAACTTAAGGTGTACTGCTATCCAAAAATTGGAAACTAGCCTCGAGTTAGTTTGCGATATGTTGCGCGATGCGGACGAGCTGCATCTGCGCCAAGGCGGTCAATCTTGTTCTTTTCGTAAGACTCGAAGTTGCCTTCAAACCAGAACCATTGTGAGTCGCCTTCATAAGCCAAGATGTGGGTTGCAATTCGGTCTAGGAACCAGCGATCATGAGAGGTGATCACGGCACAGCCAGGAAATTCAAGGAGAGCATTTTCCAGCGATCCAAGGGTTTCAACATCTAGATCGTTAGTAGGTTCGTCGAGTAGCAGTACGTTTCCACCTTGCTTCAAGGTAAGGGCAAGGTTCAAGCGGTTTCGCTCACCACCAGACAGCACGCCAGAAGGCTTTTGTTGGTCTGGGCCCTTAAAACCAAACGCACCGATGTAAGCACGAGATGGCATTTCAACTGCGCCAACCTTGATCCAGTCCAGACCATCAGAAACTACTTCCCATACGTTCTTCGCTGGATCTAGTCCAGCGCGGCTCTGGTCAACATAGGAAAGCTTTACAGTCTCGCCAACCCGAAGAGTTCCAGAGTCTGGCTGAGTGGATGCATCGCTGGTGTCGCCTTCGGCAGCCGCAACAATCATGCGGAACAAAGTGGTTTTACCAACACCGTTAGGTCCGATCACACCAATGATGCCGTTACGTGGCAATGTGAAAGACAAGTCATCCATCAGGATTCGATCGCCAAAACCTTTGGAGAGTTTGTCGGCTTCGATTACGACGTTACCTAAACGTGGACCCGGTGGAATCTGAATTTCTTCAAAGTCCATCTTGCGAGTCTTCTCGGCTTCAATGGCCATTTCTTCGTAGCGATCAAGACGAGCGCGACTCTTGGTCTGGCGCGCCTTGGCATTGGAACGAACCCATTCAAGTTCTTCTTGCAGGCGCTTGGAAAGTTTTGCATCTTTAGCGCCTTCAACCTTTAGGCGGGCTTGCTTCTTTTCCAAATACGTCGAGTAGTTGCCTTCATATGGGTAAGCACGACCGCGGTCGAGTTCAAGAATCCACTGGGCAACATTGTCAAGGAAGTATCTATCGTGAGTGATCGCTATAACTGTGCCTGGGTATTTTTCTAAATGCTGTTCTAGCCAGTTAACGCTCTCGGCATCAAGGTGGTTAGTTGGTTCATCCAAAAGCAACAAATCAGGCTGCTGTAACAAAAGTTTGCAAAGAGCTACACGGCGACGCTCACCACCGGAAAGCACGCTGACGTCGGCGTCACTAGGTGGGCAACGAAGTGCATCCATTGCCTGCTCTAGTTGGTTATCCAGATCCCAAGCATTTTTGTGATCAATGGCTTCTTGCAGAGTTCCCATTTCGGCCATCAAGGCATCGAAGTCAGCATCTGGATCTGCCATTTGAGCAGACACTTCATTGAAGCGAGCCAGCATTGCCATGGTTTCGGCAACGCCTTCTTGCACGTTCTCAATGACGTTCTTAGAGTCATCTAAATCTGGTTCTTGGGCAAGCATGCCGACTGTGTAACCAGCTGAAAGCATGGCATCACCATTGGAAATCTTCTCAACGCCAGCCATGATCTTTAACAAGGTCGACTTACCAGCACCATTAGGACCAACAACGCCAATCTTCGCGCCAGGCAAGAAGGACAGGGTTACGTCATCCAAAATGACCTTGTCACCGTGGGCTTTACGTGCTTTTGCAAGGGTATAAATGAACTCAGCCATGGGCACGAGTCTAACGTGCGAAAAACAGGAGTGGTTTCGCGCCGATAGAATTGGAAGGCTTCAGGACACCTGCTAGCAATGCGCCCGTAGCTCAACGGATAGAGCAACAGGTTTCTACCCTGTCGGTTGGGGGTTCGATTCCCTCCGGGCGTACCAATGTGGCCAGAAAAGGCGCCACTATCGTCTTCTCTCTATATTTAGACACATGCCTCGCTTTGCTAAAACCAAGAATGGTTTTGCTCCAAAAATCTGCACATCCTGTGGACTTGAGTTTGAGTGGCGCAAAAAATGGCAACGTGATTGGGAAAACGTTAAGTACTGCTCCGAGAAGTGTAAATCAAAGTGATCAAGCGCATTCTCTACATTCCCTTTGATCATCTCAATCTCAGCTTTGGAGTTTTGAAGTATGCTGATCCCAAGACGGATCATATCGTTTTGATTGAAAGTGCTCGAATGACTTCCGGTCGACCATGGCACAAAGAACGTCTCTTCTTTTTAATTTCCTCGGCTCGGCATTTCGCAAAAGAACTTGAACTAGCGGGCTTTAAAGTTAATTATCTGAAAAGCCCAACAACAATTGATGGCTTAAAGCAAATCCAGAAAAGTTTAGGCGAGCTGCCAATTCATGCTGCCGAGCCATCATCATTTCGACAATTCAATCAACTTCAAGAATTCGGGGTGCAATACGTACCCAACGATTTCTTCCTAACGTCACGAACTGATTTCAAGACTTGGGCTGATAAACAGAAATCTTTTCTGATGGAAACTTTTTATCGCGCCCAACGCATTCGCCTGAACATCATGGTTGAAAATGGCAAACCAGATACTGGCGTTTGGAATTTTGATAAAGACAACCGACTGCCACCACCCAAGAACTACACCTGGCCAAAGTACTTAGAACATAAACGAGATGAAATCGATCTTGAAGTTTGTGCCGAGCTTGGAATGGAATCAACGAAAACTTGGGCTACCACTCGCGCTGGCGCGCTTGCGCAATTGGATCACTTCATCAAGACAAGTTTGGTTGATTTTGGTCCTTATGAAGATGCAGTCTCGGCGGATAGTTGGGCGCTACATCATTCATTGTTAAGTCCATACCTAAACAATGGCTTGCTACATGCCTCCGAAGTAATCGATGCAGTCTTGCTCAAGTATCACGCGGGTCATGCCCCAATCGGTTCAGTTGAAGCTTTCGTGCGACAGATTATTGGTTGGCGTGAGTACCTAAATGGCATGTATTGGCACTTGGGCGCTGACTACCGGGATAACAATCAACTGGGAGCAGTGCGAAAATTGCTTCCACTGTTTCAAGATTCCAGCAAGACAAAAATGAACTGTGTCAAGAGCATCGTTTCCGACATAGAGACTCGTGCCTGGACTCACCACATTCCAAGATTGATGATTCTTAGCAACCTGGCACTGATCACCGGAACTAAGCCGATTGAATTCCTGGATTGGATGCGCGAGCAATTCATCGATGCCAGCGAATGGGTTATGGTTCCGAATGTAATTGGGATGGGACTGCATGCAGATGGCGGACAGTTAATGACTAAGCCATATGCGGCAGGTGGCGCTTACATAAATCGCATGACTCAATCTTGTAAGGGCTGTGATTACGATCCAAAGCTACGGGTTGGTGACAATGCTTGCCCATTTACTACTTTGTATTGGGACTTCTTGGATCGAAACAAAGAGGCGTTCGCCAAGAACCATCGAATGGGTCAACAAGTCAATGGCTTGAAGCGCCTGAGTGATTTGCCTGAACTGCGCGTAAGAGCCCAAGAAGTTCTAACTGGTCTTGATAACGGAAATATTTAACGACCATCAAGAATTGGTTGACCTGGATTCCAGGTTGTTCCATCGCGATCATCTTTGCGACGTCGTGCCATCCCAGAAAGAACTTCTAGTACCACTCGGTTACCAAGTAATGCAGTGATGTCTGCGTGATCGTAAGGCGGGCTAACTTCTACGACGTCAACGCCAACAATTGGAAGTTGGTAAGCCATGCGTCGAACCGTGTCTAGCAATTCGCGAGAAGTTAAGCCACCAGGTTCTGGGGTGCCAGTACCTGGAGCCGAACCAGGATCTACAACATCGATGTCGACACTTAAATAGATTGCATCACATTCTTGTAGCGCAAGTTCAATTGCTTCGTCGATGCATTCCTTAAGGCCGCGATGCACGATCTCGGTCATCTCATATGAGCGCATGCCTTGAGCTGCCATCCAATCCAAGATGTCTGGTGGTGGCCAGTAGCCACGAAGACCAACTTGAATAAAGCGGTCGCCACGAACGGCGCCACTGTCAATCAAAAGGCGCATCGGTTGACCATGGCCAACTAAAGAACCAAAGGCAATGTCACCCGTATCGGCATGTGCGTCGAAATGAATTACGCCAACTCTTCCCCACATGTCAGCACCGCGGGCAACACCAGTTACGTTTGGCCAAGTAACTGTGTGGTCGCCACCGAGTACTAGTGGAATTGCGCCAGAGGCAGCAATCTTTTCGATAACTTTTTCTAAATTCTCACAAGACTTAACGGCATCGCCGGAATACATCTCGACATCGCCCATGTCATAGACCCGAAGATCCTTGAGACCATTGACGCGCAGCGCCATACTTTCGCGGGACCCATTGTGTTCTTCATTGCAAACTTCGCGCATAGCCTTAGGCCCAAAGCGAGCTCCTGAGCGGTAACTAGTTCCACCATCAAATGGCGCTCCAACAATTACCACGTCGGCGTCAGCGTATGAGGCTGGAACTTCGATGTCGCATTCATCGACACCTAAGAATGTGATATTTGGGCCATACATAGATCCGTAGCGAGTCATAGGAATAGTTTAACTGTTGAAAAATCCAGTTAGGCGCGGAACTTACTTAATGCGGCCTCTAATAAATGTTGCTATCGCAAGCATTCCGCCAGTTAAAAATAGCAGCCAAGCAATGGGGATCAAAAAGAATGGTTCTACTAGAGTTCCATCTTCAGCTACCGACGAGCCAATGAGTGAATAGGCAACAACACATCCCAGGCCGGCAATGATTAGGGCGATAGCGGCACGTTTCATAACTTTTACTCTACGTCATTACTTACGTTGCCCCCGCAGATGAAAGCCACTTCTGTCTTCCAATAACCTTGGGACATGAGTGAAACGCCTGAAACCGACCGCATTGTCTGGATCGATTGCGAGATGACCGGTTTAGATTTCAAAAATGATCTATTGGTTGAAATCGCATGCGTTATCACTAATGCTCAACTTGAAGTAGTTGCTGAAGGATTAAACATAGTCATTCACGCACCAGCAGAACGCCTTGAATCTATGGATCCATTTGTTGTGAACATGCACACCGAATCTGGACTTCTGCCTGAAATTCCAAATGGCATTTCACTTGAGGCAGCTGAAGAACAGTTATTTGAATATATCTCCTCTCATATTCCAGAAGCCAGCAAGGCTCCCCTGGCAGGTTCCAGTGTTCACGTTGATCGGATTTTCCTGCAGCGGGATATGCCAAGAGTTGATTCTTACTTGCACTACCGAATCATCGATGTGTCTAGCATTAAGGAATTAGTGCGTCGCTGGTATCCACGGGCCTACTTTGCTAGCCCAACAAAGACTGGAAACCACCGCGCACTCGGCGACATCTTGGACTCAATTAATGAATTGAAGTACTACCGCGAAGCAGTCTTTGTCGAACTTCCTGGTCCTGATACATCAACAGCCAAAGTGATTGCGGCCAAGCACGCACCAAATTAGCCCAACTGAACTTCCCTGAATAGAATGGGAAACGTTCGCTGCAGGGAAATCTGTTGCAACATGGTGGGTGTAGCTCAGCTGGTAGAGCACCTGGTTGTGGTCCAGGACGTCGCGGGTTCAAGTCCCGTCACTCACCCCATTAAATGATCAACCTGCTAGGTTTTGGATCATGTCGACGTCAACACTGGATACGAAAAAGCTCCAGCTTCGAGGTATTCGGTTGGAGCAGTTCACAATCACCTACAACGTGATTGAAGGCGTAATCGCAGTTACCGCAGGATTTATCGCCAGTTTTATTTCGCTAATTGGATTCGGCTTCGATTCTGGAATTGAAGTTTTTGCCGCTGTATTAGTTTTGACCCGCTTGAGGGCGCAGTTCTACTCGGGCGAGTTCAATGAAGCTAAAGAGCGCAAAGCATTAAAACTAATTGGCGTTACATTCTTTTTGTTAGCTGCTTACGTCACATTTTCCAGCGTCCGAAACCTACTCACTGAAAGCACTTCGGAAGTAAGTGTTATCGGTATTGCTCTAACTTCTCTATCCGTAATCATCATGCCTTTCCTAGCTCACCTAAAAATGTCAACTGGTCGAAAACTGGGATCTCGATTGCTAATGGCAGACGCAAAGGAGACGCAACTTTGTGCTTGGCTTTCTGTCTCAACCTTGGCTGGACTAGTTACGTTCTATTTCTTCAGCTGGAACTGGGTAGACAGTGTGGCCAGTTTGGTGATTGCAGTTTTCGCCATCATGGAAGGTAGGGAGGCATGGGCTGGTGAACTCGCATGCGATGACTGCGAATGTATTGGTAAGTGCACCTGTTAACTTCTAGTTATTACCGGTTTTCGGCGCTGGCGAATACTTAGTCGCTGAATCTTCCCGGGTAAATCCATAAAGAGTTAATCCAAATTCACGTGCAGTTTCAACGGCTAATGATGTTGGCGCTGACACCGCAACCACAGCAGAGATTCTTGCCGCAATTGCCTTTTGAATGATTTCAAAACCGCCGCGACCAGAAATCGCCAATGAATAGCCATCAAGCGGAAGTAAGTCATTCATTAAGGCATAGCCGATGACTTTATCTACTGCGTTATGCCTTCCTACATCTTCCCTAACCACAATCAACTTTCCTTGCGGATCAAACAGGCCGGCTGCATGAAGTCCACCAGTCTTGTCAAAAATCTTTTGTTTTGGACGCATTAATTCTGGAAGCTTTAGAAGTTCTGATTCTGCAATTCCAGGGGCAGATACATCTGCACAACCTCGGCTGCGCAAATCATCAATGTGGGTAGATCCACACACACCACAAGCACTGGATATTGTGAAACGTCTTTCTAGAGTTCGAGTAACAGCAGGAGCATCTGGGACAACTCGAGCCACAATCACATTTTCTTGCTCGCGTGGAGTTAACTCTTTATCTTTACAAGTTGTGATGCCAATTAAATCTTCCCTAGTGCGTAACAAACCCTCAGTCCAAAGAAAGCCTGCACCCAATTCAATGTCTGCGCCAGGTGTTCGCATAGTTATAGCTAACTGCTGCAAGCCTGCACCGCCATCAATTCGAATCTCAAGTGGCTCTTCCCCAACCACATGATCACTAACGGTGGTGTTGGACTTAGTTTTTAACACTTGAATTCGCTGGGTTGGATTCATCGGTTCTTGGCTAGTCAACGATTTGCCATTCTGCTACCGCATTTGAAACGGTCTCGATTAACTTATGAACTTCTTCAGGCTTTAAGGAATCTTTTCCTGCGGCATAGCCAAGTAAGAAAGTGGTTAGCGGCGCTGACTTACGTTCGACTCCGTGAGCTACTTCCCGAGTTAAATCCAACAACTCAGATGTCAGAACTTCGTGTGGATCAACGTCAAGCAAGGTTGCTACTCGAGTCATCCACATTTGAGTAATTTGATCCATTGCTTCGCTTCCGTTTACTGCCTTAGCAACATCTTGCCACGTATCAAAGTCAACAACTTGATCTGGATTCACGTTTACACCAACCATCTGGAGGCTCGACAAAAGCCTTAGTGGTGACTGGTTTACACCTTGGGTTGAAGTCAGCAAGTCCCGCAACAATTCAGTGCGAACACAGGCACACAATGGTTGACCATTACCATCACTTCGAATCGCCCAAGCGCCATCTCTGCCAAGCGCAGCTGCAATCAATGTCGAAACAGTGTCACTGGAAAGCGTCTGGTCTGCCGCCGAAATGAAGACATATTCACTAGTCACGCTTGTCAGTCCAGACCAAATACCAGCTGCAGGCCCTCCGCCTGGATTCAAATCCGGAACCCAGGTAACTGATTCATTCGCAACGGTTCCGATTTCGCGTGGGTAACCCACTATGAAAACTTTCCCAGGACAGGATTGGATCACATCTGCAATCAGTGCATTGCCACCTAACCCAAGTGGCAACATTGCCTTATCTACGCCACCCATGCGCGTTGCACTGCCACCAGCAACAATGATCGAATCAGGAATCGATGCATTACCGGTGCTCATAGTTATAAAGCATGACATGAGTTCGGTAGATTGTGACTATGTCAGCGGAGATTAATCACAATGTGGAATGGGACTTAGCCTTAGCGCTGAGCTTCGAATCCGTGGTTCCTAAATCTGCGGTCCAGTTGCCACTAGCGCAAGCAATAAACATGGTCTTGGCGCAGGACTTAACTTCAGACATTGATCTGCCACCGGCCCACACCGCAATGATGGATGGCTACGCAGTATTTGGACAAGGCCCATGGCGAATCGTTGGCGAGCTACATGCCGGAAATTTTCTGCCTTACTTAGAAACCGGCTGTGCACTAAAGGTAAGCACT
>Ga0164293_10003453_pt1 | contig 13464 bp, 6 predicted proteins | sample GEODES118metaG_FD_111487 | JGI IMG/M metagenome (GOLD analysis project Ga0164293, IMG submission 111487) | Eutrophic lake water microbial communities from Lake Mendota, Wisconsin, USA - GEODES118 metaG | ecosystem: Environmental > Aquatic > Freshwater > Lake | place: USA: Lake Mendota, Wisconsin... | reverse complement strand
GATCCTTTACATTCAATCGAATGCGATCACGATACAGAATCTTGAAAACGCGCCGTTGCATATCGATGGCGACCCAATAGAAACATCTTCCTCGATCCGCATGGAGATCATTCCGAATGCATTTAACCTGATCCGACCGTTAGGGAAAATGAATAAGCGGACGGTGTTTGGTTAACGCCCCATTCTCCACTGCAACGACAACTCTATCGAGCGTGCAGGCTTCGGACCTTTGGTCAGATCACTCAGCGTAACATCGTACGAAAATCCTATCTGCACTTTATTCCACTCCACAAATAAGTACGGCGATACGGCATCACTGCTGCGATACCAGATCCCCGCACCCACCATTTCCTTATTGACACCGATGAGCTTGGCATAGCTAACCCCAGCAAGCATGTACTCGACTGAAGCCTGATTCTGATACAAACCGCGCAGGTTGATGATCGTCGTTTCATTGAGATATTTCTGATAACTCACTTGGCCTGAAAAACGAACCGGGATGATCTGATTCACGTCGCCCAATGCCGATTGACGGGGACGGTTCAAATGAAAGGCCGATGCACCGATGTCGAAGAAATCGCCCGTCTCTCGGTTTTCATGTCGATATAAAAGTCCGGCGCCAACTGTCATGAAAGGTTCCAGATTTTGTAAGGCTGACTCGCCCGTAGGCAACGACAGATCGAATCCGCCACTCGTGAACTGCGCATCGAAAGATTGATTCAGAAAATCGATACGCCGATCGGCATAACTCGCCGTCAAACCGGCACCAAAACTCTTATACCCTTCCAGATCGATGGGTACATGATAGGAAGCCGTCAACGTTGCATAGTTGCTCTTGAACGCCCCCCGCATACTACGATCGTTCATCAATTGAAATCCGATATTGAACGGATTTTGCGCATCACTTTCCTGTTTGCCAAATTTGGCATCCGCCGATACCAAAGCCGTGGTGAACGGATCGATGGCATTGCCCCATTGTTGTCGGTAATTGCTCATTACCCGAACCTGCCCTTCGAATACACCCGTATAAGCGGGATTCACCGTAAGCGGCGCCGAATAGAATTGTGTGAAATGCGGATCCTGAGCGGATAGCCAAAGGCCACTGCCACAAGCAAGCGCGATGAATATATTTCGTAAACGCATGATCATATTTTTTATCGCAGCAGAATGGTGGTGCCGCTACGTTTGATGATGTTTCCGTCGATGTCTTTTCCTTCCGCCATCCAGGCATAAGTCTCCATGGGTTGTTTTGTTCCTTTGTAAATACCATCCCATCCCTGATTCTCTTGGGTAGTTTGATACATCAATTGTCCCCAGCGGTCATAGACTCGGAAATAGATCAAATCCGCGATGCCCACCAGGCGCGGGATCAGTACATCATTGGCACCGTCTCCATTCGGGGAGAAGGTAGTCGGCAGATAGATCTCTCGCTGCGTAAACATGCGCACCAATAAGGTGTCGGTGATCACACATCCTTCCGTCGTGTTGATGCGAATGAGATACTGTTGTTGCTGGTTGTAATTGAATATGGGTGTCTGGATGGTGGCGTTATTCAACCCTACAGACGGTATCCACTGATATCCTGCACCGGTGAACAGCCTAGCTTGCAATTGCAAGTTGCGGTTGGTAACGGCGTTCAAACTTGGATAGCGAATATTGGCAGGCGGCGGAGAAATGACGACCGGTTTGGTGATCGTGGAAGTCAATGCCGGACAAGCCAGCGGCGTCACCAACAGGGTTGCACTGTACGAGCCGGTTTGTGCGTAAACATTCGACGGATTGACCAGTGTAGAAGTATTTCCATCTCCGAAACTCCAGGCATAACCCACTACTCCACTACCATTGACTTGTGATAGGTTGGTAAAATTGGTAGGGAAGCCGGCGCAGTATTTGTCGAAGGAGAAATCGGCAGTAGGCCTGCTGATCAGCGAAAGTGTGATAGCATTGCTGACCGTACCCGTACAACTGAATGCACTGATCGGAATCACGGTATAAATACCGGGAAGCGTGGCCGGATAGGTAGCAGCAGTAGCACCCGGGATAATGTTTCCATTCAAAAACCATTGATAGGTCGATCCGCCACTGGCGGTGAGTGTTACGGAGGATCCCTGGCAGATCACCGAAGTACCCGGGTTAGCAAGGGTAGCTGTTGGTGTCGGATTCACCGTAATGGTAAAGGTGCGTGGTGTTCCCGTACAGGTAACACTTCCATTGGTATAGTTCGGTGTTACCGTGATGGTAGCCGTAATCGGAGCAGCCGTACTATTCAGCGCTGTGAAGGATGCTATGTTACCGGTGCCGCTGGCGGCCAGTCCGATAGATGTGGTGGTGTTGGTCCAACCATAGACCGTTCCCGTCACCGCTCCACTGAAACTAATAGCCGTAGTAGCTGCCCCGTTACATACCGATTGGTTGCTGACTGCATTTACAGTGGGCGTCGGATTCACGGTGATCGTGAAGGATCGTGGCGTACCGGTGCAAGTCACGCCGCTATTCGTGAAGCTGGGCGTTACGGTGATGGTGGCTGTTACTGGTGTTGTTCCAGTATTGACAGCCGCGAATGAGGCAATGTTACCCGTACCGCTGGCCGCGAGTCCGATCGAGGTTGTGTTGTTGGTCCAACTATAGACCGTACCCGTTACCGCTCCACTAAATGCGACTGCCGTGGTATTCGCACCGTTGCAGATGGTTTGATCGGAGGGTAGTGTTACAGTCGGTGTAGGATTCACTGTGATCGTGAATGTTTGTGCTGTGCCCGTGCAAGTCACTCCACCATTCGCATAGCTCGGTGTTACCGTGATGGTAGCCGTAATCGGAGCAGCCGTACTATTCAGGGCTGTGAAGGATGCGATGTTACCCGTGCCGCTGACAGCGAGTCCGATCGAAGGGGTGTTGTTGGTCCAACTGTAAACCGTTCCGGTCACGGCACCGCTGAAGGAAATCGCAGTGGTACTTACTCCATTGCACAGGGTTTGGTTATTGACTGCATTCGCGGTAGGTGTCGGATTCACTGTGATGGTGAAGGTGATGGGCGTGCCCGTACAGGTGAGCCCGTTGCTGGTGTAGCTAGGAGTGACGGTAATCGTAGCCGTAACGGGGGTGGTTCCGGTATTAACCGCAGGGAAGGAAGGAAGGTTACCGGTTCCGGAAGCGGCCAGTCCGATGGCGGGGTTGGAATTCGTCCAATTGTAAACTGTTCCCACCACGGATCCACTGAAATTGATGCCGGCAAAGTTGGCGCCGTTGCAAACAGCGGCATTATTGACGGCGTTTACGGTTGGATTGGGATTGACGGTGATGGTAACCGCGCGCGAGGTGTCGCGACAGCCCAGCGCATTGACCAGCGCCACCCGATAGGTGCCCGACTGTGTAGCATTATACGTTTGTGATGTAGCACCCGAAATAGCAGTGCCATTGAGTAGCCACTGATAACTGCTGGCGGTTCCGGCTTGCATGCGAACTTGTCCGCCCGTAGCACAAAGTTGCGGCGGATCAAGCAGCGTGAGGGTAGTATCAACCGTGGAGACAGTCACCTTCACGCTGTCTGTACAGGTAGTGATACCGTCGGTTACTATAACGTAGTAGGTGGTGGTTTGAGTCGGGCTGACCGTGATGCTATTGGTGGTGGCACCGGTGGACCAGGTGACACTTGAAGAATTAAATAGTGATGATATTTCAGTGTTAGTAAGTCTTCTATTATGTACAATTATATCGTCCATAACTCCGTCCAGTGGTCGGCTTGGGATTTGATAGAAGTAGCCCACACGCGTAGGATATGATGTTTCTACGTTTGTATTGGCTGTTAAACGGCCCCAGTAAACTCCGTTAATAAATAATTCAATCCCTGAGGCATTCTGAGTAACAGTATAAAATTGCCATTGATTTAATGGAGGCAATTGCATCGTATAATAGCCAGGAGTTCCAGCTATATAGACTCCAAAGCCCCACTGAGAATGCATTTGAAAGATCACACCATTATTTTGATATATCTCGTCTCCAAAAAGTATAGCTTGACCACCCACTGCCTGTGGAGTAAACGCATTCATTTTAAGCCAAAAGCTAACAGTGTATTCGCCGGAGACGCCAGTACTAACATAGTCAAGGTTTCCAAAATCAATATAAGAGTTTGTGCCATTGAATTGGTACGCGCCGTTTATACTTGAAAATCTGTCACTTGCTAGCGTCGCCCCATTCACTGTCCCATTATTCCCATTCCCACTTTCATCATTCGCATTCCCACAGAATGGCCAGTAACCAACCAGACCGTTGCGAAGATTCGCGGGCAGTTGATTGGCATTACAGACCGTCCGCCCTGGGAATAGGCTATCGATGCTTAATGTGATCGAAGACCCCTTACAGATCGTAGTATCATTATTGATGATGTTGGCATTCACCAAACTCAAGTAGGTGCTGTCGCTGGCCGTACAACCCGCGGCATTCGTAACTGTAACTTTGTAGAATCCACTCGTAGTAGCTGGTATAGTTTGTATCGTAGCACCGTTGTTCCAGAGGTAGCTGGCGTAACCCGATCCGGCATCGAACGATGTGGATTTACCGCACACTCGTGTAGTATCGGAAAGCGGATTGAAAGCGCCGATATCACTGACGGTTACCCTAACACTGTCTGTACAGGTAGTGATGCCGTCTGTTACCGTTACGTAATAGGTGGTAGTTTGGGTAGGACTGACGGTGATGCTGTTGGTGGTAGCGCCGGTGGACCAGGTTACACTTAAGGAGGAACTATATACCTGGAAAGCTTCCGCAGGAGATAAAGATCGATTCCAAATTATAATATCATCAAGCTTACCTCTAAAATAAGCAAATGCATTAGGTGTACTAAATATATCAACTCCAAAGTATAGTTGAGAAGAGTTACATCCAACACCTGGATTTACAGAATTTGGCTGTTGTCCAAAAAGAATACCATTTCGATATACTTTTGTTACACCAGAATCGTCGTATACAACCAAATAGTGATCCCAAGTCCCAGTTCTGAACAATGATTGAATGAGGGGTATGCCAGAACCCGAACAGCCACGGCCAGAATTTCGGATTCCTGATCCGTTTAATCCCTCAAGTATCCCCCAAATAGTTGAGCTTTGATTTCCTAAAGCTATAAATTCTACTCCATCAACATGTGTAACAGAAAAGTCTGAATAGCGCCAAAAAGAGACAGTAGAATTAATTCCAGTAGGTATATTAACGTTGGGAGAAACAATATAAGATGAGCCATTGAAAAAATATGAAGAATTCGAACTCCCAAATCTATCGGTAGTAAGTGTGGCTAAATTAATTGTTCCATTATTCCCATTCCCACTCGCATCATTTGCATTCCCACAAAACGGCCAGTAACCCACCAGACCGTTGCGAAGATTCGCTGGCAGTTGATTGGCATTACAGACCGTCCGCCCCGGAAACAGACTATCGATGCTCAACGTGATCGATGACCCCTTACAGATCGTTGTATCGTTGTTGAGGATATTAGCATTCACCAAACTCAGGTAGGTACTGTCGCTGGCCGTACAACCAGCCGCATTGGTCACTATCACTTTATAAAATCCGCTCGTAGTAGCTGGTATAGTTTGTATCGTAGCACCGGTATTCCAACTATAACTGGCATAACCCGATCCGGCATCCAGCACTTTGCTGGTTCCACATTGGCGGGTGGTGTCGGATAGCGGATTGAAGACGCCGATGTCGCTGACGGTTACTTTCACACTATCGGTACAGGTAGTGATGCCGTCTGTTACCGTTACGTAATAGGTGGTGGTTTGAGTGGGAGTAACCGTGATGCTGTTGGTGGTAGCGCCTCCGGGAGACCAGGTGACGGAGGGTCTGGCATTATAAAACTGTTGTAATTCGGCTTGAGATAGACAACGGTTATAAATGAACACATCATCGATTTCGCCATTCCAGAAGTAACCAAACGGCGGCATATTAGGATGGGGTAGATATCCTATATTGAGTGCATATGTCTGCGTGGTCAATGTTCCGCTGAGCGGCTGAGTAATTGCGAGAATAGAATTACAGTATAGGTTGGCAGTTATTCCATCGTATGTAAAAACAATTAAATTCCAATCATTCAAAATCAATCGACCTGCAACCGGATCATTAAAAATATAATATTGACCGTTTACTTTTACTTCAAGCGTAAGTTTTCCATCGCCAGATACACGAACGCCCCAATTTCTGGCAGAAATATTACTGTTTACATCAAATGACTTGTTGATAATGTACTGCTCGCTTGGCCCAAATGCCCTCGGACGAACCCAAGCACCAACAGATATTAGCTGAGGATTTAGTGCTGTTGAATTTGAAACTACAATTCGGTTCGCCTGTCCATTAAAAAGATAGGCTGAGCTTTGCGTGGCAAATCGATCCGATGCTAGTACGGCACCGTTCACTACTCCATTATTCCCATTACCACTTTCATCATTCGCATTTCCACAGAATGGCCAGTAACCGACCAGGCCGTTGCGAAGATTCGCTGGCAACTGATTCGCATTGCAAACTGTCCGCCCAGGGAACAGACTATCGATGCTCAACGTAATCGATGACCCCTTACAGATCGTCGTATCATTGTTGATGATGTTGGCATTCACCAAACTCAAATAGGTACTGTCGCTGGCCGTACAACCCGCGGCATTCGTAACTGTAACTTTGTAAAAGCCGCTCGTAGTGGCTGGAATGCTTTGTGTGGTTTCGCCGGTATTCCAACTGTAACTGGCAAACCCCGGTCCGGCATCTAATACTTTGCTAGTTCCGCATTGACTGGTTGTATCGGAGAGTGGATTGAAAGTGAACGAAGGGAATACCGTGATCGTTCCGGTCGCATTCACCGTCCCGCATCCCCCTGTCAGCGGGATACTATATGTGAACGTACCCGAGGCAGTAGGTGTCCCACTGATCGTGATGGTATTGGAGGCCCAGCTCGCTGTAACTCCTGGAGGTAACCCTGTAGCTGCACCGATGCCGGTAGCACCCGCTGTCGTATGCGTAACAGATGGTGCCAGCAGGGTATTGATACAAAGTGTCGGAGTAGAAGAAGCTGCAGATACAGTGTTAGTAGCACGAACCGTGATTGTTCCGGTCGCATTCACCGTTCCGCAACCGCCTGTCAGCGGGATACTATAGGTGAACGTACCCGATGCCGTAGGTGTACCGCTGATCGTGATGATATTGGAGGCCCAGCTCGCTGTAACACCGGCAGGTAAGCCGATAGCAACTCCGATACCAGTAGCACCGGTAGTAGTATGTGTAACAGCCGGTGTTAGCGATGTATTGATACAAAGACTCGGTGTAGAAGATGCGACAGATACAGTATTTACAGCACGGACCGTAATCGTTCCCGTTGCACTCACCGTTCCGCAACCGCCTGTCAGCGGGATGCTATAGCTGAAAGTACCCGATGCCGTAGGTGTACCGCTGATCGTGATGGTGTTCGTAGCCCAGCTAGCTGTCACACCTGGAGGTAACCCTGTAGCTGCACCGATGCCGGTAGCACCCGTTGTCGTATGCGTAATAGAGGGGCCAATCGGCACATTGATACAAATTGGGAGGGATGAGGAAGCCGCAGAGGCTGTATTCAACGGAGTAACATTAACCCGAACACTATCCGTACAAGTGGTAATGCCATCGCTAACTGTAACATAATAAGTAGTCGATTGTGTAGGGTTGACCGAAATAGTAGGTGTGCTAGCTCCTGTAGACCATAAATAGCTAATGGCGCTTGCCCTACTTCCGTTTCTTAAATTTAAAATCTCAGAAGTAGTAAGGGGTCTGTCCCACATACCAATGTCATCAATGTAACCCGAAAATCCATGAGAAACGTTATTACCACATAAGCCAATATATGCGATGTTTTCAAGGAATGAAACATTACCCGTTCTTGATTGAGTGGTCAAGAGGTTTGCATCATAGTAAGTCCTCAACAGTGACTTATCATATGTCATAGTAACCAAATGCCAATTAGTATCAGCTGTGATAGAACTATAATTACTCACATAACTGGAAGTACGGATACCCGTTTCAATTTGGCTTGGCAATGATTGTATTAGGAAATCTGGGAAATTACAGGCCACTTCCTGACGGAAAATAGTGCTAGGCGTTGTACTTAATGGCAGCCTTTTAATCCAAAGAGAAAGCGACATGCCAGTTGAACCGGGTGTATTAACATTAATACCAGGCACCGTTATATACTGGCCGTTGAGTGCATTTAGATTGAAGGCCATTGCACTATTACGCACACCATATCGATCAATGGCTGAAGTGGCCCCAAAATTTGTGCCATTTCTATTGTTACCACTTGCATCATTTAGATTTCCGCAGAACGGCCAATAAGCTAATAAGCCGCTTCTCAATCCGGAATTGACATCTGAAATATTACAGGTACTCCTTCCAGAAAAGCTTGTGTCTGCTGACAAGGTAAGGCTAGTCCCTGAACAAATCGTTGTATCGTTATTGAGAATATTAGCATTAACCAAGCTCAGATAAGTACTATCACTTGTCGAACAACCTGATGCATTGGTAACCGTAACCTTATAAAAGCCGCTGGTAGTTGGAGTTATGCTCTGCGTGGTAGCACCGGTGTTCCAGCTATAGCTGTTATAGCCAGATCCAGCGTTGAACGTAGTGGTTGTTCCACAAACACGCGTTGTATCAGAAAGCGGATTGAAAGTGCCGATGTCACTAACTGTTACGCTCACGCTATCCGTACACGTGGTAATGCCATCGCTAACGGTCACGTAGTAAGTAGTAGTTTGGGTTGGACTGACTGTGATGCTGTTAGTGGTGGCGCTGCCTGAAGACCATGATACAGACTGGTTATTGTACACAATCTGCGCTTCAGAAGCACTCAACGCTCTTGACCAGATCATCACGTCATCCAGTTTACCGTTGAAATATGGATTGGAAGCGCGGTTGCATACTGCGGCACCAAAATGAATTGGAAGTGATGTATTGGTGAATGCTGATGCAGGGAAATTGATTGAATTGTTTAACACTCCGTTTATGTACATGATAATTTTAGAGGTAGCAAAGTCCCTGACAACCAACACATGGTACCATGTATTCAAAGACAGTGGTGTAGTTGATTCCATGAAGTAATCTGTTCCGGCTACACCATACCGAAGTCCGAACTTAGAACTCCCCCAATTGATCGACCAATCCGGGTTTGGGTTGCAGATATCACGATCAACAATGATACCCGCATTCGTAGAGGTCGGATATGCCCAAAAACTAATACTTAGCGATTGTGCAATCGATAAACTTGGTGAGGGTGGAATTTCCATATAAGAGGATGCTCCGGAAAAGGAATAGGCAGAGTTGGCACTACCCTTTCGATCGGTCGTGAGCGTAACCCCGGTTGTGTTCGCATTATTTGAATTTATAGAAACATCATTGGTATTTCCGCAAAACGGATAATATGCAGCCAGACCATTTCGCAGGTTGGAAGACAGGACCGACACAGAGCAGCCGGGTTGTCCAAATGAAAGGCTATCAATACTCAATGTTACACTACTACCCTTGCAGATCGTCGTGTCATTATTGATAATATTAGCCTTCACTAAGCTCAAATAGGTACTATCACTTGCTGCGCATCCAGCAGTACTGGTAACAGTCACCTTGTAAAATCCACTTGCAGTAGGCGAAATAGTCTGTGTACTCGCACCTGTGTTCCAGCTGTAACTGGCAAAGCCAGATCCCGCATCCAATGTGGAAGTAACCCCACACACACGTGTTGTGTCAGAAAGCGGATTGAAAGCGGTGGCGGAAACTCCGGATACGGTCACTACTCGAGTAGCCGTTGCATTGGAGCAGCCCCCCGAGCCAGGCACCGTGTATGTAATAGTAGCCGTTCCTCCGTTGATTGCAGATAAGGCTCCGGTAGTGGAATTGATGGTAGCAATTGTTGGGTCAGAAGAAGACCAGGTACCGCCCGAAATGGATGAAGTAAGAGTACTTGTAGAACCGGCACATACTGTATTCCAGGCATCCGAATATAAAGTTGAGATTTCGGTTGCACTTAATACCCGGCTGTAAAACATAAGCTGTGATAAACCTCCATTGAATCGGTAGGCTCCACCATTTCCACCGGGACTAGCCCTACCGACGATCATAGCATCACCCACGGTGTTTACCAATGTAGTTGAGTTATTATTATCAACATTCAGCACACCGTTTATGTAGATCTTATTGGATGATCCCGACTTGATCATCACCACGTGTGTCCATGTGGATGTTAGTGGAACAGTGGATATCGCCAAGTTGACTGAACCTTGTCGATTAAAATTGATTGTATTATTTGAGTTCAACCCGACCGTAAAGTTTCCATCGCTTCTCCATAGGACATGCGCACCAGTGTGACCAGCCGGCAGATCATTTTTGATCCAAAACGAGAAAGTAAAATTGTTTGTCAAGCTACCATACCAAGCCTGGTAGGGAATCGACATCTCCGTATTGGTCCCATTGAAAAAATAGGCAGAGGTTCCATAACCAAACGGACCCGTACCTACTGTAGCTCCGGAATTGGTCAATGAGCTTCCGCCACTTACATCTGCCAATGAATTACATAATGGATAGTATGAGATCAAGCCACTTTGTAGTGAACCAGGCAATGAAGTGGTGGTGCAGAGTTGTTTTACCGTGGAGATCGTGCCTGCGTTGGGCGGAGCGGTTACGGTAGCGGTACGAGTAGCGGTTGCATTGGGACAACTGCCCGATCCGGCTACTGTGTAGGTCATCGTAGCCGTTCCAGCCGATACTCCGGTAACTAAACCGGTCGCGGGATTTATCGTAGCAACCGAAGTATTTGAACTGCTCCATACACCACCGGAAACAGTAGATGAGAAACTAGTAGTCCCACTTACACAAACATTCTGTATGCCTGATAAGGTTCCCGCACTGATCAGAGCAGGAATAGAGGTGGATGTAGCATTATATAATTGTGTGATCTCACAAACGTCTAACGCGCGATTATAGATGTATGTATCATCCATCTTGCCATCTAGATATTCAGCAACACTGAAAATATCCAACCCAAAATTCAATTGATAGGAGTTACAAGTAGCCAGGAACGGAGCAGATGCCTGACTTGAGATAAAATTGCCGTTTATATATAGTGAAACGGTGGCGTTGGTGATCACATATACTACGTGGTGCCAAGTGTTGAGTGAGAAATTAGATGCATAGTTGTGATCGGTGACAGTGCCACAGCCCTGATTTTTTCTAAGATTATTTGCGTTACTACCGGCTCGATAGGTGCAGGCCCAAGCAGTACCGGAAGAATTTCCCAATACTAAATACTGAAGTCCATTGAAAAAAAACTGATTGAATGAAACCCAGGTAGAAATAGTCATACTGGAGGATGCAAACTGAGCATTTCCATTTACCGTGATGCTGCTACTGGCTCCATTGAAGCTATACGCACTATTCGCCAGTCCAAACCGATCTGTAGTCAATGTCGCCCCATTCACCGTCCCATTGAACCCATTCCCACTCGCATCATTAGCAAAACCGCAAAACGGATAATAAGCCACTAGGCCAGTCTGTAAATTGGCGGGCAACTGGGACCGGTTACAGACCTGACTAAAGCCAAACTGAGGAAAAGTCGAGATGGCAGCAAATAGAAATACCCGAGCAATAAACGGACCAAGTTTCATAAGCAGGTTTTGAGAGGTAAAGCGCATGAAGTTAATTAGAATATATCAATAAACTTTATGCGTTATGGCAGATTTGTCGAAGGGCAAGACGAATAGACTAAAGAGACCAGGAGACCATGGTCGGTTCGTCTTCTCGTCTCTTTTTGGTCTTCCTAGTCCACAAAAACTGCCTGAAACACCCTCTTTACTTGTGCAATTTCATCCGCTGTAAGTACATCTAGATTTTTGACGATGCGAAGGCGGTCAATCGTACGAATCTGATCCAAGGCGATCCAGCCAGTTTTGGTATTGTGCTCGATCGATACCCGAGTGGGATAGGGCTTATGGGCGGTAGTCATCGGAGCCACAACAATGGTTTGTAAATACCGATTCATTTCATTAGGTGAAAGTATGACGCAGGGTCGGGTCTTCTTCATTTCTCGTCCCAGGGTCGGATCCAAATCCACCAAAACAATATCATATTGCCTCAACTCCATTCCTCGATGTTTTCATCCTCAAAAACATCCGGCATCAATAACTTATCATCGCCGCTTTCATGCATCTGCTTAAAAGCCAAATCCCAACCTTGTCTAGGAGGTTTCTGATCGGGCGAAACAGCTTTTTTGACCGCCAGAAACTTGACCTCCTCCTCCTCCAGTAACCGCAGTCCGGCCCGGATCACCTCACTGGCGTTTTGATACCGCCCGGAGGCCACCTTGCTATCTACGAATGCCTCAAAATGATCGCCCAACGAGACGGATGTGTTACGTGCCATGAGATAAATTTGATTAAATGTACTAATTTTTGGTAACTATTGGTAATAAAAGACGGGAAAACGAAAAGACCAGGAGACCATGACCCCCTATTTTTCGTATTGACTTACCCTAATCGCTAATCCTACCTTGTGGCTTAAGGGCAAGCATCAAATTGTTCCATTTTAAGTTAACTTGCAATCGATCTTCATGAAGCCGGTTCGTGAATTGATCTTCTTTGAGCATCATTTCCACGACTTCTACAACAGTCAGACTGGAAGGGTTAAAGAAAAGATCAACCAAGTTTTTTTTCTTGTAACACACTTGGAAAGGGTTCCGGATAAGTTCTTGAAAAAGCTAGTCGGCCATCCAGCGCTCTATGAGATCAGAATTGGATATGCTGGTGATATTTTCCGCATATTCTGTTGCTTCGATAACGGCAATCTGATTGTGCTTTTTAACGGGTTTCAGAAAAAAAGCCAAAAAACACCGAGCAAAGAAATCGACCGAGCACTACGAATAATGAACCAGTACTTTAAAAGCAAGTAGTTATGAAAGCCCCTGAAAAGAAAAAAAACATAAGCAGTTTTAACGAACACCTCGATAGAGAATATGGTAAAACCGGAACGCACAAACGGACAGAATTTGAAACGCGTGCAAAGGCCTTCATGATCGGTGAATTGATCAAAGCGGAGCGAAAATCTGCCAACATCACCCAAGAAACACTGGCCGAACGGATCGGCGCAAAAAAGAGCTTCATCTCCCGCATCGAAAATGGAAAAACCGACATCCAGCTCTCTACCCTTTATCGATTAATGGAAATTGGATTGGGAAAGACTGTTAATGTGATTGTGAATGATTGATGGGAGGCTGGCAGACCATAGTCTATTCGCCTTCCTGGTATTTTCGTCTTATCGTCCCCTCACCAAATACCCCACGCCAAGTAGAGACATCAGCAAAAACATCGCTACCAGCTGATGCAATTGCGCGGCCCACTCGAATGCTCCCCAAGTACGCGGAACGATCTGCAAACTCAATAACACAGAAGCGATCCCCAATACCACCTGTAGCGT
>Ga0164293_10003452_pt1 | contig 13466 bp, 10 predicted proteins | sample GEODES118metaG_FD_111487 | JGI IMG/M metagenome (GOLD analysis project Ga0164293, IMG submission 111487) | Eutrophic lake water microbial communities from Lake Mendota, Wisconsin, USA - GEODES118 metaG | ecosystem: Environmental > Aquatic > Freshwater > Lake | place: USA: Lake Mendota... | reverse complement strand
TGGATGCGCAGCACCGACAGCAGGCCCGACACGATGAGCAGACCGAACAGGATGGCGGCCAGGGTGAACAACGGCACCGGCAGCGCGGTGTTGGCGATACTGCTGATGAGCAACTGCACGGAAATCGGCGTGGCAAGTCCAAGCACGGCGATACCAACGCCATAGATGATAGCCAGCCAGAAATAATTCTTCTCGGGCCAGAGGATGTCTTTCAGCCAGCTGTACACCAGCTGGTTCAAGTCCATCTTCACAAGATCCTTGGCGGCCATGTTTCTCCTGTCACCTGTGGCGGGCAACGACGGCCCATGTAGGGGCAGGCCGCTGCGATGCCAAGGCGGGCTGCGCGAAAAAATTACGCCGCCGTAATATTATCCCTTCTTACGCCAGCTTGGGCTAGCACAGAACGGTCCGCATCAGGCATCGGCCAACTGCCGCAGGCCAGTGGCAAGGCGATCGGCAATCTCGTCGATCTGTGCTTCACTGATGATCAGCGGCGGCGACAGCGCGATGATGTCGCCGGTGACGCGGATCAGCAGGCCGGTGTCGAAAAGGCTGCGGAAGATTTGCTGGCCACGCGAACCGGGCTGGCCGGGGATGGACGCCAGTTCGATGGCGCCAATCAAGCCGAAATTGCGGATGTCGATCACGTGCGGCAGGCCGGCAAGGCTGTGCATCGCCGCTTCCCAATGGCTTTCCAGCGCCCGGGCGCGGGCGAACAGGCCTTCGTTGGCATAAAGATCGATCGTGGCGATGCCGGCGGCGCAGGCCAGCGCGTGGCTGGAATAGGTATAGCCGTGGAACAGTTCGATCCCCGGCACGTCGCCGGGCGCGTCGACGATGGCGTCATACACATGCCGCGCCGCTGCCACCGCGCCCATGGGCACGGCAGCGTTGGTCAGGCCCTTTGCCAGGCAGATGATATCGGGCGTGACGCCGAATCGTTCGGCCGCGGTCGCCGCGCCAATGCGGCCGAAGCCGGTGATCACTTCATCAAAGATCAGCAGGATGCCGTGCTGCGCCGTGATCGCCCGCAGCCGTTCCAGATAGCCTGCCGGCGGCACCAGCACGCCAGTGGAACCCGCCACCGGTTCGACAATGACGGCAGCGATGGTATCGGGGCCATGCAGGGCGATTATCGCTTCCAGCCGGTCGGCAAACTCCGCGCCATGGGCCGGCTGGCCTTTTGAAAAGGCGTTGCGCGCCGGATCATGCGTGTGCGGCAGATGATCGATGCCCGCCAAGCCGGTGCCGAAGGTGCGGCGGTTGGTGACCATGCCACCCACCGAAATCCCGCCAAAACCGGTGCCGTGATAGCCACGTTCGCGCCCAATCAGGCGGATGCGCTGGCCTTGGCCCTTGGCCCGCCAATAGGCCAGCGCGATCTTGAGCGCGGTATCGACGCTTTCGGAGCCCGAGTTGGTGAAGAAGATGCGGTCCAGCCCCTCCGGCATGATCCCGGCAACGCGCGAAGCCAGCTGAAAGGCGAGCGGGTGGCCCAACTGGAAGGTAGGCGCATAATCAAGCACTGCGGCCTGCTGCTGGATCGCCTTGACGATGGTTTCACGGCCATGACCGGCGTTCACGCACCACAGGCCAGCGGTGCCATCCAGAACGCGGCGGCCATCGGCGGTGGTGTAATGCATGTCTTGCGCGGCCACCATCAGGCGCGGATTCGCCTTGAAATAGCGGTTGTCGGTGAAGGGCATCCACAGCGATGACAGGTCGTTGGGTGCTACGCTTGCCATATTGGCGATCCCCCTTTCTCAGGCCCGGACGAGCAATTTCTCGATCTGGCTGCCCAGCGCTTCCGGCTTGGTGGCCGGCGCGAACCGTTCCTGCACCTGGCCTTTGCTGTCGACGAGGAACTTGGTGAAGTTCCACTTCACCGCCTCGCTGCCGAGCAAGCCGGGCGCCTGTTTCTTCAGCAGCTGGAACAAGGGGTGGGCCTGATCACCATTCACGTCGATCTTGGCGAACAGGGGAAAGCCCACATCATAGGTGAGCTTGCAGAAATTGGCGATCTCGCTGGCATCACCAGGTTCCTGCGCGCCGAACTGGTTGCAGGGGAAGCCGAGCACGGCAAAGCCATTGGGGCCATATTTCTTGTGGAGCTTTTCCAGCCCTTCATATTGCGGCGTGAACCCGCACTTGCTGGCGGTGTTGACGATCAGCAGCACTTTGCCTTCGTAATCCTTCAGGGAAATCTCGCGGCCATCGATGGTCTTGGCGCTGAAATCATAAACGGTCGTCATGTACGCTTCCCTTTCAGGGCTGATGCTGCCCGGCCAAAGCGGCGGCAAAATGCCGACGGCACAAGGCCACATAGCGATCATTGCCACCAATTTCGGTCTGCTGGCCAGAGGCCACCGGCTTGCCCTGCCCGTCAATACGCAAGTTCATCGTCGCCTTGCGGCCACAGGCGCACACCGCTTTCAGCTCGGTCAGCGTATCGGCAATCGCCAGCAACCACTGGCTGCCCGGAAACAGATTGCCCAGAAAATCGGTGCGCAGGCCATAGCAGAGCACGGGGATGCCCAGATCATCGGCGACATGCGCCAGCTGCCAGACCTGGTCCTTGGTCAGGAACTGGGCTTCATCGACCAGCACGCAATTGAGCGTGCTGATGGCATGGCCGGCGGCGACCGCAGCGAACAGATCGGTTTCGGGGGCAAATGTTTCGGCCGGCGCTGATAATCCGATGCGCGAAGCGATGATGCCCTGCCCGGCCCGATCATCGATCGCAGCGGTGAACAGCATCGTGTGCATGCCGCGCTCACGATAGTTGAAGCTGGCCTGCAGCAGCACCGTCGATTTGCCGGCGTTCATCGAGGCATAGTAGAAATAGAGCTTGGCCACGCACGTTCTTTGCGCGCGGCCAAGCCATTTGGTCAACGGGCTGGTTAGCGATTGCCGCCGATGAGATCGCCCAGTTCGCCGAGCACGCTGCCCTCGCCGCGGTTCTGGCCGCGGCCCATGGCGGCCTGCATCATGCGGCCGGCCAGTCGGCTGAACGGCAACGACTGGATCCACACCTTGCCCGGCCCGGTAAGACGGGCGAAGAACACGCCTTCACCGCCGAACAGCATGGATTTGACACCGCCCACGCTTTCCAGATCGAAGTTCACCGAAGGCGTGAAGGCCGCCACGCAGCCGGTATCGACATGCAGCACTTCGCCCGGCGCCAGCGTGCGTTCGATCACGGTGCCGCCCATCTGCACGAACACCCAGCCATCGCCTTCCAGCTTCTGCATGATGAAGCCTTCGCCGCCGAACAGCCCGGTCATCACCTTGCGCTGGAAGGCAATGCCGATGGAAACGCCCTTGGCCGCCGCCAGGAACGCATCCTTCTGGCAGATCAGCGTGCCGCCAATGCTGTCCAGCTTGAGCGGCAGGATATGGCCGGGGGTGGGCGCGCCAAAGGCAACGCGCGCCTTGCCGCCGCCGTTGTGGGTATACACGGTGGTGAACAGGCTTTCGCCGGTGAGCAGTCGCTTGCCCGCCCCTATCAGCGCGCCCATGAAGCCGCCGCTTTGGCCGCCACCATCGCCGAACACGGTTGTCATGCCGATGGCGGCATCCTTCCACACCATGGCACCGGCTTCGGCCACGGCGCTTTCGCCGGGATCAAGCTCGATCTCGACGAACTGCAGTTCATGGCCCTTGATCTCGAAATCGATATCATCGGCGATGCCGGTGGCGCGGCTGTGTTGCCAGGGATTGGGCATGGGACTCTCCTTTTAATGCTGGCAGCAATGTAGGCGCGGTGTGTTGCGTCGCCAAGACGCCCGCACAACAAAACTTGCGCGGCCCAGCGTGCCCGCGCCATACACGCCGCCATGAAGCCTTTGCCCCTCCTCGCACTCCTGCTCGCCACCGCCACTCCCGCACTCGCCACCGAGGCCGAGGACGCGCTGATCACCGTTACCGGCAAGGGTCTGAAGGATCTGCCCGGCGATGCCGCCCTGTCATTGATCGTGATCGACCGGGAGCGCATTCTGAACACCGGATCGAACCGGCTGGAATCAGTGCTCGCCGATATCGCCGGCCAGCAGCAGTTCCGCCGGTCGGACAGCCGGTCTGCCAACGCCACGTCACAGGGCATCACCTTGCGCGGGCTGGGCGGCAATGCCTCATCCCGCGCGCTGCTGGTGCTGGATGGCGTGCCGCAGGCCGATCCGTTCGGCGGCTGGGTGGCGTTTCCGGCCTATGCGACCGGGCGGCTCGATCGCATCAGGGTCACGCGCGGTGGCGGCTCCGGATATTGGGGCCCCGGCGCGCTGGCCGGCACCATCGAACTGGAATCGGTTGGCGGCAACGCCGTGCGGCCGTTCGACGGGGCCATCGCCTATGGCAGCCGCAACAGCGTAGACGCGCAAGGCGCACTGGGGCTGACACGTGACAAGGGTTTCGCCACCCTGTCTGCCGCCTATGGCCGCGGTGATGGCTTCATCCCCATCGTCGAACGCAATCGCGGCCCGGTCGATCGCGCCGCCCCCTATGAACAGGCCAGCGCCAATCTGCGAGCCGTGGTGGAAATCGCCGCCGACACCGAAGCGCAGGTGACCGCCACCGCTTTCACCGACAGCCGTGAGCGCGGCACCGATTTTTCGCGCAATACGTCCGAAGGCGTTGATGGCGCGTTGCGGCTGGTCGGGCGCGGGCGCTGGGGCTGGCAAGCCTTGGCCTATGTGCAGACGCGCAATTTCACTTCGGATTTCGCCGCCGTGAATGCGGCGCGCACCAGCGTCACTCAAAGCCTTGCCCAGTTCAACACGCCGGCCACTGGCTGGGGCGGCCGGCTGGAAATCGCGCCACCGGTGGGCGAAGGTATCAGCCTGCGATTGGGTGCCGATACGCGGCAATTGACCGGCGAGACCAACGAGCTTTTCACCTACGTCAACGCCGCCCCGACCCGCCAGCGCGAGGCCGGCGGCCGCACCACCAACAGCGGCCTGTTTGTGGATGCCAGTATCGAACGCGGCATCGTCATTGCCACGGCATCGGCCCGTATCGACTGGTGGACGATCAAGGACGGCCGCCTGCTGGAAACCACCATCGCCACCAACGCGCCGTTCACCACCCTGCTGTTTGCTGATCGTTCCGGCCATGAATTCACCGGACGCGCTGGCCTGGCGGTGAAGCCCGCCGACTGGCTGGCCCTGCGCGGTGCGGCCTATCGCGGCTGGCGACTGCCCACTCTGAATGAACTCTATCGCCCGTTCCGCGTTGGCCCCGATGCCACAGCGGCCAATGCCCTGCTCAACCCCGAGCGGGTGACCGGCGTGGATCTGGGCTTCACGCTCAAGCCGGCAGATGGTTTCGAGATCGGCGTCACCGGTTACTGGAACCGCATGGACGACACCATCGCCAACGTCACACAAGGGCGCGGGCCGGGCAGCTTCCCAGGTGTCGGCTTCGTGGCGGCCGGCGGCTTCTATCGCCAGCGCCAGAACCTGGATGCGCTCACCGTTTGGGGCTGGGAAGTGGATGCGAAGCTGCGGCGCGGCGACTTCGGGCTTACTGCAAGCTGGAGCCATGTCGATCCGACCATCGCCGCATCCGGCGCTGCTGCGCCACTGGACGGGCTGCGGCCAGCCCAGACACCGCGTGACCAGTTCTCCGGCACCATCGATTACACCGGCAGCCTGTTCACCGCGTCGGCCACGCTGCGCCACATTGCCAGCCAGTTCGAGGATGATCAGAACGGCCGCAGCCTGAATGCCGCAACCATGGTCGACGCGCTGCTGCTGGTGCCGCTGGTGAAGGGCCTCGCCATCGAAGGCCGCGTCGAAAATCTGTTCGATGCCGAAGTGCAGGCGGCACTTTCGGGCACCGGTGTGGTGGAACGCGCCCTGCCCCGCACTTTCTGGGTGGGCGCACGCGTGTCGTTCTGACCGGGGGGTATTACCCCGTATCGACGGGCGTAAGATGCAGGCCTAGCCTGTGCCGGCACCAATGGAGACACGCCGCATGACCCGTTACAGCAAGGGCGCCATCATCCTGCACTGGCTGATGGCCCTGATGATCATCGGCAATTTGGCTGGTGGCTTCTTGCATGATTTCGTGCCGCGCGAAGGCGGCCAGCGCGCGCTGGTGATGGATTTCCACAAAAGCTTCGGCCTGACCATCATCGCCCTCACCCTGTTCCGGCTGGGCTGGCGCTTGAGCCATAGCGTGCCGGCTTTGCCCGCCTACTTCACCGGTGGCGAGCGGCTGTTGGCCAAAGCGGCCCACTGGGGTTTCTATGCCGTGATGCTGGCGCTGCCGCTGTCGGGCTGGGTTGCGGCGGATCGCAATGATCGCCCACTGGCCTGGTTCGGGCTGCCGGTCTCCAAGTTCGGCGTTGATAAGGCCACCGGCAGCGCTGCCAACGAACTGCACGAGATCTTGGGCTGGGCCATGTTGGCGCTGCTGGCGCTGCACATTGTTGGCATCATCAAGCATTTGGTGATGGATCGCGACAATCTGATGCCCCGCATGGGTGTGGGCAAACCGCGCGCTTGACGCTGCCGCCCAGTCCCCGTCACACAGGCGCATGGCCGACATGATCAAGCTGCACGAAAGCTGGCGCGCGCCGCTGGCGGATGCCCTGGCCTCGCCGTCGATGGCGGCGTTGCAGGCTTTCCTGTCGGCCGAAAAAGCCGCCGGCAAGGCGATCTTTCCCAACGGCAGAGAATGGTTCCGCGCGCTTGATCTGACGCCGCTTGATGCAGTGCGTGTGGTGATATTGGGACAAGACCCCTATCACGGCCCCGGCCAGGCGCATGGTCTGGCGTTTTCCGTGCGCCCCGGTGTGCGGGTACCGCCCAGCCTGGTGAATATCTACAAGGAACTGCAATCCGATATCGGCATCGCGCCGGCGCGGCATGGCTTCCTTGAGCATTGGGCGCGGCAGGGCGTATTGCTGCTCAACACCAGCCTGACGGTGGAACAGGGCCTTGCCGCCAGCCACAAGGGCCGCGGCTGGGAAACGTTCACCGATGCGGTGATCGGTCTGGTGGCGGAACGGGAACAACCCTGCGCCTTCCTGCTGTGGGGCAGCCACGCCCAGAAAAAGGCTGGCTTTGTCGACGCGAGCCGGCATCTGGTGCTGAAAGCCCCCCACCCATCGCCACTGTCGGCGCACAATGGCTTCTTCGGCTGCCGCCACTTCAGCCGCACGAATGTCTGGCTGGAATCGCAAGGCCTGCACCCCATCGACTGGACGCTGCCGCCAGTCTAGCCTGAGCCCGTGTTGAAGGGGGAAAATCGATGCGAAGTCTTGTTCTAGCCCTGCTGTTGATGTCTGCTCCGGCGCTGGCCAATCCGCTGTTCACCGATCCGCCCGCAACCGAACACATGCCGCCATGATCGCCCGTGAACGATCCATGTGCTGATCAAGGTTTGGGGTTTTCGAGTTCCGCCTTCTACCAACAAGGTTCTGACGGACAACCAAGTGCGGAAAATCACGAGCTGGGTCGAAACCGTCTGAAGCCGGGCCCCGGATTCGCCGTCTGAACGGCAGAAATGAGGGCGCGGAGCGGAAGCCGCAGCAAGAGGGGGAGGCTGCCCACCCGTTGTTAACCGGCAACGACATTGCATCGGCCGTTGGTGGATGGACTGCCAACTCAAATGCCGTTGCCGATGGCTAGGGAAAAATATTTAAGATCAGAAGTTTATATGATTCCATCGCCATGATCAGATACCCAGATATTGATCTGAAACACCTTGAACAGATCGACGAGCCGCATTGAGCAAAGCTGTCTGCAATGGTTGGTTGATGTGGCCTTTCTCAATGATACAGCCAAGTCCGATGGAACCCTGACCCAATATTGATAAGCAGCAACTTGGCAAATCCCAACGCGACGCGATCGGACAGGCCATGGGGCTGCCGATGGGGGGGAACGCCGACGAGCTGCAACCTGGGTTGGCCATTTCCTGCGACCTTTGCTTTGCGGTTGACGTTAACGTAAGGCTAGCGCCGCGCGGTTTCAGCCCAGCGTGTTGTTGCAGGCCCGGTGGCGGCCCGGCCAATGGAAATATTTCTATCAGCCTGCGACAATCTCAGGCGTGTTTCCATTTTCGTTACGGACTATCAGCGCAGCGTACGGAGAAGGCTGAAATTGATGTCGAGACGCAAAGCTATTGTCATTGGCGCCGGGATTGGCGGCATATCGTGTGCCATGCGCTTGCAAAGCTTAGGCTTTGATACAGAAATCGTTGAAGCGCTCGATGCACCGGGCGGCCGCGCCTATGTTCGCCGGGCCGATGGCTTTGTGTTCGATATGGGTCCGACGGTGTTGACCGTCCCTCACTTCATCGAAGAACTGTTCAGCCTTGAGCAGGACCATGCGATGCTGGGGGAGCCTGATTTCCCGGCCCACGTACTGGACGAAAACAGCCGGATCCGGGAAGGCATCTCGGGCGGGCTTAACACCAGAAAATATCTGGAAATCATGCCAATTCTGCCGTTCTATCGCATCTATTTCGATGACGGCACCTTCTTCGATTATGATGGCGACCCGGTCAGTACAAGGGAACAGATCAAGCGCCTCGCCCCTGAGGATCTGGAGGGTTATGAGGCCTTCCACGAACAGGCCCGTGCCATATTTCAGCGCGGCTTCCTACAGTTGGGCTACACGTATTTCGGCAGCCTGGGATCGATGCTGGGCGTCGTGCCCGATTTGCTCAAGTTGGGCGCGGTGCAGCCGCTGTTCAGCCTGATCAGCAAATATTTCAAATCCGACAAGATGCGCCAGGTGTTCAGTTTTGAGCCGCTGCTGGTTGGCGGCAACCCGATGAAGGTCCCGGCCATCTATGCAATGATCCATTTCGTTGAAAAAACCTGGGGCATCCATTTTGCCAAGGGCGGCACCGGCGCCATGGTATCGGCGATGATCACCAAGTTCGAGGAAATGGGCGGCCGTATCCGTTTGAATGCGCCAGTTGAGCAGATCGAAGTGCAGGACCGGGTCGCCACCGGGGTTCGGCTGAAGGGCGGAGAAATCCTCGCGGCCGATGTGGTGGTGTCGAACGCGGATTATGCCACCACCTACATGAAGCTGATCGACAAAAAGCATCGGCGCATCAACCGCGACTTTGTGGTGAAATTCCGCAAGCAGTCGATGTCATTGATGGTGATCTATTTCGGTTACGAGAAGCGCGAGAATGATCCCGATCTGCGCCACCACAACATCATCCTGGGCCCGCGCTATGAAGCCCTGCTCGACGAGATCTTCGAGAAGAAGGTGATGAGCCCGGACTTCTCGCAATATCTCCACATTCCGACCCTGACTGATCCAAGTCTGGCGCCGGCCGGCCATCACGCCGCCTACACGCTGATCCCGGTGCCCAACAACGCCAGCGGGCTGGATTGGGATGTGGAAGGGCCAAAGCTGTGCGACCGGGTGCTGACCTTCCTGGAAGAACGCGGCTATATCCCCGATCTCGCCGCGCGCCTGAAGCACAAGAGCTTCATCACGCCGGAATATTTCGAAGAAACGCTGGGGTCCTATCTTGGCAACGGTTTTGGCGTTGAGCCGGTTTTGACGCAAACTGCCTTCTTTCGCCCGCACAACAAATCGGAAGACGTGCGCAATCTCTATCTTGTCGGGCAAGGCACGCAGCCGGGCGGCGGCACGCCTTCGGTCATGATGTCTGCCAAGATGACAGCGCGGGAAATTGCCCGTGATCTGGGCGTTGATGCTGCGGTGGTGAACGGGGTGCCGCGCGAGGCAGAAACGATGGCCTGAACGGCGGCGGCAGAAGCGATCATCGGTCCAGCTGCCGATCTTCGATTTTCCAAGCAGGTCGTGATCATCGGCCACCTTGTAAACAGCACTGCGGGGCTTCAGGGCGCGGATTGCAGGATCAGTCAGAGCCATTTGGGGGCCTTCTGTTTGGGAGCTTTTCAATAGGCCCCAAGGCAGGCCGCCAGATTGCACTGATTCTCGGCGAATGTCGGCGGACGGTGGCGGCTAAGCCAGCGTCAAAAGTGCCATATTTCCTTGGTTTTTTCAACCTTCAGCGCGCATTGGCGAAGGGAGGGATGGTGCCGCTTAGGTGACTCGAACACCTGACCCCCGCATTACGAATGCGGTGCTCTACCGGCTGAGCTAAAGCGGCATCTCGGTAAGGCGCGCGATCTATCAGCGAGCGGGTGCACTGGCAAGGGGCAAGGCGGCTGCAGTGCAAACGCCCTGAGTGGAGCGGCGGGCCAGGCTGGCTCAATCCGGGGGCGAACCGGCCGTTATCCGGGGCATGAGCCCTGCAAACCCCGGCTATGTCATCCCGCTCCGCGCCTTGGGCATGCATGATGCTGGCGTTGATCGATCGGCCGGTGAACGGCCGGGGCCGCTGCGGGAAGACCAGGTGCCGCGCAGTATCGTAGTGGAGCGGCGGCTGACCAACCGGGCGCTGGCCGTCTGGCAAAGCGCGCGCGACGACAGTATTGCGGCTGCACTGGCACCGTTCTTCGATCACAGCATCGTGGTGCGCGATCCAGCGGGCCGCGCCATCATCGAAAGCGTGGGCGGACCGGTTTCGGCGCGCTTTGGCCTGGTTGCGGGGCTTGCACTGCTGCGCGATCCCGGCCTGTCTGAAGAACTGGTGGCGGCCTGCGAACTGGTGGCGCTGCAACCGATGCCGATCCCGTTCGAAGCCAGCATGAACGATCCGATGGGCGCACAGGTGCTGGTGCGCGGCCTGGCGCTGCCGCTGCCCGAAGCCGGCGATCCGGCGGCGCTGGTGCAGATCGTGCTGAGTTGGCGCGAAGTGTTGTCGAAGAGCGCGGCGAAGCGCCTGCGCGCCGAACTGGCCAGCGCCTTTGCCCAGGTGCAGCGGCTGCCGCCGGTGGCCGATCCCTTCCCGCGGCGGCCCCGGTCCGGCGCGGCCCTTGATGTGCTCAATCGCACAAAGACTACAGAGTGAGCTTCGAATCACACTTTTCTTTCGCGGCAGCGCGGCGCATAAGCTGCGGGAAAAATGTCGCGGGAGCGATCTAAGTGTCTGAAACGACCAAGCCCGGCACTGCTGCGGCCACTGCAAACACTCCATTGGCACAGGCGCTGGCGGGATGCCTGTTTGCGCGCGCCTTGCCCGGCGAAATCGAAGGGTTGGACGAGTCGGCACGGGCGGCCGTGGCCGGCTTTATGGCCGGTGCTGCCGCCCGTCGTGGGCCCGATCAGCCGGTGATCCACATCGATCCGCTGGCTGATGATGGCGCCCGCCGCCTGCGCCTGGCCATCATCGGGGAGGATCGGCCCTTTCTGGTAGATTCTACTGCTGCCGCCGTCACCGCTGCCGGCGTGGACATTCACCGGCTGCTGCACCCGATCATCGATGTGCGCCGCGGTGCTGACGGCACGCTGCTGGAAGTGATTGGACTGGGCAAGAATGGCGCCCCCCTGCCCGGCCATGCCCGCGAATCCATGATCTACATGGAGATCGAGCAGGTTGGCCATAAGACGCGCGCCGCGTTGGAGGCCAGCCTGGCCCAGGTGCTGGCCGATGTGCGCGCCGCGGTGACCGATTGGCAGGCGATGCTGACCCTGCTGCGCGAACGCATCCGCGCCCTTTCGGACAATCCGCCGCCGCTGGCCCCGCACCGCACCGCCGAAGCCATGGCTTTCCTCGAATGGTTGGCGGCCGACAATTTCACCCTTCTGGGCGCCCGCCATTATCGGCTTGAAGGCGATCTGGACGATCCGGCGATGGAGGTAACCAGCGATGGCGGCCTTGGTCTGCTCGCCGATCCGGATTACCCGGTGTGGACGGGCATGCGTGGCCCCGCCGACACGCCACGCGCCTTCAAGGCGCTGCTGGCCAGCCCGGAACCCCTGCTGATCACGCGCGCCGGTGCAGTTGTGAGTGTACACCGCCGGGTGAACGGCGATCTGGTTGCGGTGAAGGGCTTTGACCGCCAGGGCCGCGTGATATCCGAAACGCGCTTCCTCGGGCTCTACACGTCCGCAGCCCTCAGTACTTCGCCGCGCCAGGTGCCCTTGCTGCGCCGCAAGGTGGGCGAAATCATCGACGCGCTGGGCTTTGGCGAGAGCGGCCACAGCGCCAAGGCGCTGGTGCATGTGCTGGAAAGCTTTCCGCGCATGGAATTGTTCGAGGCGAGCCCCGATCAGCTGAAGGCGATGGCGCTGGGACTGCTGTCACTGCTCGACCGTCCGCGGCCGAAGCTGTTTGCCCGCGCCGATCCGTTCGGTCGCTTTGTTTCCGCGCTCGTTTATGTGCCGCGTGATCTCTACACCAGCCGCCTGCGCGAAGCCGCCGGCCAGATGCTGGCGCAGGAATTGAAGGGCAGCATCGCGCGTTACGAGGTGGAACTGCGCGAAGAGGGCCTGGCGCGCGTGCACTATGTGGTGGATGTGGCCGACGCTGCCAGCTTCACCGCCGATCAGGCCGCCGCGCTCGATCGCCGGCTGCGCCAGTTGGTGCGCGGCTGGGAAGAAGATCTGGAAGTTGCCCTGGCTGAGCTGGTGACGCCGACCCGCGCGGCGCGACTGGCGCGCAGCCACGGCCGGGCCTTTTCGGCCAGCTATCGCGCCCAGCATCAGCCGGCCGAAGCTGCTGCCGACATCATGGCGCTCGCCACGCTGGAGGACGAGAATGATCGCGCCGTGCGCATCATGGCCGCGCCGGAGCCCGGCCAATTGCGCCTGAAGCTGTATCGCCTCGGCCCGATCATTCCGCTTTCCGAAGCGGTGCCGGTGCTGGAGAATTTCGGCCTGAAGGTGATCGAGGAATATCCGTTCGATCTCGACGATGGCCGGCTGGGCCGCATCAACGATTTCATTTGTGAAGTGCCCGATCCAGCTATCCTTGCCGATCTGTCGGCGCTGGCGGTGCGGCTGGAGCCGGCGCTGGTCGCCGTGCTGCTGGGCACGCAGGAAAATGACGGCTTCAACGCGCTGATCCCAGGCTGCGGCCTTGAGGCCCGTGATGCTTCGCTTTTGCGGGCGTGGTTCCGCTATCTGCGGCAGACAGGCGTCACTTACGGCGTGATGACGGCGGTGGATGCGCTGAAACGCTATCCTAATATCACGCGCGATCTGGTGGCGCTGTTCACGGTGCGCTTTGCGCTGGATGTCGCGGATCGCGCCAAGGCGCAGGAAGAGGTGCTGGCCCGCATTGATGCCGGCCTGGCCGAAGTATCCGGCATCGATGATGATCGCATCATCCGCCTGTACCGATCGGCCATGCTTGCCACGCTGCGGACCAATTTCTTCGTGCCCGGCGGGCCGGAGGCGATGGCCTTCAAGATCGATTCCGCCGCCATGCCCGGACTGCCCCACCCAATCCCCTATCGCGAGATCTGGGTGTTCTCCCCGCGCGTGGAGGGCATCCACCTGCGGGGCGGGCCTATCGCCCGCGGCGGCCTGCGCTGGTCTGACCGGCGCGACGATTTCCGCACCGAAGTGCTGGGCCTGGTGAAGGCGCAGAAGGTAAAGAATACCGTGATCGTGCCAACCGGTGCC
>Ga0164293_10003451_pt1 | contig 13472 bp, 12 predicted proteins | sample GEODES118metaG_FD_111487 | JGI IMG/M metagenome (GOLD analysis project Ga0164293, IMG submission 111487) | Eutrophic lake water microbial communities from Lake Mendota, Wisconsin, USA - GEODES118 metaG | ecosystem: Environmental > Aquatic > Freshwater > Lake | place: USA: Lake Mendota... | reverse complement strand
TGTCCTGCAAACCGACGTTGCGCAAATAGTGCTCTCCGCGGTCGTGCTCGCGATAGGTGCGCAACCACGTGCGCCATGGCATCGACGCCAATTCGACTGTCGCGGAGGTGCAGTAATCGATTGCCACGAGTCGCCCGCGCGCGATGCGCGAAAGTACATCGCGTACCCAACTCGCCGCATTGTCCTGAACAGGAAGTCGAGTGCCGTGCGCTGCATGAGCGGGCAACACACTGGGAACAATGTCAACAGATCGCAGAATCTCAACAAACCCGCCGTTCGGCGCGACGTCGACGTAGGCCTCCTTCCAACCCGAATCGAAGACGAACAACCGAAAGGGCAGATTGTCGAGCAACTCGTTGACAAACACCACGCCGGTAATGGGTCCTTCAGGCATGTTCCCCACGGACATCACGCCCTCGGGATGGCGCGAGCGCTGTACAGCAGAAGTCTCGACCGCAACGTACCGCATCGCGGCTGCGCAGCGCGGTGCGGCAACACAAATTGATCGCGCAAGCGTGCCCGGGCCTGCTCCCGCTTCGACCACATCAAACTGCTCGGGCCTGCCGAGTTCATCCCACCACGCGTCTAAAGCAGCCGCCATAACTGTGCCGAACAATGGCCCCACTTCGGGCGAGGTGATGAAGTCCCCCCGACGACCGGCACTTCCTGACTGCGTATAAAAACCATGTTGCCCGTACAGCGCAATGCGCATGTAGTCGACAAAAGGAATTGGGCCAGCGTCCGCGATTACCGCGGCGAGGTCGTCAGCCGCCGAAGGCACCGACGAGTTGCGCCATGTCGGCAAATCGCAATCCAACACCTGGCAACACACCGAACACCAGCGTTGCCACGACCGTGATGGTGAGCGCGAGACCCACTGACGAATGCACCACGACCGGCGTCTTGTCGCCGTCCGGAACCGGTCGCATCCAAATTTCGCGCATCACGTTGCCGTAGTAGCCGAACGCAATGACCGAGTTGATCGCCCCGATGATGGCCAGCGCATATCCCCAGCTCGTGCCCGCACTCAGCACCGACTCGAAGGCGGCAAACTTGGCGATCCACCCACCCAGCGGCGGAATTCCCGCAAGCGAGGCAAGGAAGATGGTGGCCAGGACACCCAGAGCAGGAGCGTATGAGAAGAGTCCGCCCCAACTTGCGATTTCGCCGCTGCGCGTCTTGCGCGAAACGGCAATGATGACTCCAAACATGCCGAGGTTCGTTGCGGCATAGATGATCATGTACAACACGACCGCCCGCAGGGCCGACTCGCCAGAGTCGCCGACGCCCGCAACCGCCAGCGGCATCAGCACAAAGCCGCCCTGGCTAATCGACGAATACGCGATCATGCGCACGATGTTGGTTTGGCGAAGTGCAATCACGTTGCCCACGGTCATGGTGAGGGCCGCCAACACCCAGATGACTGGCTGCCACACCGCATCGGCTTCAGGAAAGGCAACGAACAGCAGTGTCGCTAGGGCAACGAAACCCGCCGCCTTCGACGCCACCGAGAGAAAGGCGGTAATCGGCGTTGGCGCTCCCTCGTATGTATCAGGTGCCCACGTGTGGAATGGCACCGCCGACACCTTGAAGGCGAATCCCACCACAACAAACACCACGCCGAGAGCGTGAACGGCACTTAAGTCTCCCGATGCGGTCACGCTCTTGCCCAAGTCAACCAGCAACGTGGAGTTTGTCGCACCGTACAGCAACGACATGCCGTACAGCATGACAGCAGAGGCAAAAACGCCCAAAAGGAAATACTTCACACCCGCCTCGTTGCTCTTGATGTCGCGTTTGCGCCAAGCGGCAAGCATGTAGGCCGGAATCGACAAGAACTCAAGCGCGACGAACACCGAAACAAGGTCGCGGGCCGACGACATCATCACCATGCCAAAGATGCTGGTGAGCAACAAGAACCAGTATTCGCCCTTCCAGTACTCGCCCGTTTCGACGTGGTTACTCGACAGCAGCACCACCACGTAACCGGCGAGAAGGAACAGCCCCTTCATGACGAGCGAGAACTCGTCCACCACATACCTGCCGTCAAACATCGACCGCATCGAGTCCTCATGCAGTGCAAGAGTCAGCACCGGGATGAAAGCTGCGAGCAGCGCAAGACCCGACAACGACGAAATGATCCACTTGCGTGTCTCGTCGAGGAAGAGATCTGCCAGCAACACCACGGTGAGGCCCACAGCAAGCACAATCTCGGGTGCGAGCGCGTGGTAGTCGACAACGGGAGCCACCCACGTATCGGCCGCGGCGAAGAGGGACGACAGAGTCACGTGCTTAGCCTCCGAAGGCGCTCAAGGCGCCTTGCACCGCGGGATCGATCACTTTGAACAGCAAGTTGGGAACCAAACCAAACACAAGGATTGCGACGAGCAATGGTGTCCAGGCGATCCACTCGGTGGTGGTGACATCGGCAAAGTCGCCATGGTCGTCATGCCCGTGATCATCGTGTCCGTGCGCGTCGTGCCCGTGAGCAACGGTGCCGTGACTTGCGAACTCCGGCTTGGGCTCGCCGAACGCCACGCGTTGGTACAGCCACAGCAAGTACGCCGCGGCAAATACCGTGCCGAGCGCCGCAATCACCATGTACACGCGATACACCACTTCGTTCAGGCCATCAGCGGGGTTGTAGGCCGACAGAATTGCTGGGAACTCGCCCCAGAATCCCGCGAGACCGGGAAGCCCGAGTGACGCCATACTGGCAAAACCGAGAATCCAACCCATGTGCGGCATCTGCTTGAGCAGACCGCCAAGTCGACCGATCTCCAGCGTGTGGTAGCGCTCTTTCACGCTGCCGGCCACAAAGAACAACATGCCGGTAATCAATCCGTGCGCCACCATGCCAAACACCGCGGCGTTCACGCCAAAACTGGTCAATGTGGAAATGCCCAACATGACAAAGCCCATGTGCGCCACCGAAGAAAACGCGATCAGGCGCTTCATGTCGGTTTGCGCCAAACATCCGAGCGCGCCGTAGATGATGCCGACCACGGCAAGCGCGCCGATGAACGGCGCCCACTCGATCGCCGCGTCAGGCAAGGTAGGAATCGCGATACGGATGAATCCGTATGTACCCAACTTCAACAAGATCGCCGCCAGGATCACCGAACCCTGCGTGGGTGCCTGCGTGTGTGCATCGGGCAACCAGGTATGGAAGGGGAACATCGGCACCTTGACCGCGAAGCCAATGAACATGCCCGCAAAGATCCAGATCTGGATGTTCTTGGCAATCTCGCCACCGTTTTCAATGAGGTACGGAATGGCGAAGCTCTCGGCACCGGTCTTGAAGAAGAGCGCGAGGAACGCCACGAGCATCAGGGCAGAACCAAACATTGTGTAGAGGAAGAACTTGAGCGACGCGTACTGACGGTTTTCCCCACCCCACACACCAATCAAGAAGTACATCGGCAACAAGACCACTTCGAAGAACACGAAGAACAGAATCAAGTCCTGGGCAATGAACGTGCCCGCCATACCCGTCTGCAACACCAGCATCAAACTAAAGAAGGCCTTCGCATTGCCTGGTTCGGGTACATGATTGAGGCTGTAGATCACGACGAGGAACGTGATCACCATCGACAGGAAGTAGAGCGGCAAGCTGATGCCGTCGACACCGATGAAGTAACTGCTCTTGATAACCGGGATCCACGTCGCCTCAGCAACAAACTGCATCGATCCGGCCTGACCAAAGTCGAATCGGAACAACGTGAAGATGCCGACCAGAAGCGTTGCCCCCGCGGTGATCAGGGCGATCATCTTGACGAGTGCATCCTGGCCCTTCGGCACGAGCAGCATTACGGCAACGCCGACGAGCGGCAGGAATGTGCCGACGCTCAGTAGCCAGTTGTCGTCACGGAGCATTTCCATGGCGTTATCTCCCTCGGTTTTTCATTACGTGTTGATGATGACGAGCACAAGAGCCGCAACGGCTGCAGCTGCAAAGAGCAGCGCGCCATATTGGCTCACTTTGCCGGACTGAATGGGCTGCAACACACCGCCAAGGCCCTTTGTGGCGCGACCCGAGTTATTGACAGTGCCGTCAACAACGCGCTGATCGACATTGCGATACAACCAGCCCGAAACCGCTCGATTAACTCGAGCTACCGCGTGCAAGATGCCGTCCAAGACGTTTTGGTTGAACCAGTACGCCGCACGAGCGATTGGGCCGACGATCGACTTCACAATGACCTGCTCATACAACGCATCGAGGTAGTACTTGTTGACAAGGAGGCGATAACCCGCGCCGAGCAATTTGTTGCGCTCGGTCAAACCCACCAGCGCCTTGCTGCGACGTGTGTACAGAGCAACGGATAACAACCAACTGATCACAATGCCGGCGAACACAATGCCCAGCGAGAGAAACGCCTTCGACCATTTGAACTTTGCGTGTTCAAGTTTCGGCGCGAAGCAGTAGCCCTCGGCTGGCGCTTCCTTGCCGCATGGCGTGTCCGAGTGCCCCTCGGCAGCAGGCAGGCCAATGGACTCGCCCGGACCGCTCGGCGCAACCTCCATGACCACCGCGGGACGAGGCTCAACCCACACCTTGATGCGCTCCCACGACGAACCGAAGGGGGTGGCATTCAGAAACCCGGAGCCAAATGCCAATACCGCAAGCAAAATCAGCGGAATGGTGATCAACGGGCCGCTCTCGCGCGGACCGCGTGACTCACCGTGACCGTCATGGGCACTATGGGCGTCACCGTGACCGTGATCAGTTGCGTGATCACCATGATCATCGTGCTCTCCCGCCGATGCACCTCGCGCCTCACCAAAGAAGGTGAGATATGTCGCGCGCGTCATGTAGGCGGCGGTCATGAACGCGCCGATCAAGCCCACGATCATGAAGATCGTGTAGCCATTGTTGCCTACGTTGTCGATGATTTCGTCTTTCGAGAAAAACCCCGAGAACGGAAACACACCCGCGAGCGCAAGAGTGGAGATGATCCACGTGGTGAAGGTGATGGGCATGACTTTGCGTAAGCCACCCATGTCCTTCTTCATGTCGAAGGAGTGGTGCGACGCACTGTGGCTGATGGAGCCTGCACCGAGGAAGAGGCAAGCCTTGAAGAATGCGTGGGTGAAGATGTGGAAGACCGCAGGCAGCCACGCGCCAGCACCGAGACCGAGCATCATGTAGCCCAACTGACTCACGGTCGAATACGCCAATACCTTCTTGATGTCCGACTGGACGAACGCAAGCGCTGCCGCAATCACGATCGTGATACCGCCAATCACCGTGATGAAATTGCCTCCGGGCCCGAGTATGTCGAGACCGGTGTAGAACACCGGGTACAACCGGGCCACAAGGAACACGCCGGCGACAACCATCGTCGACGAATGCAAGAGTGAACTGACCGGCGTGGGGCCAGCCATTGCGTCGGGCAACCACGTGTGGAGCGGGAACTGGCCGCTCTTGCCGATTGCCGCAATGAACAATGCGATAGCCGCAACCGTGATAACGGCGCTATTGGGCTCACCTGACAGCGCCCATGCGCTAATACCGCGGATCGAGAAGCCCGAGACACCGAGGTTCTCGGTTGTCCATTCGTTGGAGGCAAAGTACAGCATCGCCACACCGACGAGAAGCCCCATGTCGCCGGTGCGCACAGTGAAGAACGCCTTCAGCGCCGCCCTGCTATTTGCCCCTTCTTCCCACCAGTGACCGATGAGCATGAAGCTGCACAGACCCATGATCTCCCAACCAAGGATGAACAGGATCGTGTCTTCGGCAATAACCATCGCCAGCATGCCCGCAGAGAACAACGTGAGCGCGGCGAAGAAGTGCGTGTAGCGCCGATCACCGTGCAGGTATTCGACTGAATAGATCTGCACAAGTGTCGAAATAAACGTGACGACCACAAGAATGATGACCGCGAGGCCGTCAATTGATTGCCCAATGGTGAGGTCGACACCGCCGATTGTCCACCAGCTCCACGTTCGCACCACCGGCTCCACGAACTGCTCGTATGAAGCCGAACTGACACGTTCGATCCACTGATAGGCAGCCCCTGCGGCAAGACCGAGGCTCACCAACATTGACAGAACGCCAATCTCGCTGCCCTTCTTCGGCAGTTGCTTGCCGAAGAAAATTATGAGCGCGAAGCCAATTGCGGGAACGATCGGGATAAGCCAGGCGTTCTCGAGGAACCATCCCGTTGCCAAGGGATTCAGGGTTTCGGATGCGGCAACCATGTCCTAACCCTTCATCTCCGACAGATCGTCAAGGGCGATCGTCTTGCGGTTGCGGTAGATCAACAGCACCATGCCGAGGCCGACACCGACTTCAGCGGCAGCCACCGCAATCACATACAACGCAAACGTGTGGCCGTCAGGCGAGCCATTGCGCATAGCAAAGGCGATGAGATTGAGGTTGACCGCGTTCAGAATGAGCTCTATCGACATCAATACGAGTACGGCGTTGCGACGAGCGATCACGCCATACACGCCAATGCAAAAGAGAATCGCCGCCAGGAAGAGGAACTGATTCACCAACATGATCAGTCCTTCCTCGCCAACACGATTGCGCCAATTACCGCGGCAAGCAACACGAACGACAGAGCCCAGAACGGCAGTAAATAGGGACCAAAGATCTGGTCGCTCACGACCTGTACAGGAACAGGGGCTGCGTCCTCAGGCATCTTCTCGTCGCCAAATGCCGACACCAACGCAATCGCCATTGCTGCAAACAACAACAGGGCAACGGGAATGCCCCACTTCCAGCGCGGATTATTGAGGTCGGTTTCGCGGCCAATGCGCGACCGCGTGAGCATCGTGCCAAACAAAAACAACACCATGACGGCGCCTACGTACACCAGTACTTGCGTGATGGCCACAAATTCCGCAGCGAGCAACACGTACTGTGCGGCAGCACCGGATAGCACCACAACCAGCCACAGTGCCGCATGCACCACGTTGCTTGTGGTCACCACACGCAACGCCCCGACAATCATCACGAGAGCGATGAGGGCAAAGCCGATGTTCTGAGCGACCACGATTACTTCTTCTTCTTGTCTGCGCCAGCTTCAAGCTCAGGCGCTTCGGGAACGGTTTCCATCCACTCACTCAACTTCGTCTTGTCGTGGAGCAGGTCGGTGATCCGTGGCTCCGAATACTCGTACTCGGGGGACCAGAACAACGCGTCGAACGGACACACTTCCACGCAGATGCCGCAATACATACACAACGCATAGTCAATATCAAAACGGTCCAACTTGTTGACCTGACGCGGCTTGCCACCCTCGCGGCGCGGTGGAGCGAGTTCCTTGTGCGCCTCGATATAGATGCACCAGTCCGGGCATGAACGCGAACACAGCATGCATGACGTGCAGTTGTCCTGATGCAGTGCAATAACGCCTCGGGCGCGAATCGGCGGCGCTTCCTTGACATGCGGATACTGAACGGTGTTCGACCCCTTGGTCAACGTTCGAACCATCGTCGAAAAGGTCACTCCGAGACCCTTGAACAATCCAGGGACCTTGGCCATTACATCACCACCTTGAACACGGCCGTCACCATGATGTTGACGAGAGAAACGGGGATCAGCACTTTCCATGCGAACCGCTGCAATTGGTCTTCACGGAAGCGCGGGTACGAGAACCGCACCCACATCACGATGAAGGTCAGCAACAACATCTTGGTGATGAGAATCACAGGACCCACGAGATTCATCCAGTTCGACACGTCGTCGATCCCTGACCAACCGAACCATGCGAACGGCACTCCCCAACCGCCCAAGAAGAGCGTGGCAGCAATCATCGTGAACACGCCAGCCGTTGCGAATTCGCTGATGAAGAAGATCAGGAAGCGGAAGCCCGAGTATTCGGTCATGTAGCCCGAAACCAGTTCCGATTCGGCAATAGGCATGTCGAACGGGGTCTGCGTCAGTTCAGCCTGAACGGCGATCATGAACACCACGAAGCCAACAAACTGCGTGAGGATGTACGGGTTACCCAAGAAATCAAACCCAAAAATGGCGCCGGAGTTTTGCGCCACGACGATCTGCTGGAGATTCATGGTTCCCGCTTGGATCACGACACCCACCACGGCAAGCACCATGGGCAACTCATAGGCAATCAGTTGGCCAGCAGCACGCAAACCACCGAGAAGGGAGTACTTGTTGGCGCTCGCCCACCCCGCCATCAAAATGCCGAGTACCGAAATGGACGACACGGCGAGCGCATAGAAGACACCGGTTTCAAAGTTGGTGAACCATGCATCAGGACCAAACGGCACCACCGCGACCAGCAAGAAGGTACTTACCAGCACCACGATTGGCGCGATCTTGAAGATCTTCTTGTCGGCGTTATCCGGAATGATGTCTTCTTTTTGTAGCCACTTGCCGACCTCGGCAACCAGCTGCAGCGAACCATACGGGCCGGCTTCCATTGGGCCCAGTCGGCTCTGCATAAACGACATCATCTTGAACAGGAACAAATAGACGATGGTGCCGGCAGGCAGCAGCACCGCGACGAGTCCTCCAAGGACGCGCAACAGTGACTGTCCCCAATAGGGGATCTCTACAGCGAGCAGCGACAACATCAGCGGTCGATGTCTCCGAGAATGAAGTACAACGAAGCGAGAATCGTGATGATGTCGGGCACGTACACACCACGCAATACCCACGGCACGATTGAGATGTTGTTGAAGCTGGCTGAGCGAATCTTGACTCGGAATGGGCCCAGGTCGCCACGCGACACGACGTAGTAACCCATTTCTCCCAGCGGATTTTCAGTCGATACCCAGGCTTCACCCTCTGGCACCTTGATGATCTTGGGCACCTTGGCCATCACCGGACCAGCGGGCATGCCGTCCAACAACTGGTCGACGATCTTCGTTGCCTCTCGCGTTTCCTGCAGCCGAATCCACGAACGAGCAAAGCTGTCGCCGTCCGGGTGTGTGAACACTTTCCAGTCAGCGTGCTTCCAGGCAAGCGGGCTCTCCTGATCACGACGCAAGTCCCAGTCCACACCGCTAGCGCGCAGGTTGGCACCCGACAAGCCGTACTGCAGGGCTACTTCGCGCGGGATAACACCAATGCCGCGCATGCGCGACTGGAAGATCTCGTTGCCGAACAACAACGTCTCGATCTCATCGCAGAAGTTGCGCAACTTCTTCATCACCTGCTTGGTCTCTTGCACCCAGCCAGCAGGCAAGTCGTCCTTCAACCCACCAATGCGGTCGAAGTTGGGGTGGAAGCGTCCACCAGTGGCCGACTCGATCAAGTTGAGCACATACTCGCGATCGCGGAACGCCAGGAACACCGGCGTGACCGCGCCCATCTGCACGCCCAAGTCGCCGAGGAACAACGACACGTTGGCGATGCGCGACAGCTCGAAAAGAATCGTGCGGATCCACTGCGCACGAGGTGGCGCCTCGACGCCCATCAACTTTTCTGCGGCGAGAATGAATGGCACCTCGTTGGCAAAACTGCCGAGCCAGTCAATGCGGTTGATGAGCGTGGTGACTTGTGGATACGTGCGCACCTCGGTCAACTTCTCGTAGCCGCGGTGCATGTAGCCGGCCGATGGTTCGGCCCACACCACCTGCTCGCCATCCAGCCGCGCGATGATGCGCAACGTGCCGTGAGTCGCCGGATGCTGCGGACCGATGTTGAGGGTCATGCCCTCCGTCTCGAGCTCCACGTTGAGCCGAGCGTCTGCCGCCTGTGCAGCGATGTAACTCAGTCGCTGGCGATCGCCGAGCTTGTCATCGAGCATCGTCATTCGCCGTCTCCGCTCTCTGCACCGCCGCCTGGTAGCGGCTCTACGTCAACAATGCCTGGCCACGGCTTCACCATGCGCGCCAACAATGGGAAGTCCTTGCGCAGCGGATGGCCCTCAAAGTCAGAGGGCAGATACATGTTGCGCAGGTCGGGGTGGCCCTCGAAACGAATTCCAAACATCTCGTGCGTCTCGCGCTCATGCCAGTTTGCACCGGCATACACCCCGCTCACCGAGTCGACCGCGGGCTCACCATCGGGCACGTCGGCTTTGATCGTCACACCCATGTGCGTCGTCGAACTCACCACTCGCGCAAACACCTGCATGCGGGTGTCACCGCCGCAATAGCCGGGGCGAATTGTGGTGTCACGCTCGGGCGCTGGTTCGGTGGGGTCGTCCTCGCCGCGACCATAGGGCGACGGCATCCAGTCGATAGCGGAAAGAAAACAGAAGTAGTCATACCCCAGCGCATTGCGCAACGTTGTCAGGCTCGACTTCCAGTCGGCGGTGCGCACGCGAATCCACACGTCGTCGCCAGGCTTCACGAGCGAATCCACCACCGCCTCGCCAAGCGCGGCACGAATGTCGTTTGCCATGCCGTCGCGGACCGTGTCGACGACGGGAGCAGTTTCAGCGGGAGACGACAACGGGCTCACCTCGTCTCTCTGCTTCTGCCGAGGCGGCCAGAGACACCGTTCCCTCACCACGCCACTTGGCACCCATGTCCTCATTGCGAATGCGCTGTTGCAACAGCACCACGCCTTCGAGCAGTGCTTCGGGTCGCGGCGGGCAACCGGGCACGTAGACGTCGACAGGAATGATCTGATCGACACCCTTCGTCACCGAATAACTGTCCCAGTAGGGGCCACCACAGTTGGCACAGCTGCCCATCGAGATCACGTACTTCGGCTCGGGCATCTGCTCATACAGACGCTTAATCGCGGGTGCCATCTTGTCGGTCACTGTTCCCGAAATCACCACGAGGTCTGCTTGTCGCGGACTCGCCGGCAAGGGAATGACACCCAGACGCATTACGTCGTAACGCGGTGATCCGAATGCAGCACCCATTTCAATTGCACAACAAGCAAGCCCCCACTGATACACCCACATGCTGTATTGACGCCCCATGTTGAACAGCGATGTCAACGGTCGCGGCAGTCGGCCGCGGTCTACAAGACCCATGGTGTTACACCCACCTCAAGACACGCTTACGCCAGGCGTACACCAAGCCCAAGAGCAGAACGAATACGAACACACCCATCTCGACCAGTCCGAACGTGCCGTAGCGCTCGAGCTGCGTGGCCCACGGGAAAATAAACACGGCCTCAACGTCGAAGATCACGAACAACAGCGCAAAGATGTAGTAGCGCACTTGGCTCTGCGACCAGCCTTCGCCAACAGGATCGACGCCGCTCTCGTAGGTGAGCATCTTTTCTCGGCTCGGTCGCGATGGCCGCACGAGCGAGGCCACCCACAGCAATAATCCCGCGATCAGCAGGGCCGCCAGCCCGAACCAGGCAACGGTGAGGAAGGACCGGAGGAAGTCGGACATCGGGTCAAAAACTACTACTTGAGCCCTCTTGACCATGAAACAACGGGCGAATCGGGATCGTTACTTTGTGAACAAGTTACGCACGGCGAGCGGTCTTCGGCATCGGTGTTGACGCAACCTCGGCCAAGAACCAGTCCACCAACACCCCAGCCGCCGCCCCTGAACGCGCGGATTCACGCCGCGTGGCCTCTGCCAAGTCATGCGGCGCAATGCCCAAACGCGCAAGCTCAACCGCCCCATCTCCCGACATCCACCGCGTGACGATTGCCTCATTGGCTTCAGGGTGAAACTGCGTCCCAAAACTCCGACCAGACCGAATCGCCTGAGGGCCAACATCGCTGAGCGCCAGCACCTCGGCAGACGCGGGGGCACTGAACGAATCAGCGTGCCACTGCATCCACGTTCCCGCTAATGGCGCATAGGCAGCAGGCGCCAGCACCTCACACCACCCCACCTCGGGTCGCTTTGCCCGTTGCACCGAACCCCCCAGACTGTGAGCCAACATTTGTGCCCCAAAGCAGATACCAAAAATGGGAACACCACGACGCTGCGCGTCGTTCATCAGCGCCGACTCCGCCTCCACGTTGCGCGCAATATCGTTCCAATACACCGACCAATCTGAGCCCATATGCACCAGCAGATCAACCCCAGCTAACGACGGCCACTCTGCTGGATACTCACGATCAACGTGAACGAGAGCGAAGTCCAACTGCACCAGTCGATCACCGACGAACCCCGGGTCACTATCCCCTCGATTACTCACGACCAGCGCCTTCACGGGCAGTACCGTATCCCTGGTATGGCGCAGATCGAACCACGTGCGTTCATTGATGCTCGCGAACGAGGCCGATCCGTCGTCTTGCACACTCCTGTCGTTCCCTCTGCGCACCTGAGCGAACTGACCGGCAGCACGATCCTGCTGAAGGCAGAAAACCTTCAGCGCACGGGCGCCTTCAAGATCCGCGGCGCCATCAACAAGATCACCATGCTTGGCGATGCCGCCAAACGAGGCGTCGTCGCAGGCAGCGCCGGCAACCACGCCCAGGCGCTCGCGCTCGCGGCCAAGACACTCGGCGTGGCATGTGAGATCTTCGTGCCCAAAGGAGCCTCACTCACAAAGATCGCCGCGTGTCGCCACTACGGCGCCACGGTCATCGAGGGTGGCGACAACGTCGAAGTAGCGGTGCAAGCAGCGCTCGCACGCGCCGCAGAAACCGGCATGGCCTTTTGCCACCCCTACGACGACATCGACATCGTCGCCGGCCAAGGCACACTCGGCCTCGAACTCCTCGAAGACATTGACGACCTCGCCACCGTCGTCATCCCACTCGGTGGTGGAGGACTGCTCTCGGGTGCAGCCGTAGCAATCAAACAACAACGTCCATCGGTGCGCATCATTGGCGTTCAAGTAGAGGGCTGCGACCCCTATGTCAGTAAGAAAGCACCTGAAGGCGTCTTCACTACGCTTGCCGACGGCATCGCAGTAAAGAAGCCCGGCCTCGTCACCGCACCACTTGTCGACGAGTGGGTGGACGAACTCGTGTCAGTGAGCGAAGACAGCGTGGCCGATGCCATGGTGCTGCTTATGGAGCGCTCCAAGTTGCTCGTCGAAGGAGGCGGCGCAGTCGGTGTCTCTGCACTCATCACCCACGCCATTACTCCCGCAAAATCAGGCTCAACCTGCATCGTGCTGTCAGGCGGCAACGTGGATATCGGCCTGCTCCCCAATCTCGTGCGCCGCCACGAGACTAAGAGCGGCCGTCGACTCAACGTGTTTGTGCGCCTACCTGACCGGCCCGGTGCCCTCGCGGGTTTCTTGGAAGTGCTTGCAGCACACGATGCAAACATTGTGGAGGTGCAGCATGTGCGTGAAGGCGTAGAGCTTCATGCTCGCGAGACGGGCGTGCATGTAGTTTTGGAAGTGAAGAACCAAGAACACGGACGAGCCGTCATCGCCGCAACCCGCGAAAGGGGTTTCAGCATCAGCGACATCGTCTTTCCCTGACCACCGTCAAACAAAGGCAGTCATGAAGAAGATCGGCATTATTCCTGTTCGTATGGCGGCGTCCCGCTTTCCCGGAAAGCCGCTCTTTCCCATTCTGGGAAGGCCCATGGTTGAACACGTGCATGCGCGAGCCACCATGTATTCCGGCTGGGATGCACTGGTGGTAGCCACGTGCGACGAG
>Ga0164293_10003450_pt1 | contig 13472 bp, 10 predicted proteins | sample GEODES118metaG_FD_111487 | JGI IMG/M metagenome (GOLD analysis project Ga0164293, IMG submission 111487) | Eutrophic lake water microbial communities from Lake Mendota, Wisconsin, USA - GEODES118 metaG | ecosystem: Environmental > Aquatic > Freshwater > Lake | place: USA: Lake Mendota... | reverse complement strand
GGCAGAGGCCGAAGCGCAGAGCAATCTGCAGATCACCTCGCAACTGGCGGCGCGACCGACGCAATTCGTCGCCATCACCTTCCCCTCCAACAAGAAAGCGGCGTCCTGTGCGCTGAAGGCCCAGGGCGTGGAAGGCTACGGCTGGGCGGCGGGCGGCTACGCGTCGCTGGCGGACTTTGCCAAGGCCGCACGCCTCGAGCCGGACTATCGATTCGACGAGTTCGCCGACGATGTCGAGGCGCTTTGGACGCAGATCCAGAAAGGTGCTTGCTCGGGCGCAGTTCTGACGGGCGCCGAAATGGCCAAACTGATCCCGGCAGTCCAGCGCGAAAAAATCTCCTTCACGATGCTGCCGCTGCGCGATAAGGCCGAGTTGCATCCCGCCTACGCGAAGGCGCGCGGCTTTGAGAGCCTGAGGCAGCTCGAGTTCGCTACGGAGTTGAAGACCAGCGCAGCACGAGTGAAGACCCTCGCCGGTTTCGGCGTGACGGACACGAACGGATTTCGAGCCGCGACCGCTCGCATGACCGGCTCGGGATATTCGAAATCAACCGAGCTCGATGCACTGATGGAGTTCCTGGACGACGAAGCTGAGGGTTCCAAGTCGCGCCGCAGCGCGACCCAAGTCCGTAGCGCCAGACTGGCCGCCGACCAGGCGCGCGAGCGCGAGCGTGCCGAGAAACTGCAGCGTGAGCTCCCTCTCTATTCCATCCAGGTCCTCTGTTTGGAACCGATGGGCCATCTTGCAGAAACGATGGTTGGGTATCTGGCTCGATCACCAGCAGCGTTCATCCAGATCATGTCGGGCAGCGCTGGCCGCTTCTGCTCGCAGGTCGCCCTGCCTGTGAGGGATCCCAACCTGATCACCTCGGCACGGCTGATCGACCGGGATTCGGGCGGCGCTGAGTATTACGTGACCAAAGCGCCGGATGGCCGGGGCATGCTCGGCTTGATCAAGCGTCGCGGCGGCTGAACCCAGAATTAACACTGCTCAGGGATTCACCGCGGCGTCATAGGCGGGTTTCTTGGCAGGGCAGATGGCCTCCATGATGGCCTCCATCACGGCCGGGTTGCCCCACGGCGGTGATGGGTTGTGAAAACCCTCAGGTTTTCGGAGTGACGAATCGGTCCAGGAGGCCTTGGTGGCGATAGGCCCACTGCAATATGGCGTGCGGCCCTTCGGGAGCATCCGGCAGTGCGGCAGGTTTTGATTCCATCGCTGAGTGGTCACCCAGGCGTTCCGCGTTGACTTGGGTATGTCCAAATTGCAGTGATTGGCGCAGGAAGATGGTGCAAAGCTCCTGCGTGGCGCCTTTGATCCGGGCGCTGGCTTCCGGTCCGCTGCGCGTGGTGCGGTCGGTGAAAATGCTGTGCCCGCCCGCGTTGTACACCGCCAGGGTTCTGGGCGATTTGGCCATCGCGTCAAAGATCACAATGCGGTCCTCGACCGTGCTGCGATAGCCGGGCAGGTTGATGGTGTCTTCCAAGCTGGTGATGTGCAGTGTCGGCACACTCACGCTCCCGAGCGTCTCTGGTGCAGGCCCTTGGCCCTGCAAAGGCGGCGCCGAAATCAGGATGGCTGCGCGGATGCGTCTGTCCCCAAGTTCGCCCACGTAGTCAGGGCCTGCATTCACCCGTGCGCCGGCGACCAGCATGGCCGTGTTCGCGCCATAGGAGTGGCCGGCCACTGCGATTTTTCCAGCGTCAAACAATTCCGCCTGCTCAGACCCGAGGATATGGTCCAAGGCAAACCGCACGTCCAGTGCGCGTGCCAGCGCTTCGGACTCGAGCGCCGCCGTCTGCAGGCGTTGCAACAAAAACAGCGGGTTGCCCTGCCACACACGGTTGTCACTGCCAACATGCTGTGTATGAAGGCTCGCCATGCCGGCATTGGCCCAATGCCGGCCAAGGTAGCTGTAGCCCATTCGCGAACCGCCCAAACCGTGCGAGAACACGATCAGCGGCACCGGCTGCGCAGAGGTGGCCTGGAGGGGTAGGTACAAGCGCAGGGGTACGGCTCTTTGCCGTCCGGCATCGAAAAGTTCAAGATCCAGGACGCGATGGCCGAGAGCGGTCGAAGCCATCGACCACCCGGCCGGGCCGGCGATCGCCAGACCAGATGCAGCGGTGGCAAAGCTCAGTGAGCGTGTGAGGAATGCGCGGCGCTTCATCAGGTCGGAACTGGCCGGGGTTTTGCGGAGGGTGTTCGTTTTGAATTGGACTGGCAGTCTAGCCCTGCAGGGGAGTTTCCCCCAGAAGCTTGCCTCAGGCTAGGCCTGTATCAGGGCGCTTCAATCAACCCTGAGCGTCCCCCTGTCCTGAATGGGCGGTACGCCAGCCCGGCGCCTATCCCACGGCTCAAGGGCCGCTCAGGCCAGAAGTGCTTCCTTCACAAAGTGCATCCGGTCTTGACCAAAAAACATCTGCTCGCCCACGAACAGGGTGGGCGCACCGAATGCCCCCCGTGCGGCAGACGCATCGCTGCGCGCGATCAGGTCGGCTTTGACATCCGGATCGGCGACCATGGCCATGAAGGCGTCGGCATCAAAGCCCGCCTGCGTGAGCACCGCCATCGTCTCGGCAGGGTCGTTGAGGTTACGTTGCGCCACCCACATGGCGTGGAACACGGTGTCGACGTAGCGCTGAAAGTCCTCGGGCTGGCGCATCAGCATCCCGCATGCGCCGCGCATCAGCGCTAGGGTGTTGATCGGGAAGTGAGGGTTCAACACGAACGGAACGCCCCAATACCGGGCCCAGCGCGCCATGTCTTCGAATATCCAGCGGCTTTTCGCCGGTACGCCCACCGGGTTGGTATTGCCCGACGCCTTGAAGACGCCGCCCAACAGAATGGGATGCCACACCAGCGCGGCTCCCGTTTCCTGCGCGATGCGCCGCACCTGGGTGTAGGCCAGATAGACGGCGGGGCTGCCGAAGTCAAAGTGGAATTCGAGGGTTTTGGTGCTCATTTTTTTGTCCGAAGTGAAGCGTTCAGGTTGTGGTGGTCTGGTTCCGCCCGTGGGCAAGCGTAGGTCTTGAGATGGGAGGCTCTTACTTGATGTACGGGCTTTCGGCGTGGTTCCACGAGGCGCCGCCCCTCATCTAGGTGGGTGACTCATTGCTCACTGCTGCCCACATTGATGGCGTTGACGCACTACTCCTCAGCGTTGTTGGCTCGAACCTGTGGCCCGCTGAGTCCAGAACAATAAATCCGGGCGCAATCACCCACAAGCTATCGACTTCCCTCATGCCCGTCGGAAGCAGCCCTTGCGCGAACCGCCGAATGACAGCCTGCGGATCACCGCCGCGCCGGTACGCAGCTGGCGTTTTCGACCGTGCTGCGCAGGCTGCTACCACCCACTATGACGCATGAACAACCGCACGTGTCCGACCTTCATCATGATGGGCATAAGCACTCGCGATAAGGAGTTTCAGGCCTGGCGAGATACATCGGTTGGGTGCATGGGTTGCGGCCCTCAAGGCCCCGGACGACGCGCTTGAAGCCCCCGCCTGCCTTCAGCCTCCGGGTAAACCCGGGACGATTGCCCCTATACCGGCAGAGGGAAATCGGTCATTCTGGGGAGTGAAAAGACGAGTGGCCTCCGGCCCCAGGAAACGGGGCAGGCTGCAGTACTTTTTCATGCCGCGCCAGACGGGGCGGCAACCCGAGACCACAAAAAGAAGGAGAACGATCTTGATTCGCTTCAAGCTCAATGGACAAAACGTCCAGACCGACGCGCCCCCGGGCGAGCCCCTGCTGCAGGTGCTGTCCAACGACTTTCAGATGAACGGCCAAAAATTCGGATGCGGCAAGGCCCAGTGCGGCGCCTGCACCATCATGATGAACGGCGATCCGGTGCGCAGCTGCGTGGTGCCGCTGTCGGCTGCCGACGGTAAGTCCCTCACCACCGTCGCCGGTCTGGCGGTGGGCGGCAAGCCCAGCCGACTGCAGCAGGCCTTCATCGACGAACAGGCGGCACAGTGCGGGTACTGCACCGCCGGCATCATCGTCCAGGCGCAGGCGCTGCTTGATCGCAACCCCAAGCCCACCGACGCCGAAGTTCGCAGCGCGCTCGATGGCAACCTGTGTCGCTGCGGTGCCCACAACCGCATCGTGCGTGCGGTGCTTCGCGCATCGAAAGGAGCCTCCGCATGAACCCGGTTCAATTCGAGCAGGCTCCGGCCAAGGCGGCGTCCTCGGGCCGTCGCAATTTCCTCAAGTCGGCGGGCTTCCTGTCCCTGGGCTTCACCATCCCCTTGGTGGACGTGCATTCCCAGGCCACCGCGCCGGCCGCTGCGCCAGCCGCGGCGCGGCCGCAGTTGCCCGGCGATTTGCAGCAAAACCGCCAGCTGCGCGCCTGGATCCGCATCCTCAGCGCTGAGAAGTCGGTGCAACTGCTGGTCGGCAAGGTGGAATTGGGCCAGGGCATTTTGACGGCCGTTGTCCAGCTGTGTGCCGATGAACTTGACGTTGACATCAGCCGTGTGCAGGTGGTCTCGGGTGACACGCTGCTCGTGCCCAACGAGGGTGTCACCGCAGGTTCGTTCTCCATGCCCAATTGCGCCACGGCGGTTCGCCAAGCCTCGGCTGAAGTGCGCGCCATCCTGCTCGATCTGGCCGCCACGCGCCTGGGTCAGGGCATGGCCGGCCTCAAGGTGGTCGACGGTGTCGTTCAGGGCAGTGGCAACGCGCAGGTCAGCTATTGGGATCTGGTCCTGGGACAGGCCCTGGATCGTGAAGCCAATGGACAGGCCAAACCCAAGCCCGCAACCGAGCACCGATACATCGGCCGCTCAGTCCCCCGGCTGGACCTGCCCGCCAAAGTGTTGGGGCAATCCATCTTCGTGCAGGAGCTGCGGCCGGCCGGCATGGTCTATGGCGCTGTCGTGCGTCCGCCCACGTACGGCGCGTCGCTGACCGCTGTGGACCTGGCAGTCGCCGAGCGCATGCCTGGCGTGGTCAAAGTGATCAGAAACGGCAGCTTCCTGGGGGTGGTTGCACGCCGCGAGGCGCAAGCGCAGGCCGCGGCCCGCGCGCTGGGTGACAGTTGCAAGTGGAACGTGCCCAAGCGCCTGCCGGGCACCCAGGCCATGCCGGCCTGGCTGGAGGCCACCAAGCCTGACCGGGTGATTGAAACGCTCAAGAAGCCCCGCACCAATGGCACGGCAACCACCCGCACCCTGGAGGCCGCCTACTACCGGCCCTACCAGATGCACGCCTCCATCGGCACCTCGGCTGCTTTGGGCACGATGGGTGCCGACGGCGTCCTGATCGTGCAGACGCACAGCCAGTCGGTCTTCGAGACCCGTGCGGCGATCTCCCGCATGCTCGATATGCCCCTGGACAAGGTGCGCCTGCAGCACGTGCAGGGAGCCGGCTGCTACGGGCACAACATGGCTGACGATGCGGCTGCCGATGTCGCTTTGTTGGCAGCGGCCGTCCCCGGGCGGCCGGTGCGCTTGCAGTACACCCGCGAGCAGGAGCATCTGTGGGAGCCCTACGGGTCGGCCATGGTCATGAAGACCTCGGCCAGCCTGGACGCGCAGGGCAACATCCAGGACTGGAAGCTCACCATTTTTTCCACGCCGCATGGCACCCGGCCCAGCGGTCAGCCCGGCAACCTCTTGCCTGCGCTTTACCTCGAAAAGCCGTTCACCCAGCCCAAGCCGCAAAACGGCGGCGCGCCCAATTTCGCGGCCGACCGCAATGGAATCGCGCTCTACGACTTCCCGGGCCAGGACGTTCTCACGAACTTCATCACCGAGATGCCGCTGCGTGTGTCCTCGACCCGGGGTCTGGGCGCTTATGCCAACGTGTACGCCATCGAGTGCTTCATCGACGAGCTGGCCCATGCGGCCAAGGCGGACCCGGTGGAATACCGTCTGCGCCACATGAAGGACCCGCGTGCGCGTGACGCGATTGCCAAGGCGGCAGAGGCCTTTGGCTGGTCGGCCTGGCGCAAGCAGCCCGGGCGTGGGCGCGGCATCGGTTTTGCCAAGTACAAGAACATTGCCGGCTATTGCGCGGTGGCTCTGGAGGTGGAGGTCAATCGGCAAAATGGCCGTATCCGCGTTCTGCGGGCGGTCGCCAGTGCCGACAGCGGTCACATCGTCAACCCGGACGGCGTGAGCAACCAGATCGAAGGCGGCCTGATTCAGTCACTGTCCTGGACCCTCAAAGAGGAAGTCCAGATGAACGACACGCAGGTCTTGTCGGCCGACTGGGCCAGCTACCCCATCCTCACCTTCTCGGAGGTTCCGCCGATCGAGGTGGTGCTGATCGACCGTCCCGGGGCGCCGTTCCTGGGCACGGGTGAGGCCTCGCAGGGGCCCACGGGTGCAGCGCTGGCCAATGCGGTCTTTGATGCTGTTGGTGTGCGCTATCGGCGCCTGCCGCTCACGCCGGACCGCGTGCTAGAAGGGCTCAAGGCCTGAGTCCGCTGGGGCTCTCAGCAGACCTGCGCGCGATCAGGTCTGCTGAGTGTCACACGCGTGGTGGCCGTGCCGGGTGTTCCCGGCACGGTGCTGATCGACTCCGCCCGGGTGAGAGCTGACCCCAGCGATAGCTGCCCTGCGCTGGCCACTGCGGACCCGCGGTGGTGCGTCGAGCCTGTTTTGCAGTTGTGGTTGACCCGGCTGATGAAGAAGTCAGGACGAGCCCCCCAAGTGGCTTGAAGCCTAATCGAGCGTCACCGGGCAACACAGCACGTAGCCCGCCCTGTGCACCGCCTGTATGCAAGGCTGCATTGCTCCGGCAACCATGAGCTTTTTGCGAAGGCGCGCAATTCGCATTTCGATCATGCTGGCCGCAGGATTCGGATCTTGGGTTGTACTCACAAGCTCGGCAATTTGCCATCGCTCCAGGCTCTGGCCCGGGGATCGCACGAATGCGCTGAGCATCTTTACGTCACTGATACTGACCCCGAGGTCGCTGCTTGGACCGATAAGCCGCAGGCGTGACACCTGCAGCACCAGGCCTTCTCCCCGGGCGGAGGTGCGTGACTTGGTTCGCTTGCCCAGAGCGCCCAAGCTGGCGAGCAGTTCTCTGGGGTCAACCGGCTTGGTGAGATAGATGTCGGCACCGCTCTCATAGCCAACAACCTTGTCGCTAATGGTCGTGCGTGCCGTCGTGATGATGATGCCGGCCTGGGGGTGTTTCGCCCGGAGCCGACGACTCAGGCTCAGGCCATCTTCATCGGGCAGATTGATGTCAATTATGTAAATGTCCGGGATGAACCCGCCCGTTGCATCGACCAGGTCTTCTGCCATGGGGATGCCCACCACCTCATGACCTTTTTGCCGGAGGATGGCCACGGTGGCTTCCCGTAACTGATCGTTGTCCTCAACTAGAAGGATCTTGAGCGTCGTGGCGTGCATAGATTTTGGAAAACAATCAATGGCTCACCGGGTGACTGGGTACACCCGATGCTCGCGCCAAGATCACACAAAAGCTAACCACGCCTAACGTCATCAACATTGCTGAGGCAACCAGACGCTGAAGGTCGCCGCACCGGACGCCTCGGTATAGGCGATTTGCCCGTGCATCAAGTCCAGCATTGCCTTGACAAGGAACAGCCCCAGGCCTGAACCCGAGAGCCGGCGTGCCTGGGTACCACGGTAGTACTTCTGAAAAAGTTGGGCGGGATTTGGCAGTCCCGCAACGCCCGGATCATTGCTGATGCTCCAAAGCCAGCCGCGGCGCCCTGCACGGGTTTGGGGTTCGAGCTTGACCCGAATACGGCTGCTCGGCGGGCTGTATTTGCAGGCGTTGTCCAGCAGGTTCCCAAGCACAATGGCCAGCATCTGTGCATCGGCGTGAAGACGCCCCTGAGGCGCGCGTGAGGCAAAGTCAATGCGCTCGGGCTCGCGGCAACTTTGAATGGTTTCGCTGGTCAGTGCCTCTGGGTCCAAGTCTTCCACCATTGGTTTCAGACCCTGTTCGGCCAACTGGCCGGTCTGTACGCAGCGCTCGATCACTTGGTTCATGTCGGAAATGGCTCTTTCCATCACTTCCGGTTTGAGCGGGCCGGCCGCCATCCACATCCGAAGGGTTGACAACGGCGTCTTCATTTCATGGGCCAGCATGGCAAACAACTGGCTTTGCTCCTGTCGGTGGGACTTTTCCGTTTCAGCCAGCTGCTGGCTTCGCTGAAGGTCCATCGTTACCTGAATTTGCTCTTTGCGCAGTAAACGAGCGCGTATCTGCAAGATCACGAACATGACAACGCCGTCCAGAACGGCATGCGCCAAGTTGGTGTACAGCATGATGGAGTTGGCTTCCATCAATCCCAGGTAAACGGCCGGTGGGATGGAATTGAGAATGCCGTAGGCCATCACATACGCCAGCAACACGGCTACAGGGATAGGGTGCCTGACCTCGCCCGGTTTTGCCGTCATCAAGGCTACCGTGAGAAGCGTCACGCTGAGCAGAATGCTGACGTTGGCGAACGCAAGCATCAAGTGGGTTCGCCCCAGCCAATGCAGCAAGGGCAGGCAGGCAATGGCAACGACCAGGCACCGGATTGCAAACAGGACCGCGGGAAGGGGGCGGTAGCCCTCGATCAACACGCTGAAAAACCAGAGCGTGATGGAAATCGCCCAGACAAGAACGAGCGAACTGAGGGTGCTCAGTAGGCCCTCGGGGAACCAAGGTCCTATGGCCACGCGAGCAAAGCCTAGGATGAAAAATGCCCAGCCAACGGCGAAGAATTGCTTGATGGCAAATGCGCGAATAACCCTCTCGCGCGTGATCCACCACTGGGTCAAGGCCCAGACGGCAAAGATGGCCGAGGATGCGGCTACGAATCCCATCAGCCATTCCTGCATGCGGTTCTGTCGCTGGGCCTTTCCGTAGGGAAGTACCTCCACATTCAAGATCCGGGCGCTGGTGCTCTTGAGCTGCAGATAGATGATGCGCTCCTGGGGGAGGCTTGGAATTTGGAGCGTGAAGTTGATCGATGTCAGACCATCGCTGTCCGGCGGTACCGCATCCCCACTTCGGAGCACGAGGCCCGTGGTGGGGTCGTAGAGCGTGACGTAGTCTAAGAACGGCGGCCTCACGCGCACCACCCAAGGGGTGCGTTCATCAGATCTCGCGGCCTTGACCTCCATGCGTATCCAAATGGTCTCGGTGCCAAAGCCCCAGCTTTTCCATTCAGGTAGTGCCTGCCAGTCACTGACCTGCTGCACGTCCTTCAGCGTGGCCTGTCCGCTGGCGTCCATCCACCATTGCGCGCTTTCGAAGAGCCTCTCTGTCGAGGTTGTTGCAATCGCGGTGCATCCCATCAGGCTTAGCAGGAAGCCGGCGAATACAACGCGCCACTGCTTCATGAGCCTCATGGAAAAGGTAGGTGAGGGAAACGCCACTTCGGTTAGCACTGGTGAGTTTTTCGGGCCTGAGCACTGGCCACCATTCATTAAACCGCAGGTCCACAACGAATGAAGTTCCGGAGGCGGGGACCGGCGTGGAGGTCAACATGGCGAACATCGGCAGCTTGGCTGTTGCCACGACCATCATGAGCTCCGGTGCGGTGGGCGACATCACTGTGAGCTCCTCCAACTCGGCCACCACCGTCGCTCCTGTTGGCTTCGGTTGGGATTTGGGCAGAGCAGCGAGACATGCTTGGTCACTTTGCAAATCAATTCGTCAAGCGTGTGAATCGAAGTCAGTCATTACGGCCCCTGCAGGCAGCCGCATTGTTGGCGTGGCTTGGTATCGGGCTTGCCGGTGCACAGCCTTCTCAGGCGCCCCGCCCCCTGGGGTCCCCGGCAGGCCAGGCACAACCGGCAGCGCCACAAGCTGCTGCTGTTTCGGACCCTTCAGTGCGGGGTGTCTCCAGGTTGGCACTGTCCGTCACGCAACTGGGCGCCTTTCGGTGCGTGGAGCGGGCCGACCAGTTGGCCAGATTTTTGGGCAGAGGGGCGGGCGATATCTTCATCGTGGACCGTCCTGGACCAGGACCGGGTTTCGACCTGATCTCGGTCACCATGATCGTCAACCAAGGCGGCGGCAACCACTCAACGATCGAGATCAGTTTGACGCCGACCCCCACCGGCTGCTCGGCCTCGTATGCCGCCTCGGTCTCCGCCGCTGAGCCCTGCGAGCCGGCCGAGCGCAAGCTCTACAGCGGACTGTCTTTCAAGCCCGTGGAGGGCGGGGCGCCCCACCGTCTCGCGACGATTGGTAATGAAGCGCGGGTGCTCAGCCGGCCCGTGCCGGGTGGGTGCGTGCTGACCAAGCATGAGGTGGTCAGGTGAAGAGCTTCACATCTCCGGGTCGAATATTTATTTCTGGTTTCTAAGCAAATGACACTTTTGGAGTAATCAAATGAAATATTCGAGCTCGAAACTAGTGCGGATTCAAATTTTCAAAATGACGGCAGTTTCGTGTGCAGTTATTTTTGGATCTGGCCAAATCAGTGCGGAGACCGTGGCCTCTGGCGTTGATAGCACGCGAAACGTGATTTTCAGCGTGAATACAGATAGTGGGGTTCCTGATTTAGATTCTGAAGGCATAGGATATTGGGGGGTGCAAGTTGATAGCCAATATAATTATTCGGCAGCGCCTGCGCCTGATTCGAGACAACAATTGGTGGTTCGGAATGCGGGCATTGACCTCAATCGAAACACCGGAGTAACCGGAACTCTCGGCGTGAGCGGTGCTGCCACTCTCAGCAGCACGCTCGGCGTGACTGGAGCTTCGACTCTCGGTCGATCCACTATCGCTGGTGCAACTGGGACTGGTGCCACCGTTCTCAAGGGCGGGACCAATAGCGGGACATTGACGCTGCAAGATGGCAACTCTGCGGCTGCGGGCGCGATCCCTGCGGGCACCAGCATCACCGTCTCGGGCAGCGGGGGCGGTACCGCTGCCACGGTATTCCAGACAACCACCAATACCAATACGACTTCAGTCACGACGGCGGTAGGAACAAGTGCTACCTACGCCGGAGGGAGCACCGCAACACTCCAGGCTGGGCCTACCAATGCGTTGACGGTCAATTCTGGAAATACCGGGGCCAGCCCCGGGGTTTCGATCAACGGTGTCGTGGGAGTCGGAAGTACCTCAACAACAGGTGTACGGATCACCGGGAGTGGCCAAAATACAGAGACATACACCGCCGCTGATCGGGCCAATGGCGTCACCCCAACCTGGGCAGACGTGGCGATTCAATCGAAGAGTTATGGGCTCGGCGACCCCACCTTGGGTTCCGCGATTCTGATCACCGACTATGGTGTCCAGGTGATTTCACCTCAGCCGATAGATGGTCAGCAGGTAATCAACAACGCCGGTATCAATAGCTCTACCGGGAACATGACCAATAACAATGGCATGAATACCAGCTCTGGCTCAGTCACCAACAATACTGGCGGAAATAGTGGAAGCGGTAGCGCAACCAACAATTTAGGCATGAATAGCAGCACGTCTGGCGGTACTGTTGCCAATAATATTGGCGGCATCAGCGGCAACGGCAATGCCAACAACACCATTGGGCAAAACAACGGTACGGGTATCGCCACCAATAGTTTTGGCACGGGCTCTGGTGTGACAAATAACTATATTGGTAATAACGCCCCGGGTTCTACGTCGCAGATCGATGGGGGCTCAAGCCGTATGACCTTGAATGGGAACGGCGCGACTTTCAGCAATCCTTCCACGGGTGGGCCAATCCAGGTACACGGTATCGCCGATGGAACCTCGCCACATGATGCGGTGAATGTCCGGCAGGTCTTTGGCGGAATTGCAGCAAGTATGGCCACCGCCCCAACGGTGACCAACCTGAAACCCGGTGATGGGGGTGTTGGCGTGGGGCTTGGCCACTATGGGGGGTATAGCGCCATGGGCGTTAACCTGACCTACTACGCCAGAAACGAGGCCCAACTCAATTTGGGTATCGCGCGCGGGACGCAAAGTGGTGCGCAAACAGCCATCAGGGCCAGCGTAGGGTTCAAGTTCTAACCCGTCCAGCAAGGTCATTGGCGCATTTCAGCAGCCCTGCCCGCGATCAGGTTTGCTGAGTGTCACGCCCGCCGTGGCCGTGCCGGGTGTTCCCGGCACGGAGTGGCCCTTGTCCTTCACACTTTGTCGTGAGATTGCCGTGGCATGCGGCCGGTTCGAAGTGCATATGCCCAATCGGGCCGCCCTTGCTGATCGGCCAAAACCGCCATTGATTCGTGGTCATAGGGCACGCTGATGAGCTCACACACCCAGCCTTGTCTGGTTTTATTGAGCACTGCGTAGCGCGCCTCAGGGCTGCCGTTCTCAACCCGGTGATAGCGTGACCTGGGATAGGGGTGGTCGTCATCGTAGGCCGGCAGCCCCACGCTGCCAGGGTTGACGATCAGCAGGCCAGACTCCAACCGCACAGACCGTGCCACATGGCTGTGGCCACATGCCAAGAGCGTGATGTACGCGGGTATGTGGCTGCCCAGTCGCTCGAGAATCTCGTTGCTTGTCGACAGTTGCAACATCTCGTCGATCGGCGTTTCGAGTAAGTACTCGACGTCGCTGCGCGGACTGCCGTGACACAGTGCCACATCGGCCCCCAATTGATCAGGCCAGCGTTGCCCTCGGTGAAGGTCTGCATCACAAGAATTGGCGTGGCTGCCTAGCCATAACTTGTCGGCTTGGCTCAATTGCCCGCTGGTGAAGGCGTCGGACGCGGCTTGGCGTTCAAGCGGCAGGTGTAGTACCTGCCGCTCGTGGTTTCCCGCGATGTGTAACCAAGGAAGGTCGCGCAAGCGATGCGCCGTCTCTGCCGGCAATAGCGGCCCGCTCAGGGTGTCGCCAAGGTTGACCACCTGGTCAATTTGCCGACTCTGAAGGTCTGCAATGACCGCGTCGAGGGCCGCAAGATTGCCGTGGATGTCCGAGACAAGCGCTAGTCGCATGTTTCGCATGAACTGAAGTGAGGACGGCGCAGGCCCGACTGGCTCTGTCCTTGTGCGCTGCGCTTCATCATGAAATCTGCAAAAGCGCCTTCATCTTGGCCCTGACATGCAGCATGACATCAGCGCTGACAACAGACTTCTTCTTTGCGCGTCGTATTTTCCAGTCGAGAGACTTCACCTGGTCCGACAGGACTGCGCAATCAACGCCATCGACCCGGGTAACCACTTCGAACGGATACCCTTTGACTTTGGTGGATATCGGGCAACAGACCATCAAGCCCGTTTTGCCGTTGTAGCTGGCCGGACTGATGACCAAAGCAGGACGGTGACCCGCCTGTTCATGCCCCGCCTGCGGATCGAATTCCAGCCACACAACGTCGCAGGTATCAGGGACATAGGCACGCGGCGCCATCAGAGGGCCTCTTTACCCACCGGTCGACCGAAGGTGACCTCATCGTGTGTATTGCTGGCGTGGATGCCATTGACCAGCGCATCAATGTCGTATTCGACCTTCTTGGAAGGTTGGATGATGATCCGGCCGCGCGAGACGACAAGATCCACCTTTTGCTCGAGTTCATAACCTG
>Ga0164293_10003449_pt1 | contig 13475 bp, 28 predicted proteins | sample GEODES118metaG_FD_111487 | JGI IMG/M metagenome (GOLD analysis project Ga0164293, IMG submission 111487) | Eutrophic lake water microbial communities from Lake Mendota, Wisconsin, USA - GEODES118 metaG | ecosystem: Environmental > Aquatic > Freshwater > Lake | place: USA: Lake Mendota... | reverse complement strand
GTGACTTGGTATTGCAGCTCCTTCGGCTTGGGCTTGGCAGGCGCGTCCTTCGGCATTTCACGCCATGCCAGCGCCAGATAGCGGAAGCCGTCAGCAATGTGATCAGCCCAGTTCTTGAGCGGCGTATCCTTGAAAACACCACGCTCCGAATCCCATTCCCTGCGATAGCTGCGCAGCCCATCAATGCCGTAGTCGCAGTTCGACTTGTGGAATACCGCCTTTTCGAGGATCAAGCGCACCGCGTTCCGGCCATCCTCAACAGAGACATTGGCAACCCGCGTGGGCTTCCTGCCGATGGATTTAAGCAGTTCCCAGCGGGTGCGGCCCGTTCCCCATTCCTCAGTCATGATATCGTGCGGAACATAGTCGTTGCCGTGATATGCGCGTTCTGCAAGCCATTGAGACCATATCTTAAGATCCCCGTCAGAAGGGCTGTAAAAGTCCACAATGTGCGGAATGTCGTTGATGTTCTGCCAGCACCAGATGACGTTGTTTGCCTTCTTGCCCAAATCCCAAGCGGTATGGACAGGCTTTGAGCGGTCAATCTCAAAGTCACGAATGCGGCCTTCCCGTTCGGCCTGCAAGATCAGCCGGGCGTAATAGGCACCCTCGGTAATGCGCTCATATTCGCCTTCCCAGATATGGCTGGCCTTCTCAGGGTCTCTCTCATAGTCGCGGGCGCGTTCTTTCCGCAGCTCATCGGGGAACCATGGATTGTCGCTCCAATTCGCCTGGACGGCCACGACGTCAGGATCGTTGAACGGGCCTCGGAAGAAGTAGTCCACCGGGTCTGTCTTGTGGCGCGGATTCCACGAGAACCACAGTTCCGAGCCGGGCGAACGGATTGTCGGGCGCAACAGGTCAAAGGATCGCTCGGACAGGCTTTGAGCTTCCTCAACCCATGCGACGTTGAAGCCTTCAAGCGATTTGATGTTGTCAGCGTTGTAGGATTGCATGCCCTTGAAGATAATCTGTGAGCCGTTGCGGCCCTTGATTTCGCTTTCCAGTACTTCAAATGCGCTGCCCAGCCCAAGCGCCTCGATCTTCGTTTCGATCAGCTTCTTGACGGAATCCTTGATGGTGTTCTGCACCTCTCGGATGCAGACGACGTCAGTCTTGCGGCGGTAGGTTTCGAGCACGATTTGTTCTGCCCAGAACCATGACTTGCCACTGCCACGCCCGCCGAATGCGCCCTTGTAGCGACGGGGCCTGAGTAGCGGCGTGAAGACGTCCGCAACCTCAATTGTCCGGCTTGATGACACGAATTACGATTTCCGAGGGGTTGCCGTCTGGATCAGTGCCGGAGAGTTGCAGCGGAAGAACTTTGCCCAGCAGCGACATGTAAGCGGATGAATTATCCCTCGCCTGTTGGGCAAGATAGGCCTGCCCCCCAACATCATAAAGCGCGTTCAGGATTAAATCCTTCAATGCGGCATTCATTTTGTTGGGCGTGCCTTTCTTGCGCCCGCCTGTTTTAACACCTCGGGCCATTGGCCACCTGTCTAATCATTTCTAGCTTAGATGGATCGACATGGTTTCTAAGGTCAAATCGAAGCAACATGCGGGCCGCGTAAACACGTGTGCCTAGTTTTTCCATCTCCCGGTACATCGCCCGTTCTGCTGCAGGCATTTTGGGCGCAAATATTCGTTTTAGAGAACCGCCGCCGCCTTTCACCTTGTTGAGTGTTGGCTTGTGCAGGGCGATCATCTTCGCCTCTTTGTCGTATGCGGACCGTTCCCTAGAGAAATCGGCGATGATGCCACCGATGCATTGTGGAATATGAGAGAAATTCTTGATCTGGGCCTCAAACCGGCGTCCTGACCCCTTCCCGATGTAGACAAACTTCCCAGCAACGGAAAACCCGTAAACGTAGAAATCGCGGGCGTGTTTTGAAAAATGGCCAGATGATTTTCGACCCCGCGTTCTTTGATCATGTGCAGGGTTAAGACGCGCTGCCATTGGTTACCTCATTCCTCGAAACCATATCTCTGCGGTAAGGTTCTTCTTTTGTACCCCATCTCGCCGGGTCGAAGAAAAATGGATACGGGGGAGTCAATAGGTCCACGCCTGTTTTATTGCTGGTGATAGTGTCGACCAGTTTGGATTTCATCCTACTTGCCTTTCCCGCCGTTTAGAAAAATCGCTGTCTGGGAAATGCTCCAAAGCTTGCACCTCAAGCCATATAGGTACGTCCTCCCAGGCTGGGAGATTGGCCGTTTCTTTCCAGACGTTTGACGCATCACCTATCTTTACGTCAAATGTTCCATCCCAAAAGCACAGAATTGAGAAGTAAATCTTGGAATTGAGCAATTCCTGAAAAACACTGATTTTTTGCTTGTCCTCATCGTCAGTGTCACAATGCGCCAATATCCTGCCTATATGATCCATGCCGGGCAGCGGATCGTTGGGGCCGATGCGCTTATACTCAGGGTCTTTCATTTGCCTTCTGTCTCCAGTTCGTTCCTCATTGCGCGCAAGACGGCCTCGACCTGCGCGTGGGGTACCTCGAAAGCTCGGGCAAGGCCCCTGACGATATATTGCTCACGGTAGATTTCGAGCACAGAGTGACTTGAGAAGCTGGTTGAAAGCATGATCGGCTCGGTTTTGGCGAAGCCTCGGGGATCGCCGTCCTTCCGGGCTTTCCATGTGACCTTGCGTACTGTGTGCTTGTCGATATCGAGCATGGTTGCGATCTCGGCTTTGGTTTTGCCCTTTGCCCACATGTCCAGAACCTGATTATGCAGTTCGTCAGACTCGGCGGCACGTGGGCCACCGGGGCGAAACTCATGGAACCAGATTTTGGAACGGGGTGTCGTCATGCCGCGTCCTTTGTGATGGCCTTCATCGCGTCGTATTCAGCCCACGCCCGGCATGCCTCGCATCTGGGGTTGTAGGACCTGCAGCGGGGGCCATAGGCGGAGAGGATGAGGGTGTAGACGTGGTTCATGGCGCGGCCTCTGGCTGGCTTTGGGCCTTCCGGGCGGGGGTGGTAGCGGCCTGCCCTGAGGAAGCCGAATGCAATCGATACAAATTGCGTGACGGGGCATTCCGAAGGCTGGCGTTCCGTTTTGCGTGGAACTCGCAGTAGCTGCCCTTGTGAATCGCCCCGTTGCAGAACAGGTGACGGCCGGGAACGTTGCCCTGATCAACAGGCCACCGGCATCCGGTTGCGTCGATGATACCGACAGGAACCCCAGGAACGTATTTGACGGGCTTGGGGCGGGCGCTGGCGGGCAAGGGGCGCTTAAGCTGCAAGACAGTGGCAAGACCGGGCGTCGCCGCTGGCGGGGCCTTCTGGCGCGCGCCATATGTCCTGCCGGACGGACGCTTCCATTTCTCGCCAGTCTCAATCTCAATCCGCCTCACCTTGCCGATGACGGAATTACGCGTCGTGCCGAGTTGGGCTGCGACATATCCGCATGAGAACCCTTCCGCGAGAAGGCGGCGCATGGTCTCGATTTTCTCGTCAGTCCATTCCATGTCTCACCCTGCCCCCATCATGTCGAACGGCAGCGCATCGCCCTTGACCCAATCGACGGGGGGCTTGGTGGGCTCGGGGCGGCAATCAGTGACGGTCGCGCCTGAGAAGGTTATTTTCGCGTCATTAACCATTTCAAATTTCCAGAGGACGTTGGCGATCTCCTCCATGGACCAGACGACGGCGGCGCGGTTTTCGCGGGAGAGGGCCCATTGCTCCTCACGGGAGCCGCAGACGACCAGCACGGTGCCGTTAGGCAACCGGCCTTCGAGGTAGTGGGGCTCAAGGGGCCGGGCGCCAGCGGCCTGCGCAGCCGTGTCGAGGGCGCGCCAAGCGTTCGCCATCCGCCCGGCGTGGTACTCGATATCGGCTGGGGACCCGACCTCAAGGGCGGCGTTGAGCTTGTCGAGTTGGGAGTAGAACTTTGCCGCAAGGTCAGCCGCCACCAAGCGGGGAAGCCGTGATATTCCCCAGCGGGCCTCACAGGCCGCCGCCACCTCGTCGAGCTGCGCCATGGCGTGGCGGTAGACGGCGAAATCTATGTCACGCATGGGGAGGGGCTTTCAGATGATTGAAATCGCCATTCTTCCAATGCATCAAAAACGACTTTGGATATTTTCCCGGATTTGTGTGCCATTCCCTGAGTGCATTCTGGCGGTGTATAGTGTCGGATTGGTGGTTAGTCTCACGCATGGTTAGTAGCTCCTTTTCGATTTAAACGCCTGCGGGTTTGATCAACATCGAACTGCAAGAACTTCATCCGGTTCTTGTTTGCTCGAATGATCGCTTTCAGCCGGTCGGCTTCCCGAAAATGGAAAACGAGGCTGGCGCGGATAGAATCCAAAGTGGGGTAAGCCTGTTTTAGGATTTCGCGCTGCCTCGGGGTGAGAACTGCGCCTTCCTCAAGCACAAGGGCCGTGAGCTGGTTTTCGAAGCTCTTCTTAGCATCCCAATATGGAGCTTGTTCTTGTTGATGGGAAATTAGGCTCACGCCTAATTCGGCGTTAACGAATTTCAGCTCATCGATTTCGATTTGAAGTTTGCCGATTTCGGCCTTCAAGTCCCTTCCTGAAGTAGAAAAAGAATTGGGCCGCGCAATTTCGCGCATTGTAGGCAAAAGAAATTGCGCGCCTTTGCGCAATTCTTTTTCTACTAAGGGACTTTTTGAAATTGCGCACTCATTTTTGCGCAATACCGCGCAATCGACTACTTCTGAATTGCGCAATTTTGCGGCATCAAAAACAAACAACTCTTGCTGGGCTGGTTGCTCAACCATTGATAGGCCTCATCTCAGCCCACTTGGCCTTGTCTACGGCGATACCTTTTGTGGCCTTACGGTTGACGGTGCAGTCGATGATGATCAAAACGCCACTGTCCAGCCATGCCTTGAGGGCTCTCTTGGCCTCATTTTCATCCATGCCTGTCATGTCTGTGACGAGATTTCCTACCCAACGGGAATTGCTTTTGCCCGCCTTAGACGGGCTCCAAGGGTCTCCGGTCGGTTCTCCGCTATCCCGAAGCACGCCGCGATCTATGCCACTAAGGATAGCGTTGATTGTTTCCCATGAAACGCTTGCCCAAGGTCCTGGCACGCTCCAGGCGACCGGCACCCCGACATGATCTCCGATACTGCCCATTGCGCCATTAGCGAGCGCCACATCGGTTAAGTGATACCAATCCGACTTTTCGGCGGGCGGGGCTAAATTCATCTTGTCTGAGTAAACTCGGAAATAAAGCCGTCTGTTTTCGACGCCAAAAGAGCGTCCTTCTTCTTCAGACATTTGATTGAGAACGCGGGTATCGCGGGTGGCGTCGATCATGGCTTTTGCGCCGCGCGATGTTTCCGCGGTCACCTCGCTGTCGCCATTTTTCCGGGTATGATGAACCAGCTCGACGGCCACTTGGCATATTTCCGCCAGCATTACCCATTGCCGCATAACGGCGTTGATGGCGACGTTGTCGTTCTCAGAAACGAGGTGCGAAGCGACAAACGGATCGACGCTCACCACATCTATCTTGTGCTTTTTTATTTCTGCCACAAGCGCGGGCACGTCCGGGCGGATGATGATTGTTCCTGATTTTCGTTCTTGCTCTGCGATGCACAAAGGAGTGTCGCGGCCTGAATTCAAGAAAAACCGGCCTTGAATATCGCTATTGGTGATTGAATAATGCTTTGCGATAGCGGCGGCACGCCGGTTTAGTTCATCGCGGGGATCTTCAAGGCACCATGCCCACACTCTTAAAGGCCGGGAGATGTTTACCCCTAGCAACGGCTTGCCGGTCACCATGGCCATAGATTCGGCCATGATTAAAGACGACTTACCTACACCCCCCGGCGCGATTGTCGCTGAAACAAACCCTCGAATAAGATGACGTCCATAAAGCCAATCGCGCGGCGGGATTTTGCTTTCATCTGGAATAGTGAAAACATTTGCCGAAATTCCGCCTTGCTCTTGCTGGTGTGCCTCGCCCTTCTCTTCAGAAGTGCCGCCGGTTGAGCCGGAAAATTCCTTTTCCCATCCTTGAGCCGACATGACCGGCGCTTCGACCTTCCCCCAGCACCTGGCGATTTCGGCGACAAGCCGGTCTTGTGGCGCTAGGTACTTGCTGGCAATGCCGGATGGGTTGGTCCGCATTTCGCGCTCAAGGGCCTCTGGCGTCCAGTTGAGGCGGCGGGCGAGGCCAACGGCATGATGGAATTGCTCGCTGCGCTGACCGTTGGGGGCACCTTCGCGGATTAACTGCCGGAGGTCGCCTTCCGGAGTGCGGAGGCCAAGCATCGACCCGATGGAGCCGGGCTTTGGGTTGTAGGCTGGCGCGGGCTCGAAGGTCTTTGGTGGCTGGGGCTCAAAACTTGGCTGCTCGGCTTCCATGCGGCCCTTGTTGGCCACAAGCCGCGACGCCAATTCAGAAATGTCAGCCATCATGGGCCAGCACTTAGGCACCTGCAGGCCGGTGACAGTGATGTAACGGGCTTCGCCTGCGGTGTAGACCTCGAGTCCGCCGTCTGCCCCGTCCACCTTATTGAAACGCTTGTGCACCCGCCCGATGTCCCCAAGCCCCAAAATGCGGACGCCGGCGCCGGATGGCGTGACTTCAGTATAGGACGCAGCTGCGTCGATAATCTCTTGCGCCCATGGGGCGATAACAGCGGTTATGGGGTCGCGGCAATGGTCGATGTCAAAGATGATTTCAAGCGACTTCATGCCGAAAAGCATGATGCCGATCCCGGCGGCCTTGCCCGCCTTCACCGCAGCAAGGGCCTCAACATAGGTGCACCAAGTTTCCGGGCCTTGAGACTTGGCATTCCGACCGTCCGGCTGAAATGGTGGCTTCGTCCAGCGGCCATTGACCAGCACCCAATCCCACGTCGTCCAGATTTTCAAATCCCGATACGGCCAAAAGACGCCCGGCAGGTTCTCGAGGTCCGCCTGTATCGTGGCAGGTTTATGCATTGTGACCTCGACTGTCATTGATCGTTAGGCACGACGTGCCCCCGCATATTGTCTGTGTTGGGCGCGAGTGGCAGGGCGGTGACGTGCGGCATGGTCACTGTCACTCTCCCACCTTGACCACTGTCAAAGCGGGGCGTGATGGAGAGCGTTTTCCGGTTCCGTCGCCCATCCCAAAGGTGCCGTCATGCAAGTGTCCGATTGCGAAGCCGCCGATCAGCTTGCGCACATGCTCCGGGCCGAAGTCTGCCGCGCCATATTGATAAACGCGATCAGCGGGGCAATGCGGGCATACCACATAGATTTCGAGCGGTTGATCAGCCGCTATATCGGTAAATTCGCCGTGCTCGTTCAGAACAATGCAAATCCGGTTCATTCAGCCTCCACCGTCTCCGCTTCCCGCACCCTTGCGATTGTGGCCTCGATCTCGATTTCGACGGCCTGAGCGGTTCTCTGGCGGTCGTAGACTTCCTCGTAAGCGACACGGAGGCGCTCGAGCAGCGAGGCTTTCACGTCCTGCAGGTCGCGCGATCGGTAGCGGAGTGATTTGAGGGCGCCGCTATCGATGCCCCAGCGCGACGAGGCGCGGTGCATGGCGTTTTCGATGTCGTGGGTTCCCTGCCCCTGTTCCCAGGCAATGAGAAAATCAGAGAGGGTCTTGGCCTCGGCCACGACGGTTGTTGACGTACAACAAGAGATTTCGCAGCGCATACAATTACACCTGGGTTAGAGAAAAAATGCTGGAGCCGAAGCTCCAGCTAGTTTCAGGGGGAGGTGACAGACATGAACCGGCCTGTCAGCGGTGTAGGAACAAATGCGTTAGGGCGGACCAGAGAAGGGGGCATCAGGCGGCGTCCCCAAAAGCCCGCTCAGGAAACAGTAAGGCAATTTCATCTTGGACGCCGCGCTTCGCAGCAATACTCAAAAGGACAAATCGCCAGCGCCAGGGGACAACACCTCTGTAAATCCACATGCGGGCCGTAGCGGGCTTTAACTGATGGCCCAAATCACTGAGTTGCTCGCAAACGGCATCGATGCCCCCGAGCCTTTCAAACATCAATTTCACGTAATTCTCACTCATGACTACATTCTGTAGCGTCATTTTTTGTAGTGCGCAAGTGTCATTTTTTGTGCCGTGCAAACGCATTTCAAACGGCGCATTTTGTGACATGCATAATGCACTGGTAATACAATGAGTTCAGCGCGGCAGGCCTTCGCCGCACGGTTGCGGGCTAGACGAATAGAGCAGGGCTTTGGAGAGGCAAAAACGTTTTCAGATGCTCTAAATGTAAATTCTGGAACCTACAATCGTTGGGAAAGGGGCGAAACAGAACCCAACCTTGACACGATCCTACGTATTTGTGTGCTGCTCGAAACCGATCCTAATTTCTTACTCGCAGGTAAAGTCAAGACATAACAGCGACTTACCGTTTCGCGTCACTTTTTGTATCTTTTCGCTTGCAAATGACGCTACATAATGTAGTGTGCCCCCATCACACCACGGGAGGCAGCACATGAATGCCAGCGATCACTGCATCAAACTGAACTGGACAATTCCAGTCCTCACCAAGCTCGGAAATTTCGTGACCGAATTCGATTGCAAAATTGAGTTTTCGTGTTCTGAGGAAGACCCCGGCATTTGGGACTGGGAGGTCAGCGAGATCGAGATTGAGGAGTGCTCTTTCCACAAGAGGCACTTCATCACCAAGGAATCTGACTCGTTTATGTGGGAAGTCCTGATGCGCGGGATCAAGCAGGACACCGAGCAGCTTCACGAGCGCATTGTTGAGCGAATTGAGGAGTACGCGTGGTGAACAGGAAGACATGGGTTCACGTGAAGATACACGCTCAAAATATGGCTGAATCCGCCACGCTTGCCTACTGGTTTGATGCCTACGGCCTCAGCAACCAAAGCTGGACAAATCACCACGCCAACGAGGCGATAATGCAGATGCAGCAGATCGCATCTTTGCTCGGTTACGACCTCGTGAAGCGTGAAGAGAAGAAGGAAGCCGCATAATGCCCAGCTTTGGTTCCGGCTATCGCCCTGACATGACACCGCCTGAGAAGAAGCCCACGCTTGAAGAAATCAATGCTGAGCTGCTGGCGCTCGTGAAGGGCATAGTGGACACGCGCGAGAAACATTTCATCAACAACCACTTGGTTGCGACAAGAAATTGGGATGAACGCGCTCTTGCCGCCATCGCCCGCGCCACCGCCGCGCAATCCGACTGAAGCAACCCCAAACCAGTAACCAGGAGAACTAACTATGGATAACGTAATCATCAATGGAATTGAATATGCGCCCGTCAACAAGGCAAAAGGAACCCGTGCCGTTGTAGTTGTTGACAGAGGGTGGATTTTCGCAGGTGACGTGACCCGTGAAAATGGCCGGGTCAGGCTGTCCCGAGCGCTGCATGTGTTCAAATGGGAATCGCTTGGGTTTGCTGCAATGATCGACAGCCCGAAGAAAGCAAAGGCCGATCTTCGCCCGGTTGCAGATGTGGACATCCCCGATGGCGCTGAAATTTTCTGCGTCCCGGTTTCCGAAAATTGGGGGCTCTGATGGCCGCCACAATTAGGCCTGTCGGCAACGGCGACGGCAACGGCTACGGCTACGGCTACGGCTACGGCAACGGCTGCGGCTACGGCAACGGCTACGGCTACGGCTACGGCTACGGCTACGGCAACGGCGACGGCTACGGCTACGGCGACGGCGACGGCGACGGCGACGGCTACGGCGACGGCTACGGCTACGGCGACGGCAACGGCTACGGCAACGGCTACGGCTACGGCGACGGCAACGGCACTGTGTCAAAATCTCGTGGTGTTCGAAAGCCCGCCGTCTCTCCTGCCCAGATCGACGCCGCACAATCCGACTTCAACATGGGCCGCTGACATGAGCACCAATCAAGACCGTCAGATCAACAACCTGCTGACCATCATCCGCCGCACCCGTCAGGTCGCCATCCGCCACATGAAGGCGCGCGGCTTGAGCGATGTTGAGATAGCCGATGAACTGGTTCTTGCCGATGCTGTTCTTAATGAGCCGATCAAACATGGAGCGCTGACATGATCCCCGCCATGCACCTCGACCCGTACGAGCTTGACCGCCGCGCCTACAACAGTCTGTTCGACCTGATGCAGCAATACCAGGCGGAGCACCCTGAGGCCTCGGATGATGAGGCATTTGAGGCTGTCGCATTTGGGCCTCGCCGTCCACCTGTTGTCGATTATGCGAAGGGAACCCGCACGTGAGCCTTGAACACAATCTGCAGCCCTTGTCGTCCTTGGGCGCTGCAGTGGCGGGGGGCACTACTGGTGGTGCAGGTGGCCCCCCGCCCCCTTCATCCGCCGCCGCACGGTATGGGCTGAAGCATTTCAGTGCGAGCAGTTGCAACCTGTTTCAGAGCGACCCCGCACTGTTCGTGATGGAGAAGTTGTTGGGTATCAGAAGCCCTGTCGGCTGCGCCGCTCACCGTGGCAGCGCTTCTGAGGCTGGCGTTGCCGCCGGGCTTATGAACCCTGACAAGCCGCTTGTTGAGTGCCAAGAACTTGCGGTCAAGGAATTTGACCGGCTTTCTGCGCTTTCAACAGACCCTGCGAGGGACAAGGAACGCGCTGCAGTGCCCGGCATCGTCGCTCAAGGCCTCGACGCGCTCCGCCCCTACGGCGTGCCCAGCCACACACAATTGAAGATCGAATGGCAGCACCCTGACTTGCCGTTGCCGTTTATCGGGTATGTGGATTTCTATTTTGAGCAATCGGGCGTGATCGTGGACTTGAAAACCCAGCACCGGCTGGCGTCGGAGGTTGCGGTCAACCACGCAAAGCAAATCTCGCTCTACTGTGCCGCGATCAGCGACAACCTTGAAGGCCGCGTCACTTACTGCACCCCCGCCAAGCACGCCACCTACCGCGTCGAGAACATGCGCGAGCATCTGTCGGCATTGGTGAAGGTTGCGCAGACCATCGAACGGTTTTTGTCGATCAACGATGATCCGCAGGCTTTGGCCCAGTACGTGGCCCCGAATTACGACAGTTACTTATGGAACGATACACGTGCCAGACAGGCCGCGTTCCAGATTTGGGGTTTTTAAACGCAACGCTGCGGGCGTCATCGCGGCAACAATGGAAAAGGAAAACTGTAAATGTCTCTCGGATTGTCTAGCGGTACTGGCGCATTTTCCAGCTACATCAAAATGGACGCCCGCTCGGGCCGCATCCTTCGGCGCAAGAACGCCGAGAAGGGCGAGCAGGCGGACGTGGATATCACGGACGGCTTCCAGGCGGTGTTTGATCTCTCCAACATCAAAGTCGGCTGGGCGATGTTCGTGGCCGGTGCCGCGCCGTCCTACATCATGTCGAAGATCGGCGAGCCTCGCCAGCCGCGCCCCGGCGACAGCTATAAGGAAGGCTTCCTCATGAACGTGGCGCTTCCTGCGCAGCTTGGCGGCGGAGTGCATGAGTTCTCGTCTACCGCGAAGGCCGTCATTCAGGCCATCGACAAGCTGCACACGGAATACCAGGCGGCGCCGGAGGCGGCGAGCGGCAAGGTGCCGGTGGTGAAGATGACCGGCACGACGATGGTCGAAAGCAAGATGCCGAACGGACAAACTACTCGAAACTTCCAGCCTGTGCTTGCGGTTGTCGGCTGGGTTGATCCGCCGCCCTCTTTGGCGACACCTGCTCCGGCGCAGGCCGTACCCGCTTCCGCCTTCACGACCCCGCCCTCGACCGGCTCGACTGTTGTCCCGCCGCCTGCCGCGAAGCCTGCGGCGGCGCCTGCCGATATGGCGTTTGGCTAAGGAGATGGCCCCGTCGAGAGGCGGGGCCGCCCACCACATGAATGAGATCAAATTCACCATCCCCGGCAAGCCAATGGCGTGGCAACGCGCCAGATCGCACGGCAAGATCAGGTTCGACAGCCTTGAGCAGTGCAGGAACAAACTGACCATTGGACAAATCGGCGCTGCGGCAATGGACGGCCAGCCAATGTTTGAGGGGCCGCTTGAAGTGACGGTAAGAGCAATGTTTCCGTGGCCTAAAGGAATGAGCAAGCGAAAGCGGCAAGCTTTTGGTGCGCACTATTGTTGCTCGCAGAAAGATCTAGATAACATCTGCAAGCTCCTCGGCGATGCATTGAATGAAATTGTTTGGCGAGATGACAGACAGATTGTCAAACTCCATGCATCAAAACTCTATTCTGATTTCCCACAAACTGTTGTCGTCGTTGCGACGCTCACGGAAGAGGTCGTGGAATGACACATTGTTCGGTTGCTGGGTGCAACGGCACTGTTTTGGCAAAGTCCTTTTGCCAAAAGCACTATACCCGATTCCGCAAGCATGGCACTCCCCATGTAGTAAAAAAGGCAGGCGTCGGAGAACCGCAAGACTGGGTGCTGAAACACGTCAATCACAGGGGCGATAAGTGCCTTGATTGGCCCTATGGCAAAGTTCCCAGTGGTTATGGATACTGCATATGGAATGGGCGGTTGGAGCGTGTTTCTCGCTTGATGTGCACTCTCAATTACGGCCCTCCTGAGAGCGATAAATTGGAAGCAGCGCACAAGTGCGGGAATGCCCGCTGCGTAAATCCATCTCATCTCAGGTGGGCAACCGCGCAGGAGAACCAAAAAGATAAACTTGCGCATGGCACTCACAATCGTGGCGAAAAATGCGCTTCCAACAAGTTGTCAGAGATTGATGTTCTGGAAATTCGGGGAAGCACTAGATTGCCAGCAAAGTGGTTAGCCAAAAAATACGGCGTTTCCCATGACCACATCAGGCGCCTGCAGAAGCCAGATTGTCCCGAATGGTTTTGGTTGTGACGGAGGGAACCCATGGAGAAGACTGACCGCCCCAAGCGCCGGTATATGAAGAAGACCAGCCGGTCGCCCGAGATTGTACGGTTGTGGCGCTCGGGCGTCACGTCACCGACCCGGATCGCCCGGCAACTCGGGTGCTCCGTCGCCAATGTGGCGAAGACCATCAAACGGCACGTTCCCGAGTACACGCCGCGCCCCAAGGGCGGGCTTGTAATTGACGGGATCAGCGAGACAGACATGGCTTGCCTCCGCGCTGAGGCCGCGAAGTCCAACGTGACGATTTCCGACATGGCCCGCGCGATGCTGACGGACGCTATTGCAGATTTGGAAATGCCCACCCCGGAGTTCCGCTGATGGCCATTGAAATTATCACGGCTCAAGAGAAGCTGCGCGACGTTCCACGCCAGTGGCGGAAACAATACGAGGGGAACCCTGTCACCAAGTGGAACAACCATCCCGAGATGACTGCAAAGTTGATGGCGCTCAAATGGCCATTTACCAAAGACCAGGTCGACAGCATCATCGGCAACACGACATGGACCGAGCTCAAGTGCGATCTGTGCGACAGCGACGCTGACGCATTGGCTCGGTTAAGCTGCTGGGAAACACGATACATCGACATTTGCCTTGACTGCCTCAACAAAGCAGTGAGCAGGCTTAAGCGTGAGAGCTAGTCTTGGGGAGTGGGCATGGTCCGTCGCCAAATACGCCGGGCT
>Ga0164293_10003447_pt1 | contig 13476 bp, 14 predicted proteins | sample GEODES118metaG_FD_111487 | JGI IMG/M metagenome (GOLD analysis project Ga0164293, IMG submission 111487) | Eutrophic lake water microbial communities from Lake Mendota, Wisconsin, USA - GEODES118 metaG | ecosystem: Environmental > Aquatic > Freshwater > Lake | place: USA: Lake Mendota... | reverse complement strand
CATATTGAGACTTTCGAATAAATGTATCTAATTTTATTCTTTTATAATTAAACTTTTGTCTTGTCGAAATGTTTCACAAAGGTAGGGTAGAAGGTCCTGCATATTTATTAAATTGAAGAAAAAATGTCAAAAATTTATACAAAAACAGGCGACAAAGGTACCACCTCGCTAATTGGTGGCACGAGACTGCCGAAAGACCACATAAAAATTGAAGCCTACGGAAGTGTTGATGAACTCAACGCCTGGATTGGCGTATTGGCTGACGCACCCGAGAACAAGGAACGCAATGCTTTTTTGAAGGAAATTCAGGACAGGCTCTTTACGATTGGGGCTGAATTGGCCTCAGAGACAGATCAAAACAAGCAAAAACTGCCTGAACTTTTCGAAAGCGACATAGAGGTTTTAGAAAAAAAGATGGATTTGTATAATGAGGTGATCCCCACACTAAGAGCTTTTGTCCTTCCTGGTGGACATTCTCTGGTTTCTTTCGCTCATGTGGCACGAACAGTTTGCCGAAAGTCAGAACGTCAGGTTATAACTTTATCTCACAACGAAGAAGTTAATCCTTTGATTATTAAATATTTAAATAGGCTTTCGGATTATCTTTTTGTGCTTTCAAGGAAAATCACGCAAGAACAAAACGCCCCTGAGATTGCTTGGAAACCGAGGTGAACCCCGTATTCTCATTGAACACGGATTTTACGGATTGGTCCGCAGCGGCGGCCGCACGGACAGGCTTTTAATTTATCATATTTTTATAATTGAAAGCTAAGGCACAAAGACGCCAAAAAATAATCATTTCTTGGTGTGTCTAAAGTCACAGTCAAAAATGTTTCAATATGATCATTTCGATATATTTCGTCAAAGTTTTGCTTTAGCTTTTTTTGAAATCTAATACGAATGTTTTTAAGTAAAATTCATGCTGCTTTGTTTTTTGGTCTTATTTAATAGACGTTCGACTTGGTACAATCCGTGCGACCGTCGCTGCGGTTTAATCCGTGTACCCAAAAATCACTCCACATTCAAGAATCCAAATCTTTTTGGTCGATGGAAAGCTGGCGATTCGCCTGATAGTGTAGAATTCCAGCATACAAAATCACAAGTTTCAGCATCGCAGGCCCAGTTGGCATCTGCGTGAGATTGATTTGAGCGAATGCGGTAGAAGTTAATTCTGTATTGTCCTTTGGCGTCTTTGCCAATCAATTTCCATGGTATAGATAACTTTCCATTCCAAGAATTTAAAGATTTTGCCGTCTCGTGTATGATTCCAGCATCCTCGTGAACAATCATTCCCTCCAAAGTCTGGGTTTCTTCTCCTAAGCTTGGGTTATTTATGGTGCCCACCCAGAGAGCATTGTTGGGGTTTATTTCTATTTCCAGATAATGTTTGGAGTCTTCGTTTCCCGGACTAATAAACACCTCAAAAACTTCTTGGTTGTACAGTGGGTCGTTGTGAACCGTCATATTGTTTTGCTCAACAAAATCGTCTTGTAGACAATCAAATGTAATGTGTAGGTATTGATTATCAGATTTTAGAGAAACATTGGTTTCAAAATCAGCGGCTTTGCCATCGGTAGAGTGTTTAAAAATTGGGTCTAGATTTACAGGTACTCCGTTGTTTGTTAGGGTTATTTCTTGGTTGGCCATTCTTGTTTTTTCTTTGCTTAAATCAATTTGTAGAAAATTGGTCTGCAAAACTATAAAAAAAACAAGGGAATGACTAAAAGGCATAATATTCTATTTTCTAAAGTATAATTGATAGGTTTTTATTACCATACTGAAGCTGAAGGATGTTCCCTTTGCTTATTTGTAGCTTGGTCAATTCAAATTTACCGTTAATATCTACCAATTCCCGCAAGTACTCCTTTGTATTTTTTTCTTTTATGAGTATTTTCATGGGTGACATGTATTTTTAATATCAGGAAAAATAACTTCTGGATATTTTACCTTCCAGAAGTTATACGTTTTATGCTCATTTGCCCTTTCCTTTTCCTTTTCTACCTTTTCCCTTCATGGTAAGCTCGTTTAAGAAAACGCCCGAGGAGTTAAAACCTAACATTACTTTTGTTCCATCAGCTTTGGTTATTAATACCCCGTATTTTCCGTCGCTTGATTTTCTAGCACTGCTAATTTTAGATCCAGCATAAGTGGTAGATATATAGGAAGTTACGATCGTTGGAAGCGTAGCTATGTCTATTTTTTCACCACCGTGGCCTTTACCCGATACTTCTCTGACAAATTTTCCAGCAGCATCAAATAATAAACCCTTGTGGGTGCTGTTGGTCAAAACAATGTGCACTGCAAATTTTCCAGAGTCTGATTGAGCGGCACGTTTGATAGTGGCACCAACATAGTTAGTTGAAATATAAGAGGTTACACTTGCCGGTAAAGCTGATGCCTCTATTTCGGTCATGTCGTGCTTTTTGCCATGTCCATGTTTGCCACCATGGCCTGAGCTATCGGCAGTGGCCAAAAACATAAAATCGGCATAAGCAGAGTCGTCAGAAGTTTCGTTTGGTGATAGTCCGAGGTTTTCGCATGATGTAAAACCTACCAATGCACTACAAAGAGCTAGAATTAATACTTTTAAATTTTTCATAAGAAATAGAAAATGATTTGATGTTGAAACTGTAAGAACTTCTTACAAGTAAATTTTTACCATGGAATACAGGTTTGATTTAAAAAATCCCAAAAGGTTTAATGGCCTTTCAGAAATACTATACGGTTTGTGTTTTTTTTATGTTGCCTAGGCTTGAAAAAAAATATTTTAATTACCTTGGCAACGATTCCTATCTGCAATTGCGTATACATTTGTATAAAAGAGAATTCCAGTATAATATAAAAGAAAGCCTTTGTGATATTTAAAAGAAACAAATCTTTTGACTTACTGAAAGTGTTGGAAGGATGTAGGGCAGACAGCGGGTCGGCCCAAGAGCGTCTTTTCGAACAATATTATGTCTTGGCCAAAAGGATATGTTTGCGATACGCCGGGTCGAGCGACGAAGTCGACGAAATGGTGAACGATGGTTTTTTGAAGGTTTTTGCTAAAATAAAAATGTACGACGCCAATCAGTCTTTTGAGGCGTGGTTTCGGACGGTTTTGGTAAGGACTTGCATAGATTATTATCGGCGTAACAGTCCAAAAGTAAGTTTGATAGACATCCAAAATGCCCCGCCAATCGAAAGTAATGATGGGCTTATTGAGCGGATGTCGGCAGAAGATATATTGGAGTTGGTCCAAAAACTTCCTCCGTCTTATCGAATGGTTTTTTCGCTCTACGCGGTTGAAGGGTACTCTCATGCCGAAATAGCCGAGATGCTCAATATCAATGAAGGTACGTCAAGATCGAATCTTGTTAAAGCAAGACACAAATTGCAAGAATGGGTAACGCTATATTTAGATGAAAATATAAATCAAAATAATCATGTTTGAGAATAATTTTGATGATGACATAAGAAAAAAGCTTGAATCTGTACGGCCAGCGTATAGCGAGGCAGCTTGGCAGAAGCTCAAACGTTCTCTGCCCATCCCGTGGTACGTGAGTTTTCTGCGAGATTACGGCAGTTGGCTATTCGGAGGCCTAGCAACAGTGGCCTTTTTAGGTTCACAGTACAATAATCAAAGCATTAGAAAAGAAAATAAATTACTGAATGATAAAATCTCTACTATAAACAACTCGCCAGAAACTAAAATCATAACCGACACCGTATATGTTCGGCAAAATGACACTGTGTATGCCACGCGTTATGTCACACGATATATACAAGTAGGTGATCAGTACGTGGAAGATGATATCTTGAGGTCAAAGAACAAAAATAAGATTTTAGCCGAGAAAAGCAAGCTAAAAGTTAAAGAGGAGGGAGGTGCAGAGGATAAGTCAGTGTTGGGTTTCAAATCTAAAATTGCCAAAAATAAATCAAATGATTCAGAAACTGATCTGCTAGATAATATAGCTGCGAGCAAGGCTGTTTCGGTCAAAAGGGCGGTTTCTGATAAAGATTTGGCTGAAACTAACTTGGCCTTTCAGCCTAACCAACAAGTAGATAGGGTTGTAGCGGAGGTTTCGGATGAAAAATCGAAAGCTGCTAAAGTAGAAGATATTTCTGGGAAAACAGAAGAAGAACCTAAGAAGCAGCAAAAGCAAGTTGAAGAATTAATTATTCCAGAAAGCAAGGCGACGCTTCCCACAGATCAAAAGAAGGCCAAGAAGATAGATTTAAGCCGAATAAATGCCAGATTTGGTATTGCAGGCGATTATATGGGCAGAAATTTTAATAGCCTTGGGCCAGCTGTCGAAGTATTTTTGGGTGAAAGATTTGCTATTAATACTGGTCTTCTGATTACAGGTAAAAAGGAGTTTGAGTATAAACTTTTGAAGGATTTTAACATGATTACCGGTAAAAAGTTTGAGGATAGATATAAGCCGTATCTTCCTATTAAACCTGGGAAAATTCAAGATATCGAGATAGAAATATCTAGTATAAAGTTGCCAATATACCTAAGTTATTATGTTCCATTACGTAACCATTTGGCCTTTATGTTCAGTACAGGCACTAAACTAGACCTTTCGGTTATAGAAACGGTCAAATTTAAAGGACAGGAAATCGATGGTTCATTGGATTACAACAAATTCGAAAATCAGTATAAACCGAATATTTTTAGTAATTTATTCTACGGAATGGGCGTGCAGTATCAGTACAAACGTTTCGTTGGTCAGATGACGCCGTATTTTGAGTTTCCGTTTAGGCAGGCTTCCTATTTAGTGCCTCCAAAGAAATTCGGGGTGAATGCTTCCTTGAAGTTTTCTTTGAAAAAATAATAAATATGGGAATCCAAAATCCTGCTTTTTGAATATCGAAAGCAGGATTTTTTTGTTTTTAACTCAAATAAAGGCTTAAAATTTAGTAGATTTGCAGACTTTTTGGCGTTGCGGAGACGTTTCAAACATAAATAAAACAAAAATGCACTCCATTCGTATATTTATTCTTTCTTTTTTGTGTCTTCCGGTTTTAGGACAAATCAAACCGCGATTGTTTGAGTTCGGCCCCAAGGCCGGTTTACTGGTGAACGGCATAGCTACATTGGACACCGTAACGTTTAAAAAGAAACTATCGATAGGTTACCAAGGGGGTATTTTTACGAGATTTAACTTTGGGCCCTTGAGTTTACAACCTGAGCTGGTTTATCAGGTTAAGGGAGGTAGCACCACAGCTCCCACACAGGCCAAGTATTCTTATAAATACATTTCTACACCTCTTATTGTGGGTTATACACCCATAAAAGGTATCTATTTTGAGGCGGGTTATGAGCCAAGTTGGGCTTTAAACACAGGATACAAAAAGGATGGTCTCACTATCTACGGTCCAGACGTAGCTACGGATAAAAGTTTGATAATAGGTACAAGAATAAACATGTTAGACATGGTTTCTTTGTTTAGTTTAAATATTCGTTATACCCACGGTCTCCAAAATGTGAGTACTTCTAAACAAGGACTTACCCCGCTTGACTTCAGAAATAGAAGCGTTCAGTTATCTGTAACCTATACGTTTTCAGAGTATTATCTCTGGAAAAAGAAATTCGGCGTAAAGAAAAAGAATTAATTATAAATGAGTTTTATAGAAGAATTACAATGGCGGGGCATGCTTCATCAGATGATGCCTGGCACCGCCGAGCAATTAGACAAAGAAATGACCTCGGCTTACATAGGTTTCGACCCAACGGCCAAATCACTCCATATAGGCAACTTAGCCACCATTATGCTTTTGGTACATTTACAAAGGGCAGGGCATAAGCCTTACGCCTTGGTGGGTGGAGCCACCGGAATGGTGGGTGACCCATCGGGCAAATCTGCTGAGAGACAGTTTTTAGACGAAAATATCCTTAGAGAAAATCAGGAAGGGATACGAAAGCAGCTGGAGAAATTCTTAGATTTCAATTCGAGAGCTAACAGTGCCGAAATGGTCAATAACTACGATTGGTTCAAAGATTTTGGTTTTTTGCAGTTTTTGAGAGAGGTAGGTAAATATTTGACTGTAAATTATATGTCGAGCAAAGATTCTGTAAAAAACAGAATAACTACAGGTATTTCTTACACTGAATTTACTTACCAATTGCTTCAAGGTTACGATTTTTATCATTTGTATAAGCACAAAGGCGTAAAAATACAAATGGGCGGCTCGGATCAATGGGGAAACATCACCACTGGAACTGAACTAATTCGTAGAAAAGAAAGCAACGACGGCTCTGATGCCGAAGGCGATGTAGAATATTCGGCTTACGCACTTACCACGCCATTGGTTACTAAGGCTGACGGTACGAAATTCGGAAAGTCTGAAGGTGGAAACGTTTGGTTGGATCCAAACATGACTAGCCCGTACGAATTCTACCAATTTTGGATAAATCAAGCTGACGAAGATTGCAAGAGGCTTATGAGAGTTTTTACACTTTTAAGCAAAGAAGAAATAGAAAAACTAGAAGCAGAACATACAGAAGCTCCACATTTGAGATTGGTTCAAAAGGCTATAGCTGAAGATGTTACCACCCGTGTTCATGGCAAAGAACAATATGAATTGGCTGTGAAAGCTTCAGAAGTATTGTATGGAAAGGCAACGTTAGAAACCTTACAAAGTCTGGATGAATATACCTTCAAAAAGATATTCGACGGAGTACCGCAAACTACTATCTTAAAAGCGGATTTTGACGCTTGCCCATCACTGCTCGACTTGATATCGATAAGTACAAATGGAGAAATATATGCATCAAAAGGAGAAGCCAAGCGAGCCTTGCAAGGCAATGCCGTTAGTATAAACAAAGTAAAAACACAAGACGAAAAAATGCCTGTTTCTGAAATTAGTCTGCTCTCTGACAAGTATATTTTGATAGGTAAAGGGAAAAAGAATCATATTGTGGAGGTGGGGTAATATTCCTCTGAACATAGTTTTATAGATGAAGCCATTCAGTTTTGAGTGGCTTTTTTTGTAGGTAAATTGTGTAAATTCGCGATTTGCAAATCGCGAATTACTCCTCCAACCCCCTCAAATACCGTTCAGGATTATCCATAAAAGCCTTGGTGAGTTGGTAATGTGGTGTATCGGTATAATTTATTTCTGAAATGGTATTGTTCTCGAAATGCAGAATTTGGGCTTCTTGCATGGCCATAATGATGGGCGAATGGGTGGCTATTATGAATTGTGAACCTTTGTTTTTTACAGCTTCTTGAATCAAGACAATCAAACTTAACTGCCGGGCAGGGGAGAGGGCAGCCTCGGGTTCGTCTATGAGGTAAAGGCCTTTGCTAGTAATGCGGGTATTGAAAAACTTTAGAAAACCTTCGCCATGGCTCATAGCGTCCAGGTTTTCGGTGTAGCGGTCGGTTATTTCTTTTCTTTCACTCAGCAATGGACTAAGAGCCAAGTTAATGTCTCCGCCCGTCCAAGTTTCTCTAATTTCCTTTATTTCTGAGTCAAGTTCTGCAATACTTCTTAAGATATTTTTTACAAAGCCTATAAAATCTTCTGCTCGTGCAAAGAAACCTCGGTTGGTTTTTTCAATAAATTTCAGTGAGAGCATTTTGCCCAAAGCACGTGCGGGTTCCATTAAAGGGTCGTCTGTGATACTGATTCCGCCGGCAGTGGGTACACTTGAGGCATACGCAATGGCTTCCAGAAGTGTCGATTTTCCTGAGCCATTTTCCCCAACAAAAAACGTAACGGACTTTTTGAGAGATATGTAATCCAGATTTTTTACTAGTTCGAGATTAAAAGGAAATTCCTCCGTTTCAGGTAGGTTTCTTAATCCAAAACTCTGTAAAATCATGCCAAATGCCTTTGAGTTTGAAGAGAACGGGCAGCTTCAACAATACCGTCAGCATCGTATCCGCATTCAGCGTACAATTGATATTGCTCGCCATGTTCCACTAATCTGTCAGGAATTCCTAGGCGTTTTACTTTAGCGGAATAGCCATGATCAACCATAAACTCCAAAATAGCTGAGCCAATTCCACCTTGTAAACAACCATCTTCTACCGTAATTATTTGATCAAATTTCTCAAAAACTTCGTGAAGCAGGGCTTCGTCCAGTGGTTTGGCAAAACGCATGTCGTAATGGGCTACGCTGAATACAGGCTCTAGAATATCTATGGCTTTGGTAACTTCGTTACCAGTTGGACCAAAACTCAAAATCGCCAAGTCGTCACCATCTTTCAACTTACGTCCTTCACCTACTTTTATTTCTGAGAAGGGTTTCCTCCAATCTGGTGTAACACCTTCACCGCGAGGATATCTGAGCGTTATAGCTTCGCCACCAGCTTGAAAACTATCCGACTGGGCCAGAAACATGAGGTTTCTTAATTCTTCTTCGTTCATGGGTGATGCCACTACCATGTTGGGTATACAACGCATAAACGCTATATCATAAGCACCGTGGTGTGTTGGGCCATCAGCACCAGCAAATCCAGCTCTATCTAGACAGAAAATTACAGGCAAATTTTGAATACAAACGTCATGAATGACTTGATCATAAGCCCTTTGCATAAACGAGGAGTAAATGTTACAGTAAACGGCCAAACCTCTCGTAGCCATTCCGGCAGAGAGTGTAACGGCATGTTGCTCTGCTATACCCACATCAAATGCTCGGTTTGGCATGGCTTTCATCATGATATTCAAAGAAGAGCCTGAAGGCATGGCGGGTGTGATGCCTACAATTTTCGAGTTTTTCTCGGCCAATTCAACAATGGTATGACCAAAAACATCTTGATACTTTGGTGCAGTTGGATGAGTAATAATTTTTTTCTTGATTTCACCCGTTACTTTGTCAAAAAGGCCTGGTGCATGCCATTTGGTTTGGTCGAGTTCGGCTGGTCCGTATCCTTTACCTTTTACTGTGAGTACATGAAGGATTTTAGGCCCAGGGATATTTTTCATATCCTTCAATACCGCCACAAGATGATCTATGTCATGCCCGTCTATAGGGCCGAAATATCTTAGATTTAATGCTTCGAAGAAATTACTTTGGCTGAGCAAAGCACCTTTCATTGCATTTTCTACTTTGGCTACAATGTCTCTGGCACTTTGGCCAAATTTGCTCATTTTACCCAATAAATTCCAGACTTCGTCTTTAACTTTGTTGTAAGTTTTAGAAGTGGTGATGTCTGTCAAATATTCCTTTAAGGCACCCACATTGGGGTCAATAGCCATGCAGTTGTCGTTCAGAATAATCAACAAGTTGGCATCGTTGATTGAGCCCGCGTGGTTCATTCCTTCGAATGCTAAACCTGCAGTAAGAGCTCCGTCACCAATAACTGCCACGTGCTGTCGGTGTTTTTCGCCATTGTGCAATGACCCCATGGCCATGCCCAAAGCCGCAGAAATGGAAGTAGAAGAATGACCAACTCCGAAAGAATCATATTCGCTTTCTTTTCTTTTAGGAAAACCAGAAATACCACCATAGATACGATTGGTGTAGAATTTATCTTTCCTACCAGTCAGGATTTTATGACCATAGGCTTGGTGACCCACATCCCAGATGAGCTGATCGTCGGGTGTGTTTAATACATAATGCAGGGCTACTGTAAGTTCTACTACTCCCAAACTAGCTCCAAAATGTCCACCATGAACCGAAACCATATCAATAATGTACTGTCTCAACTCTTGGCAAACCTGATGCATCTGGTCTGGCCTTAGCTTTTTTAAATCTTCCGGCAAATTTATGTCTTTCAGAAGATCACCTTGGGTTATTAGCATAATGCGTTTAATTATTTAATTCTAACTTTTTGCAAAGCCAAAATGTTTATTAGTTTCCGTCGTCTAGTCTTTTCGCTGACTAGCTTTATATAATCTGTTTTTTTCTTCTTTGGTTAGGCTTTCATAGCCTCCACCTTTATTTATTTTATCTAAAAGAAAGTCTACTTCGTCTTGATTTGGTGTATTCCTATCATCAAAAAACTGACCTCTACTGTATTCTCCAACAGGGCTATATTTTTTCACAACGGCTTTTTTCTTAGGTTGGCCAAGTTTGGAGAACCAAACAAAGAAAAGTTCAATAGGTTGGGTAATGTTCAGTCCTGTTCTCAAGAATTTTATCTGTAAATAACCAAAGGTCGCCGCTCCAAGATTCAAAACTCCGGCGTGCGGATTAAACAACAAAGAAAGTATCAGAAAAGATATCGCTACGATTCGTAGTTTGATAAAAAATCTGAAAAACATGAGTTCGTATTCTGGCAATAGAGCCACTGCGGCAAACATTACAGCATAAATACCAGCCGAGGCACCGTAAAGAAGGGTTGTATTGGCTTGATTTCTATTTAAAATATTCAAGATAGCCCACAAACCCATATAAAAAAACACCGAAAAGATAGCACCCGTAACGTACACAATCATGGTTTTTCGCCCACCTAAAAAGTCAACCAATATGTTGCCAAACCAGAATAAAGCTAGTCCGTTAAACAATACGTCTAAAATAGTGGAGTTAGTAAATGGGAAGATGAGGAGTGACCAAGGGCGTTGGATTAGTTCTATAAATGAGGAACTTACGTAAATATTTTTTTGAAAAAAGACTTGGTAAATACTTGGGTCAGCAAAAAAAGTGAGACTAAATTTTAGAACTACTAAAAAAAGGAACACAAAAATGTTAAGCAGGATCAACTGTATGACCTGATTATTATTTTTTTTAAAAGCATTCAATATGTCCGAAAATACACTTCTCATCAGCAATGTTATTGAACGAAAACGAATACGAATTTAAGAATAATTTCTTTTCGAAAAGCCAAAAAACTTTAATAAAATAAATCCAGTCAACAAACCACCTAAATGTGCGAAATGGGCAATGCCCGATTGTAGGCCTGCTGTGCCTTGAACCAATTCATAAACACCATACAATGCAACAAAATACTTCGCTTTTATTGGAAACGGGAAAAACAAAAGCATCATTTCTACATTTGGAAAAAGAAAACCAAAGGCCATCAGTATGCCGAATATAGCACCTGAAGCTCCGACCATTGGGATTTGTGCTTGCCTTAGGTATTCCAAGCTATCAATGGATATATTGGACATTTCGTAAAAATCTAATGCCGAGTTTAACAAAGCCGCCCCAACGCCACAAACGGTATAATACGTTAGAAACTTCTTAGAACCCATAAATGTTTCGAGAGCCGAGCCGAAAATAAATAAACCAAACATGTTGCTGAAAAGATGACCTATTCCGCCATGTAAAAACTGATAACTAACAAACTGCCAAGGCTTAAAGAGAGGGTTGAACAGCTCAGGTGAGTTGGGCAATAGAGGATTAAAAAAAGCAAAATATTGATGTATAAAGTTTACGGAATAAAGCATCGAAAAAATATGCACTCCCACATTAATAATCAAAAGGTTTTTCACAATCGGTGTTATTCTATCAAACATATTTTTTGTTTTTGATATTTAAAGAAATTTCAAGTGCAATTGGTTCAAAATTTTTCAATTCAGCAACAAGTTAGCTATTTTTTCTAAACTTAGGATGCTCATTACTGGTTTGCCGTCTGGGCTGACCGAAGGCATGGAGGTTTCAAAAAGTTGGTTTATGAGGCTGGACATTTCAAGTTTTGACAAGAATTTGGCCATTTTAATGGCATTTCTTTTGGCCAAAGTCTTAGCCAAAGCCTCTTTTTTGTCGACCTTCTGATTGTTTTCGTTGATCTTATATTGTTCAATGATGCTCTTGAATAGCACGCCCTCGTCTTCGTCCATAAATTGGCTCGGAACACCATTTATGAGGTAGGTATTCTGCCCAAACTCCTCCATATTAAAGCCGATGTTTCGAATCATATCGATGATTTCAAAACTCATGGCATAGTCTATGGCGGTTAAAGTTACCGTTTTGGGAAACAAAAGTTGCTGTGAGGCATTCGGTTGGGTGCTTATTTCTTTGAGATATTTTTCATAGAAAATACGTTCGTAAGCGTTTTGCTGGTCTATTAGCATCAGTCCACTCTTTACTTGTGCTATAATGTATTGAAAATGAACTTGTATTGCGTTGATATCGCTGCCATCTTTGGGCAATTGTACTAAGTCTTCTACTCTGTTGGCTTTACTGCTAAAGACAATTTGTTGGCTTTCTTCGTCTTCTTGATTTATTTTTGAACCGAAACCCTCAAATAACTTTTCCCAGTTACTTCGGTTACTTTTTTCATTTATCTCACTCAAATTTCTTGGCTCTCTTTCGAAGTTCGACATGGCAGTTCTGGCATCCATTCTGACATTTTGTGTTTCAAAACTTGGCGAAGGAGATTTTTGTGTTATAAAGTTTCCGATGTTTATATCTGCCTCAAAATCAATGCTCGGTGTAAGGTTATATACACCGATGGCCTGTTTGACTGCCGACCGCAAAATAGCATAAATGGCTTTTTCGTCATCAAATTTAATTTCTGTTTTGGTGGGGTGAATATTGATGTCAATATGGCACGGGTCTATTTCTATAAACAATGCATAAAATGGATGTGTGCCTTGGGGTATGGTGGACTCAAAAGCTCCTGTGACTGCGTGATGCAAGTAGCTACTTTTTATAAAACGTTTATTTACAAAGAAATACTGTTCACCTCGTGCTTTTTTTGCCGTTTGTGGATTGCCTACGTAACCATTTATTTTTATAAAACTTGAGTCGATTTGGCACTGAGCAAGTTGGTCCCTATAGCTTTTATCCAACACATCCACTATACGTTTGCTGAGTTTAGCCTCTGGTAAATTATAGATTTCAATGTCGTTGTGAAAAAGCGAAAATTGAACCTCAGGATGGGCGAGGGCAATTCTTTGGAACTCCTCAATGATGTGCTTCATTTCTACGGGATTACTTTTGAGGAAATTTCGCCTCGCAGGCACATTGAAGAAAAGATTTTTAATAGAGAGATTGGTGCCTTGCGGGCTTTGCACAAACTCTTGAGTTTTGAGGTCTGAGCCTTCTATTTTTATAAGGGTTGCCAGTTCGTCTTCGGGTCTTTTGGTTCGTAGTTCAACTTGTGCTACGGCGGCTATAGAGGCAAGGGCTTCACCTCTAAATCCCATTGTTCGGATATTAAAAAGGTCAGCTGATTCCTTTATTTTAGAGGTGGCGTGTCTTTCAAAACACATGCGGGCATCGGTTGGTGACATGCCAAGTCCGTTGTCTATGACTTGAATGAGCTGTTTTCCAGATTCTTTTATTATAAGTTGAACTGAAGTCGCTTTGGCGTCAATGGAGTTTTCCATAAGTTCTTTCACCACCGAAGCAGGCCTTTGTACCACCTCACCTGCGGCTATTTGGTTGGCTATCGAGTCTGAAAGAAGTCTTATTACGTCCATTTACTTTTTCTTAAAAATTAAATGGCAAAGGTCAGGAATTTGGGAGGAAATTCCGAATTGCTAACAGAAGATATTTAGGAATGCTCAAAAAATAAGCCGTTCTTATTTTCAAAAAACAATAAAACGCCCTGTTCTAATTTATTTTTCACTTTGCTAAGCGATACTTTG
>Ga0164293_10003446_pt1 | contig 13480 bp, 25 predicted proteins | sample GEODES118metaG_FD_111487 | JGI IMG/M metagenome (GOLD analysis project Ga0164293, IMG submission 111487) | Eutrophic lake water microbial communities from Lake Mendota, Wisconsin, USA - GEODES118 metaG | ecosystem: Environmental > Aquatic > Freshwater > Lake | place: USA: Lake Mendota... | reverse complement strand
TCACGAAGAAGAGTGATAGCTTCATCAGCCGTATATCCACTCTGCATAAGAACTAGAGCTGCAGTTAGACCAGAACGGTTTAACCCAGCTTGGCAACGAACCAAAACCTTTTTGCCAGACTTCCACTTGCTTCGTGCGAAACCAACCGCACTAGCTAGAGCTTCTCTGTCAATGTGGTCTACGTCTGAATCGTAAAAACCAAAACGCATTTCCTCAACCATCCAGTCAACTGGATTTGCCCATGCGTATAGAGTTACTACCGCATCGAAATCTTTTTTTGTGATTGCCTTTGGAGCATGTAGGTCTCCAGAATACTCAATCGTATCCATGTCATCGGTGCCACCTACCCATAAACCTGGCAAGATCTCGCTATGCAAAGGAAAGTCCCAGTCGTCAATCTCGTGCGCTGGTGCATATCCTTCGTTTGTTTCAATGAGCTTCGCCATTGTGTTTCTCCTTTTGTCATTTTGTCATTTGATATTACTATTATATCAGGATAAGTTACTCGTAAGTAACTTACTCTTCTTGTATAAACGTGTGAACGTTACCACCGGAGTAGATGTCATGCTTGATGGCAATTTCTACCGCACGGTAAACAATCTTCTCGGCTTCCTTTGCAGTCTTACACTTTTGATAGTTAAGAGCTTCAAGAACGCCAAGAGCTAGATCCGAACCGCTACCTGAGTGATAGACGTTTCGTTCTTCTCTATCCCAAGAGTAGTCTTCGTAAATTGGGTAAAGAACTCCGTGGATTGAAACAATAAACTCTGAATCGTGAGCCGCAGCTTCACCATCAGCCTTCATGTCGTAACCAGACTCGATAAAGACCTTACGCATAGACGGAATAAAAACTTTCGTCATAAATACGTCAAGGTCCTGTCCAGCTTTAGGGCGAGGAGCTCTCCAACCAAATTGAAGTATGTTTGAGCCACGTCCTGCACCTGAACCCGCAATGAGAATGCCATTGTTCTCTACAACTTTATGTGTAGCCATCTCTAGGTAGCGACCGCTTTCGTCTGACGAACGCGAATCACAACCGATGACGGACCAGCCGTCACCTTGAATTGCTACAAGTGTAGTCATGGGTTCCTCTCCAGGTAAAACGCCTATCCAGGCGCTAGGCAAACTGTATCCTAAGCGCCTGGATTGCGTCTTACTTTACGAGATCAATTATAGCCACAGGAACCGTAATATTGGAAGATTCAACTCTACCTGTTACTGGGTTTATGTGGGCAAACCTTCCAACGGGTGTCTCCAGTCTTACAGTGACCTTCTTCTGTTTCATCCCTGTCACGGTTGCTTTTTGGCCAACCATGTAACGAGTCGCAGTTAGATCATTGAAGACTACCGTGTCACCGATGTTAAAGTCCGCAAGTGTACGTGAAGTACGTGAAGCTTTTAGACGTGCGTCTACCGCTTCCTTTATCTTAATCAAATCAGAATCAAATGTTCCTGACTCGATTTCAGATGTAAGTTCTCCGATATTCATGTTCGTCCTTTCCGTCGTTGTTATAAGTTAATTATATCATGTTCGGAAGGAAAAGTACAGGAAGGTTAGGCGTCAACCTCGGCACGGAAGTATCCGATACCTTCAGCTGCCTGAGTCAGGTCTTCCACCCAAGGAAGACGCTTACGCTCGGTATCTAGAAAAGCACTGGCATAGATAACTGCCTCACGCTTTGCAGGTCCGAGAGACTTAAAAGCTCCGCGGCGTGTCTCGCTAGTTGCGAGGTCCTTGACCTCAACCAGCCAGGCAGCGTTGGGAGCCTTACTTTTATGTAGGGTTGCTACTATCATGATGTCCTTTCGACATTGTTAGGTAGGCAGTTTAATGACGTACCCAGGTCGTTCCGTGGCGCGGATTGGAGTACGCGCCTCGGAAATCTAATTTATACGGCGTAAGCTAATTTGTAACCTTTGTTCAGTTTTTCCTGAACCTTCATGAACGCCATTTGACGTGCATAGAAGTCGTCACGGTAGTTCTTTACCTCGCTTTGGCGGACTGGCTTTTCTGCCATTCCCCAGCTGGTGCGAACTACTGAACCATCTACAGTTACCTCGTAGATCTTACGCTTTCCGTTTGCTCCGCGTTGACCATCGCTGGACTTGAGGAGACACCATTTCTTTGTCATTTTCGTTCCTTCCGTCGTTTGTCGTTTTCACCGTTTCCGATGATAGTACTATTATATCATGAAGACAGGAAGAAGTACACCCTACTCGTCGGTAACATCATCCTTAATGTTTACCGGAATGTCATCATCCCTTGAGCCGCATGAGGAACAGGTTACCTGACCATCAAGGTCTACTTGAAAGTCGCACCCATACTTAGTACATATATTACTCATCGTCCGCATCCGGCCACATCTCCGGGCGAAGGGCAAACTCGTATTGGTCACCCCTCCAGGAGTTTGTCCCGAAGGAGATGTCCTCCTCCATAAGTTTGTTTAAGGATAGGACAGCTGTATGTCCTTCAGCCTCGAACATGATGATGAGCTTTGTATCTGACTGTTCAGGGTCATCAACAAGAGCTACAGTGAACGGCATCCCACCAATTCCATTTCGGTGGGTATCCATGTCTACAATTTCTAGCTTGTCCGCGTTCATCGTTTCCTCTTTAGTTCTGGTCGTCGCTTAGAAATCTCACACTTGTTAAGATCATAGGCGTACTTAGTTAACCAATGCTTTGCAACTTCCTCATTGATGAACTCGCCTACCCATACTCCTTGCTCATCGAATACATTTACTAAATCATAGAGAGTACTCATTGAGTCACCGCACGATTATTTTGTTTAATCGGAGTGTAGCATGGGCTCTTACCTGTCTTAGGTAACTTGTATCCATAACGTGCAAGACGGAATCTAAGAGCTCCGTGTGTCACACCAAGACGCTTTGCAAGACGATAAAGAGTTACACCTTCGACAGAGTGTACGTGCCAGACGAGTGCAGAGTACTCCTCCGCTTCCTTACGGTACTGCGTATGGTCGTAGCGAACTTTCTGTGCAAGAGGTTTTAGCTCGATGAGACGAGCTAGATTTTCAGGAGAAGGCTCGATGTACACGGGAGGAGCTAGAACTTCGATCTCCATAGTCTCAAGCTCCGGGACAGGGAAAGATCCTGGATCCGCAAGTATATGCAAAGCTAAAGCAGGTGAAGCCTTAGTTTCAATTTGACGAATACGCTCACGCGTAAGCCCAAGGGCATCCGCAATCGCCTGAAGCTTCCACCCTTTCATGCGAAGTACATAGATGTACGCCGCACGCATTTCCTTATCCTTTACAAGGTTAAGCGCAGTGGTAGTGACAAACGGCAGCGTCTGATGCTGCGTCACCGGGACCTGCTTTTTAATCATGATTCTTTTAGGCATTTGGTTTCCTTAGTTTATTGATAGTGGGTCACACACGGGAAGTGTATGTGAGCGCCAGTCGTACAGAATTTGTTCGAGCACTGCTGAGTACTCGTCGTCAGGGAGTGACGCTATAACTTCTTGAGCAAGAGATACGAACCGCAAGCTCTCGGATTGGTTGGCTTGGTGGTTAGACTCAAGGTTACCGCATGTTTCGCAATATTCTTTCAACATTAGGCACTCATAGGGAGTTGACCCTTGATGCGAGACTGAAGGTCTGACACCATGTGGGCGAGGTGATGGAATCCGTGGTCCTGGCTAGATGCTTTCTCTTTGCCAAGCGCACGAAGAATGATTTCAATATCTTTGTCGGTAAGTTCGATGTTCACAATTACACCAGTCTTTCTTTTGCAAGAACCGCATTCTTTACGAGTTCAACTACATCTCGGTTGAACCCACCGACGTTGTACTCCATAAGTTCATCCATGTCCGGCGCACCTAAATCGTAGCGCTTCCAATCATAGATTGTTGCAACTGACCCATCTGAAAACATGTGGGTCCATTCAACGGTAACTTTGTCACCTGGGTAGTAAAAGGTTGGTTCATCGAACGCTGCGATGAGATCTCGCATCGTTGTTGTGACATACCCTTGTAAGGATGTGCCATTTGAAATGTCACTCATTTTCTTGTCCTTTCGTCGTTGTTAGTACTATTATAACATGTTTACTTGTCGAAGTACACTATCTCCACAAATTCATTTGCCCAACCTGTGAGTCCAGCTTCCATCTTGTTCTTGTGATGACCGCAGAAGAAGAGGTCTCCGGAGTTTCCGGTAACCTTCCATATTGCTTGTGCTGTCTGGCAGGAATCACAAGGAACCCAACCGTAAGACTCTTGAGGCGTATCCTCAACTACTTCTTCAGTAATGGCAGACTCCACGTCTTCTCCTTTAGTTAAGTTAATCATACTCAGTTTAGAAATTATTGTTTGGGTTGTACCAACCTTCACGGGAGTTTTCCTCACCGCATTTGTTGCACACCCATTCAGCAGTCCAAGTTACCTCATTGTGAGAGTACTCTTCAAAGCTGGGAACCTCATAGCATGCGTCACACTCGTCATTGCCGCAGTCTAGCTCTTGAACACTTTCACTCTCAAGTGTTCCCGCAATCTGTGGTTCAAACCCAGAGACGCCTGGTGGATAGTTACTTGTCATTATGTCTTCCTTCCTAGTCCTTGTGCCAACAGTCACACCCGCAACGTTGTGCGCAGTACTCATGTTCACCACTTAGGCAGTTGTCACACTTTGGTTTAGACATTTTCTTCCTTCCGTCGCTGTGTATAAGATAATTATATCATACTATAGATCTAAAGTACACTATTGAAGGTACCCTACCGGTGAGTAGGGTACCCGCAACTTGGTATTAGTACTCTTGTGGGAGAGTTTTCTTTAGTTCATTAAACTCACCACTGAAGATTCTTTTCTGGACTTCTTCATCTAAGATGAGACCATATGCCCAGAAGGTGCTTTTTTCATTTAGAATTTCTTGGAGGAAGTATAGGTATCTTTCTGGGTCTTCTTCTACCGCTTCTGGGGATAGGTACTCGATACCATCAATTTCTTCATAGCCACCGATATCTAGGTGGTGATAGGTGTTATCTGGGTACCGAAGGATGAATCCTTGATGATCATGCATTCCTATGATTACCGCTTCATCTTGTGGTAGTGAAGGGTGCCAATACTGAATTGTACCATCAAATTCTTTGATACCACCTTCAACATGGTCTTCTTCATCAATTCCTGCAAATCCGATATTGTGGTAGATCTCTGAGAATGGTTTTCCTGGAACATCTTTGAATACTTGGTGGTATACTTCTGATACTGCTTTTTGGTTCAACATCTTAGGTTCCAATCTATTTTTTAACCCTTGTGGTTAATAGTATAATTATAACATACTTCTATTATAAAGTACAATTGAATTGAAGACGGTAGAAGAAGACACACAGATCAATTATATCATATTTATTATAAAAAGCAAAAGGCCGCGCAGTTGTGAGCTGCGCGGCGCGAGCGTTTATAAGGTTGCGTTGATTTGAGTGAGCATTTCAGTTTGAGTTGATTCAGGCAGGTGCGAGAAGCAAGAGTGTGAGCCGAAATAGTCGTGAAACCAGAAGTAAGGCGCAGAAGTGTTTTCGCAGTTTTCGCAGAGGATGTCGCCGGAAAGGTCGCGGTCAGGTTCGAGTTCGAGATGAACAGTAATAGTGTAGACGTCAGTTGCGTTTTGATAATCAGAAAGATAATCAGAAAGTGGAGCCGGGTAGTAGACGTCGGCAGTAAGATCGAATGTGTATGAAGTGTGTGAAGCGTCGTGATTTATTTTATCGAGTTTTATCATGATGAAAATCTCCAATTCGTTGTTGTAATAGTTTAATTATATCATGTTTATTATATTTTGTAAATACGCGAAAGGCCCAGCGTGAGCTGGGCCAGTCGCGACAGGTTAGCGATTCGCAGAAACGAAATCGTTGACGGCAGGATAATGAGAGAGACAGTTGGTCATGATTGATTGAACAGGTGAGTCGTCGAGGAACGAGATTGACGGAGAAGTTTGAGATTCGCAGTCGTCGTGTTCGCAGTCGAAGTCAGAGTCAGCGAAGTTGATTTCGCAGTTGTAGTTTTCGTCGGCGTCGAAGTCGTCGAAGATTGTTGGGTCGATAGAGAGAGTGAGAGCGTTAAGAGTTTTTTCGATTATCGTAATGTGTGACATGATGAAATCTCCAATTCGTTAAGTTAATAATTGAATTATATCATGTTAATTATGTTTTTGTAAAATATAAAATAAAAGAAGAATGAAAAATGAAGGAAGCTGGTCACGCGGATTGGAGTACGCGTAACCAGCTTCAAATCACTGGACAAGACAGGTTGCTCACAAAGGGCCTGATTCGCGCATCACTTTTTGCGCAGTACCGCATGTCGATTTTGCTATGCAGTTTTAATCCTAACTTCCCTAAGACTGTATTGCTCTGTCTCTTTCCTAAGTCAAGCTTACCTGTCGGCAGCCGTCAGCTTATCGGGATTAGTGTCCCCATGGGATACCCTTATGCTCCAAGACTTAGTAAGTCCATTGGTACTATTATAACATGCCCGTCAGCCTTTTGGCGCAATTTTAGGCACCAGGCCACTATTTAATTTTTTATTCCCATTCTGCAATGAATACAGCTTCAAAATCTTCTATCGGACGCTTAAGCCCGATCCGTGCCATCTCCAGGTATCTGGTAACGTCAGCCCGCTTGCGTGCCCGAAACTTAGAGATACGTTCGCCCGTTCGAGCATCACGGATCTCCCAGATGCCCGCCGCTTCATTCTTCTTCATGCGGACCAAAAGATTACGTCTAGAAGACTAAGTTCAGCTTCGGCCTCGTAAGCTTTACGAAGCTTGCCCGCCAATTCCTGGAGCTGTACCAGCCATGCCGTTGGCAAAGCCAGGTTGTCCCCTTCATCGTCCGTGCCACCGGTGAACACAATGTCGCCCATAATGACATCCGTCACCGCGAAGTTCTTTTCGTATAGATGCGTGCCGATTATGTTTGGAGTCAAGCCGATAAGCTTACCCTCCTCGTTACACCAAAGTGTGAGGTCGTCATGCAGATCCACTGCCTGAACCAAGCCGCCGACAGCTTCCTGGAGTTGCATAAGGCTGTCCGCCTCAAGATCTAAGATCTCTGTTGTGAAGTCCGTGTTAATTCGCAATGCTGTTTTCATTCTGATACCTCCGCATCGGGGAACCAGCGGAAGAATGTAAAGAGCAGCTGAGAATAGTCTCCTGCTGTCATCTCTGCTGTGAACGTTGAGACTTCATCTCTGCGTCCTGTGCGCTCAAGCTCTCGGCGTCCTGCGCCAATAATCGCAAACGCATTTCCATCAGTTAGCATAATTGTCATGTTAGTTACCCCTGTGATTTAAGAAGTCTTCAATGACTCCGTGAATTGCATCGTCAATGTCATTGCCTAGCTTTTCAATTTCTTCTTTTGTAAACTTAACAGCCGGCTTGTCGTCATCATCTTCCATGTAGTTCCAATAACCCTTGAGTTGTTCCAGGGTCAGGCTTGAGTCATAGATGACTACGTCCTGTTCTTCGTTTGACATTTTGTATCCTTCCGTCGTTGGTATGGTTTAATTATAACAGGTTTTAGGGAAGAAGTACAGGGTGCCTCAGCAGAGGCAGACCCCGGACTTTGATGGAATTGTGAAACAGTTACCGCAGACTACCGGAGCTGGGGTGAGTGGTTTGTTTGAGCGTCTGTGGTGGTTTGTTGCACCAATGTTGATAAGCTTAGTTGAGACAGAGTAGTAGGAGCGTCCTAAGACTTTTGCTATCTCCTTGATAGACTTGCCAGAGGCTTTCATAATCTCTAGCTGGCGGGTTTCACTTGAGGTCCATTCGGAACCTGTGTTGACCGCGGTTTGAAGTGAGAAGCCTTGGGCTTCTCTCATCCATGCAGTTGTGTTCATTTGCAATCCTTCCGTCGTTGTGTATAGTACTATTGTAACATGGTTCTATTATAAAGTACAATACCCTACGGAATTATTTTTTGTTCTCGTGCTCCCAATAGCTTTTAGCCAGCTCGTAGAACATCTTTGCAAGACCAGGGGTAATCTCGTACCCAACCTCTTGACAGGTTTCGCGACAGTATCCGTTCTCTAGATCTTCAACAAGCTTGAAGTCCTTTTCAACGTCCGTGCTTGAGAAGATGAATCCGGTGTCGGACATCGTAAAAAATGTATCCATGCCCTCATGGGCAACGTAGATCTGTGTCATTATCCTACCTGCATAAGCTCGCCACAATCAGCACACCAATACGAATCTCCTAGTATGGAGCCATCATCGTACTCGTGCTCCCACACCGGGTGAGCGCATGTAATCGTTGCGGTACTCATGTTTATCCTTTCGTCGTTTAGGTGTTCAAGGGCCGCGGTGATTCTTCGGCCAATCTTGCCAGAGGTCTCTTGCGAGACTTGGACTCGGGCGTCGCATGTTCCGCCTAGTTTAACTAGTGGCTAGCACCCTTGAACAGTACTATTATATCAGGTTTGGAAGAACTTTAGTTCGAAGTTGGTAAGTGTTCGGTAGGCTGTTTGCAATGACGCATTTACCTTTGCCATGACCGTATCCAGTGTCGAGCCATCCGATAGCCTTTGAGCCAGTCTGGTGGCCACTAGAACGGTTGCATTGGACGTACCTAGGGAAACTGACGTGTTCCCGTGGACGTCGGTTGTGGCGGCCCTTCCAAGGGCATATAGGTCAAGGTCCGCGCTGGAGTTAGAGATCAACATGATGGGGTAGACCGTGCCCGTGACTTGTTGCATTGTGTATGGGGTATCCGTTGCCCCTACCGCAATTGCCTGGGGTATACATGCCGGATAGTGAATCTTAGTCTGGTTAGAGTTGTTCCCTGCAGCGATGACCGTTGGGATATTTATTGCAGCCAGGCCTACGATTTGAGATTGAAGCTTAGGCTCCGCTAATACAGGGCATGCCGCTTCTTTGTATACGCGCCCGATTGAGATCGAGACCGCGCCAACGTTTAGCCGTGCCGCGTTAGCTGTAACCCAGTCCATTGCCTTTGATACCGCTCGGGTTGTATAGGTGTTTGCGTTGCCCTTAGCCGTCATGCTGACGATACGGATGAACACAATCTTTACATTTGGATTGGCAGCTACCGCAACCGAAGCCATCTGCGTTCCGTGACTCATTGCACGGTCCTTAACGAGAGTTGGATCAAGATGTGCAGACCCTGGTCCGATCATGCTTGACAGTTTGTTTGGACATGCACCAAAGTCTACGAAGCATGCCTCTTCAACTACCGCGGCTTTAGCCCAAGGCAGTTGCATGTTGATACCGGAGTCGATGATGACAAGAGTTTTGTCTCCTGTTGCATGCGCCGGTGTTGCAAGTAATGACAGACCTAAGGCTGCCGTGATCAGTAGTACTTTAGTTTTCATAGTAGTTGTCCTTTTCGTCTTTATGTTTGGTATTGCGTGTATACTTCTTTTTATTCTTTAATGGTCGTGCCGCATTAGAACGTCGTAGCTCTAGTAGTCTCCGGAGTTCTTCTCTTGTCTTTGGTAGTTTCATAGTGTTAGTCCGGTGTGGACGGAGTAATCTGACGGAAGGTCCGCCCACACCGAATCTCCTTAGGCGGCGTTACGCGCGCCAATCTTTGTTAGAGCGTCTGCTGCAGCTTTTCCGATCTGGAGTGCGGCGTCTGCTGGATCTGTTACATCTTGTAGAAGAGCAACCGAGGTTCCCTTGACGATGTCACGAACGTAAGCAAGTTGATGAGCATGCGCGAAAGGAATCCACAAGACTGCGACTCCGTTCTTTTCACATTCCTGAATCCACTTCTTAGCTTTCTCAGTCTCTTCTGGGACGTAGCAACCATCACTCACAACTACGAGTAGACGAGCGCCAGTTCCGTTGAGAAGATTTAGAGAACCATCAAGTGCCTTGAATGCTCTATCGAATCTTTCAGTTCCATCAGGAGCAGTGTACACATTTACCTCAGGAAGATGTTGTCCTGGCTTGAGTGTAGGGAATACACCTGAACCATAGTAGACCATGGCGCAACGTCCTTGAACGCGACGCACTGCCTCGGACATTGCCCATGCGGTAACTGCCATAGGCTGCATCGCATCTGCCATTGAACCAGAGATGTCAACCATAACACCGACGTTAAGTGTTGGATCATCTGTATGCTTACGCACTGTACGCTTCCAAGGTTGAGCATGCATCATTGAACCTCTAGCTTTGTACGCAGCTTCTTGAAGCATCGCACGAGAACGTAGACGTCCTGGAGGAAGAATAGAAGTTACTTCCTTCTCGTCGCGCTCACGATACTTTGCACGCTCAAGCATGTTTGCAATCTTGACTGCTGCCGCACGCTCAAGACCAGATGGTGCACGAGTCTCCTTGATGCGTGAGTAACTTCCGTTACCATCTTCACCACTAGACTTATTAAAGACTTCCTCGGAGATCTTTTCATGATCTTTTTGTTGCTTCGCAGCCTTGCCACGGAAGTCAACAATTTCCTTCCAGTCTTCCTTCTGCTCTTGTTCCTGGGCTTCATCGCCAATTGAGATAGCAATGTCCTCTGCTGCTTCTTCAAGAGAGCCAATGATGTCTGAGATGATACCTGCCATAGCAGCAGGAATCATGCTAGCTTCATCTTCAGCATCACCATTATCTTCTGCAGTGTCCTTTACGATTGATTCCCATTCACGAGCAAGATCGTAGAGTGGTAGAGCATTGAAGTGTTCTTCATGCTTTTGGAATCGAAGCCAGATGTTACGAAGTTGTGAATAGCGAGTTGCGCCGAAGAAATCTGAAACCATACTTTGAACGTCAAGAGCATCCTCTGCATCTAGAGATCCCGCATCAACGCGAGCACACACAAGGGCTGCCAACTGTGCCATTGCACGAGTTGCCGTAATCTTTTCCAGGTTCTCGCGAACGTCATCAAGGATGATGTCCATCGCGCAAGCGCGTAGGAAGACTCGATTAGCCGGGAAGTTCTCTACGCCGAGAGCTTCAATACGAGTCTCTTCAAGAATCGTAAGCGCTGTCATCTCGTTCTTTGAGAGATCTTCTATAGCTTTTAGTAAATCGTAGCGTGAGTAGCGAGCATGGAGCGCTTCATGAAAGATCGCACCAGATGCTCGTGGGAAATCGAATTGTGTTCCGCGCTCGCGGATGTCGCCAATCGTCTGTGGAGTTACTGTTGCGCCGAACGCAACTGCAACGTCTACCTCAACCTCAGCCATAGGTGGGTTGAAACAGGCAGGTGCTGAGTCTCCAGCGCCTGGGCCAACGTAGGCAACGATGTCTGAGCGTCCTGCCCAGGTGTTGACTAGTTCGCCGAGCTGGGCTCCGACCTTTAGCCATTCCGGCGGAGTTTGCTCCGCACGGGTTTTGGAAACCTTTAAGTGTGCCATGTTCTTTCTATCCTTCCGTCGTTTAATAATACTATTATATCAGGTAAGTGTGGGAAAAGGAAACTCCAGACACCCATCTGGAGTTCCCTTCCCTACGCCAAGGGGAATTAGATCTTGGCTGGTCGGCACTCTTCGCCGTACACCCGTGTAAGCACGTCCGCAACGACGGGGCGGTCGAGCTCAGGCGCACATGCGATTAAGTTTGCGATTGCAAACTTTGTGCCGAACGATTTAGAGATGTCGCGGAAGGCGAGCAACTCACGCATTTGTGGACACCAACCACACTCGCCAGATGCCTGGCGACGATTGATGTTCTGTGCAACAGTGACGATCTGTGTAGACGCGCCAAGCTTTTTAGCAAGTGACCAGTCTGTAGTCATCTCTGACTGCACGATGAATCGAGATAGAAGAGCTTCAGATAAGCGAACTCCAGGTGCATTTGGATTAGTTGCAGCGATGACATAGAATCCATCCTTCGCCTTGATAGTTCCACGCTCTGGGTTTGCAGTGATTGTTAGTTCCTTACGTCCATCCATAAGTCCGTAGACTCCTGAAAGAACCTTAGGATCAATGAGACCGATCTCATCAATGAGTAGTGGCTTTCCTTCTTCAGCAGCTTTCACAAGTGGACCGTCTTCCCACATGAAACCACCTGATGGAGTTTGTACGTAACCACCAATGAAGTCAGCGAGTTCAGTATCACCTGTACCCATGATTGTGTATAGCTCTTCATAGGCAGCTTCAACGAGTGCAGTCTTGCCACAACCTGGAGCTCCATAGAGAAGAATAAACTGTTGATCCATACGTGCCTTGCGAAGTACTAGCACGTCATCGTGCTCACCCCACTTGCGTGCATGGTATTGCTCGCCATTTGGACGAGTGTAGACGTTGTCGCCTACGAGTGCATCTGCTGATACCACAGGGATAACCTTTGCTTTAGGGGTTGGTCGTACGTTTACTTTACCCTGAGCGAGAACCTGTGAGTCTAGAGATGAAGATGTCTCTGCGTGAATGCTCTGGATAAGAGCATCTACTAATAGAGAAGATAGATCGAGATCTGGAGACAGTGATTCGAAGGTCTCCTTCATTGTTTCAATTGTTGCAGTCATTTGTTTGTCCTTTTGTCGTTTGGGTGTGGGTATTAAGGAGTTACTAGATATTCGCCAAAACCAAGAGTGCGGCGCACTCTGGTGATACGTCCAAGAATCTTGTAAGGAGTCTTTGATAGACGAATTGAGTCAAGATCTTCTTGTGACACCTCTATAAGAAGAGGTTGCTTGTAAAGCAAGTAGCCATAAGACTTGAGTTGTGAAAACGTAGTTGCTAGGTAGCCAACTCGAGAGTCTGCACTTTGCAGTGCGTTGTCCTTGTCAACTACCTCGTATGTTCCGAAGGCGTTGATTGGCAGTGTAGGAAGAGAGTAAGTCTTCCAGGCGCGTCGAGGTTTCGCTGGGGAAATCTGTCGACGGTAAACTGTTGCTGGTACTGCGCGACCATTGGAAGTTCCATCCGGTGTAAGCAGCATCTGGTAGGTCTGAAGACCTGTGCGAAGTTCTAGGTATAGGGCTTTGCCTACAACCTTGTCTTTCTCAGCCATTGTGTATCCTTTCGTCGTTTGGGTGTGTATAGTACTATTATATCAGGTAAATGTTATTCTGGACAATCGCAGGGACCATAAGGGTCGAATGCACAGAACTGGCATCCCATCATCTCGTCATGGCGCTTGCAACGGTATTGGAACTGGTGTTCATCGCAGCACACGAATAGTGCATCCTCGATGAGATAGAACTCTGTTTGGTCAATGGTTGTCATTACTCCTCCTCGTTCAGAGGGTAGAGGTAGTTGCCCAGGTCGATGCCCATTCCGGTGCGAATGACAACCTCGCCATTCGTATCAATAACTACGACTGAACCGTACAGTCGCTCGTCAACCCACTCGCGTAGGTGGTCTATGGTCTCTAGGTCTGCGACCTTGAGCTTGTGTAGTGAACTCATGTGTTTTCCTTCCGTCGTTGTGTATAGAACTATTATATCAGGTAAGTCAGGATAATAACAATTACTTATTCCAACATTCCCAACAAAGGTCAAAGCTCTTTGGGTAGCCATGACGTTTGTACGCCTGGGTCTTTTGCAATTTAATCTTGCAGT
>Ga0164293_10003444_pt1 | contig 13488 bp, 10 predicted proteins | sample GEODES118metaG_FD_111487 | JGI IMG/M metagenome (GOLD analysis project Ga0164293, IMG submission 111487) | Eutrophic lake water microbial communities from Lake Mendota, Wisconsin, USA - GEODES118 metaG | ecosystem: Environmental > Aquatic > Freshwater > Lake | place: USA: Lake Mendota... | reverse complement strand
TTGAACGAGATTTTCGATTATGGTCGGCCTGCCCGGGTCACCCTCGCGGTGCTGGTGGACCGGGGTGGCCGGGAGCTCCCGATCTCGGCCGAATTTGTCGGCCTGTCCCACCCGCTTGACCCCGAGCGCAGCTTCACGCTGGGTCGCATGTCGGACGGCTCATTCGCGTTGAAGGTTGAATGAACCGTCTGGCCGCTTTGCACGCGGTTCTCCCGTCACAAGATTGATCGAACGAGTCTCTCGACCCATGCCCGTGCGACATCCCCAGCTCAACGCCCATGGCGAACTCAAGCACCTCCTGACCATCGAGGGACTGCCGCGCGATCTGATTCATCGCATCCTCGATACAGCGGCCGGTTTCGTTGGTGTCTCGGATCGCGAGGTCAAGAAGGTCCCGCTGCTGCGCGGTGTGTCGGTTTTCAATCTGTTTTTCGAAAACTCGACCCGCACCCGCACCACCTTCGAGATCGCCGCCAACCGGCTGTCCGCAGATGTGGTCAATCTCAACATCAACACCTCGTCCGCATCCAAGGGCGAGTCGCTGCTCGACACCATCGACAATCTGGTTGCCATGCACGCCGATATGTTCGTTGTGCGGCATGCGCAAAGCGGCGCCCCCTTCCTGATTGCCGATCATGTGGACCGCACGCGCGGCAATGTGCACGTGATCAATGCCGGAGATGGACGACACGCCCACCCGACACAGGGCCTGCTCGACGCCTACACGATCCGTCACTTCAAGGGCAGTTTTCAGGACTTGACGGTTGCGATCGTGGGCGATGTCCTGCACTCCAGGGTGGCACGATCGGATATCCATGCCCTGAGCACGCTGGGTGTACCCGAGATCAGGGTCATCGGCCCGGCCACGCTCGTACCTTCTGGCATCGAGCAGATGGGCGTGCGGGTCTTTCACGATATGAATGAGGGCTTGCGCGGGGTCGATGTGGTGATCATGCTGCGTTTGCAGAATGAGCGCATGCGCGGCGCGTTGCTGCCGTCGGCGCAGGAGTATTTCAAACACTACGGACTGACCGAGGACAAGCTCGCGCGGGCGCGGCCCGACTGCATCGTCATGCATCCCGGGCCGATGAACCGGGGCGTTGAGATCGAGTCGGCGGTTGCCGATGGCCCTCAGGCAGTAATCCTGGAACAGGTCACCTTCGGCATTGCCGTGAGGATGGCGGTGATGAGTCTTTTGTCGAAATCATGAACGACAGTATTTGTCTGACGATCGAGGGCGCGCGACTGATCGATCCCGAACGCTCGCTCGATATCGCGCCAGGTCCCGCCTCTCGCTTGCACATTCGCGAGGGGCGTATCGTCGCAATGGGCGACACGCCGGCGGGCTTTGCCGCCGATTCGGTTCACAATGCCGAAGGCCATGTGCTGATGCCCGGGCTGGTGGATCTTGCAGCCCGGCTACGCGAGCCGGGTTTCGAGTACAAGGCCACGCTCGAGTCGGAGATGCGCGCCGCGATGGCTGGCGGGGTCACCCGTCTGGCCTGCCCGCCCGATACCGATCCGGTGCTCGATGAGCCCGGGCTGGTCGAGATGCTCAAGCACCGTGCCCGCAGCATAGAGGGCGCCCACCTCCATCCGGTGGGTGCGCTCACGCGCGGTCTGAAGGGTGAAAATATCACCGAGATGGCCGAGCTCGCCGAGGCCGGCTGTGTGGGGTTCTCGCAGGCGCTGGCACCGATCACCGACACGCAGGTGCTGATGCGCGCGATGCAGTACGCTCGTACCTTCGGCTTTCGGCTCTGGCTCCAACCCCAGGATCCCTACCTGTCGCGCGGCGGCGTCGCCCATAGCGGCCCTTATGCCAGCCGGCTGGGTCTGTCCGGGGTTCCGGTGATTGCCGAAACGATCGCGCTCCATACGTTCTTGGAGTTGGTGCGCAGCACAGGTTGTGCGCTCCACCTGATGAGGCTCTCTTCAGCGGCCGGTGTGGATCTGGTACGCAGGGCCCGCCGCGAGGGCCTCCCGGTTTCCTGCGATGTCTCGGCGCATCACCTTCACATGATTGACCTTGACATCGGATTTTTCGACAGCAATTGCCGGGTCGACCCCCCTTTCCGGTCCGAGCGGGATCGGGACGCGCTTCGCGCCGCACTGCTGGATGGCACGATCGACGCGGTGTGCTCCGACCATACGCCAGTCGATGATGACGCAAAGCTGCTCCCCTTTGCCGAGGCCGAGGCCGGCGTGACGGGGCTGGAGCTTCTGCTGCCGTTGGTGTTGAAGTGGTCCCAAGAGAGCGGCGTTTCGCTCGCCAAGGCCCTGCGCAGCGTGACGACGGGTCCGGCGTGCGTTCTGGGCATCGATGCGCCGAGTCTCGCAGTCGGCATGCCCGCCGATCTCTGTCTCTTTGATCCGAACGAGCATTGGACCGTCTCGCGCGGTACTCTGGTGAGTCAGGGCACGCATACGCCCTACCTGGGCCGTTCGCTGCAGGGCCGGGTCCGAGCGACCTGGATCGCGGGCAAGCAGGCCTGGTCTGCGGCCGCCAAGCCGGGCTGATTGAGGTAAGGTCTGATGCGCGTGCTTCGAGTGTTGTGGCGCGTGCCCGTCATGATCGTGCTTCTTTTTGCCGGCCTCGCGATCATCGGCGGCATCTTTCCCTTGCTCGGATTTCGTCGTCGCGAGCGGATCATCTCGATCTGGTCGCGCGCGCTGCTCGGCGCCTGTGGCGTGAGGCTGGACAGCACCCTGCCCCTTGGCTCGCGCGCTGACCCAAGGCCTGAGGTCGCAGACGCAACGCTCCGGGCTGCGGACCCAAGGCCTGAGGTCGCAGACGCTGTGGACCCGAGGCCGGAGGCCCTGGACCCAGCCGAGCATCGAAGCACCGGCACGCTCATCGTCTGCAACCACATCAGTTGGCTCGATATCTTTGTGGTGCTCGCTTTGAAGCCGGCCCGTTTCGTGGCGAAGATCGAGATTGCCAGCTGGCCGCTGGTCGGACTTCTGGTCCGGGGGGTCGGGACGCTTTTCATCGAACGGGGCCGGCGCCATGCAGTCCATCAGTTGAACGAGCGTATCGAGTTCGTGCTCAATGCTGGCCAATGTGTGGCAGTCTTTCCCGAGGGTACGACCAGCGACGGCCGGCGACTGCTGCCCTTTCATGCCAATCTGCTTGAGCCCGCGATCCGTAGCGGGGCGGCGGTGATCCCGATCGGTCTTCGATATCTCCGGCCCGACGGTTCCCCACATGAGGCCGTTGATTTCACAGGCGATACGAGCCTGGTCGGTTCGATGCTCCGAATTTTTGGTGCCTCAAGGCTGAGGGTTCGCGTGATCGAGTTGCCCCCCGTGCGCGGGACCAGGCGCCACGCCGTGGCGGCCGAGGCGCGGACTGCGCTGGCCCAGGCGTTGGGGCTGCCGACCGACGATACGATACCCGAGACCCTCCAACGTGCGATCCAACGCGATGCGGCGCGAACGAGCGGCGGTCGCGGCTCTTCCTGACCCGACGGTCCTCAATCCTTCAGACTCGCCTTGATATTCCCGCACTCGACCTGTACGCAGGCGCGGTCGATGAGCCGCATAGCGGTGAGCTGTCGCCCCCACACACAGCCCGTGTCGATCGAAAGCAGGTTGGGCCGATCGATCAGGCCCAGACTGGACCAATGGCCAAACACGATCGGCGTGCCTGTGGTTTGTCGCGTCTCGACCTCGAACCAGGGCTGATACCCAGCCGGCGCCGCTCCGAGTCCTTCCTTGGTCGCAAACTCCATCTCGCCATCGGCGCTGCAAAAGCGCAGTCGCGTGAGTGCGTTCACGATCACGCGCAGGCGATCGGCTCCGACCAGTGAATCGTCCCAGCGAAGCGGATGGTTGCCGTACATGCGGTGCATGAACGCCCGCCAGTCCGGACCTGCCAGCACGGCCTGCGCCTCCTGGGCAAGCGCCATCGTCTGCACCACGCTCCATTGCGGGAGGACGCCCGCATGGACCATCAACCAACCGTGCTCGAAATGTGCGAGGGGTTGCCGGCGGAGCCAATCGAGGAGCTCGTCGCGGTCGGGCGCAGCGAGAATTTCGTCGAAGGTGTCGCTGCGGTGGGGGGCCCGCGCGCCTGCGGCAACGGCCAGCAGGTGCAGGTCGTGGTTGCCCAGCACCGTGGTGAATGCCTCGGCGTGGCGACGTGCCCAGCGCAGCGTTTCGAGCGACTCGGGACCGCGGTTGACCAGATCACCGGTCAGCCACAAATACGCATCGTCCGGCAGCCGGGCGCGAAGCTCCAGCAATTTGCTCAGGCACCCCTGCAGATCACCAATCGCCCAGATCCTTGGTTTCATGTCAGCCCGGATTCGAGGGAAAATCCGAATCTTGACACTGACCGGCGTATCATCGCCACCGCTTGACCGATCCGCTCGCCCACCGTAACCGGCGCTTCTCGCAGCGTTCCCCAATTTTTTTGGATGCCGTGCCGCCCATGCCTGCCCTTTCATCCGCCATTTTCAAAGCCTACGATGTTCGTGGGATCGTCGACGATACGCTGACCGAGTCCGCGGCCCGCTCGATCGGGCACGCGATGGGTCTTGCCGCGCGCGAGCGGGGGGTGGGCGAGGTGGTCGTGGGCCGCGATGGGCGCCTCTCGGGGCCGAGGCTGGTCGCAGCGCTCTCGGAGGGCTTCATGGCGGCCGGTATTGATGTCATTGACATCGGTATGGTCACCACGCCGATGGTCTACTTCGCAGCGTTCGAGCTGGGCTGCGGCACGGGGGTGGCGGTCACGGGCAGTCACAATCCGCCCGAGTACAACGGGCTCAAGATGATGATTGCGGGCGATGCGCTCTATGGCGAGGCGATCCAGGCGCTCCGTCTGCGGATCGAGGCCGGTTTGCCCGCTGTTGCAGCGCGGCGCGGCGAGCGCCGCACGCTCGATCTCGCAGAGCGTTATCGCGCCCGGATCGTGGAGGACGTTCATCTGACGCGGCCGATGCGGATCGCGATCGACTGCGGCAATGGCGTTGCGGGTGCAGAGGCTCCGGCGCTCTTCCGGGCGCTGGGCTGCGAGGTGGTCGAGTTGTTCTGCGAGGTCGACGGTCGGTTCCCCAATCATCATCCCGACCCCGCCCGCCCGGAAAATCTTGCGGATCTGATCGCGTGTCTGGCGCGCGGCGAGGCCGAACTGGGTCTCGCTTTCGATGGCGATGGCGATCGTCTGGGCGTGGTGACCTCGAGCGGCCAGATCATCTATCCCGATCGTCAGCTGATGCTGTTTGCGCAGGACGTTCTGAGCCGCAATCCGGGTGCTCAGATCATCTATGACGTGAAATGCAGCCGCAACCTTGCGCACTGGATCACGCGTCACGGAGGCCGTCCACTGATGTGGCGTACGGGCCACTCGCTGGTCAAGGCCAAGCTCAAGGAGACCGGTTCGCCCTTTGCCGGCGAGATGAGCGGCCATATCTTTTTCAAGGAGCGTTGGTACGGATTTGATGACGGCCTCTACGCGGGCGCGCGCCTGCTCGAGATCTTGTCGCGTCATGCCGATCCGGGCGCGATCCTGGAATCCCTGCCGGATTCATTGACCACGCCCGAGCTCCAGCTGGAGACCGCCGAAGGCGAGAACTTCACCCTCGTTGAGACCTTGAAGCGCGAGGCGCGCTTCGAGGGCGCATCCGAGCGGATCACCATCGATGGCATTCGGGTCGAGTACCCGGACGGGTTTGGTCTTGCCCGTCCCTCCAACACCACGCCGGTCGTAGTGCTACGCTTCGAAGCAGATGACGCGGCGGCGATGGCGCGTATTCAGGCGGCGTTTCGCGCCGCGATTCTGGCGGTCAAACCCGGCGCTGTGCTGCCGTTTTAGGCGGTCAAGCTCGGCTCAGTGCCGCCGTTTTAGCGCTGCGGGGCTGGCGTGAGGAGCGTATTCACTTGTACCAGGTCCTCTTCCTTCAGCGCGCCTGATGTGGTTTTCAGACGCAGCCCGTTCAGGATGGTTTCGTAGCGGGCTCGCGCCAGATCGCGTCGCGTGGTGAAGAGCTGCTGTTGCGCATTCAGCACGTCGATATTGATCCTCACACCCACTTGATAGCCGAGCAGGTTGGAGTCGAGCGCCAGCTGGCTCGAGCGCTCCGCGGCCTCGAGGGCGCGCACCTGGGCGAGACCGCTATTGACCACGTAGAACGATTGGCGGGCGCCCAGTTCGGCCTGCCGCTGCGCGGTTTCGAGATCCGAACGTGAACGCTCAAAGGCCGACATCGCCTCGCGTACCCGCGCCTCGGCGCCACCGCTGGTGTAGAGCGGCTTGGCGATCTGGATGCCAGCGACTGTCGCTGTCGTATTCACCCCGGGAAGATTGAAGATGGCATCGCGCTGGTGCGAGATCGACCCGACCAGGTCAACCGTGAAACTGTTTGAGGCGCGCTGGCGATCGATCTCGCGGCGGGCGACTTCGCTCCCGATCCGCTGTTGTTGAACGTTGTAGTTATTGCTGCGGGCGGCAGATGTCCAGTTCGACTCCACCGAGGGTTGCGGCCCCTGAAGGGTCACGCCCGGGCGCAGCACGTTGATGTCGCTCACGGATCGACCGACGAGCGTGCCGAGCGCGGCGCGCTTGACTTCGACATCGTTTTGCGCGGCGAGCTCCTGGGCGGTCGCCAGATCGAACCGGGCCTGCGCCTCTTGTTGATCGGTGATGGTGGCCGTGCCGACTTCGAAATTGCGTCGGGCGGCGGCGAGCTGCTCGGTGATCGCGCGTTTTTGCGATTGGATGGTCTGGAGATTGTCCAGTGAACCCAGCAGGTCAAAGTAGGCCTGCGAGACGCGCAGGATGAGATCCTGTTGGGCGAGTTCGAGCGCGACTTCGCTCGCGGTGACCTGAAGCCGGCTTTGTTCGAGTGCTTCGACGTTTTGCACCCGATAGAGCGGGACCGACAACTGCAACCCCAGGCTGATCGGCGAGAAATTGTAGGTGGGCCCGGGATCACGCTCGAGGTTTTGACGCTGTACCGAGGCTGAGCTGCTGAGTGCCGGTCGCAGTGCCGCCTGGGCCGAGTCTGCACGGGCCCGCACTGTCTCGAGCTGGGCACGAGCGCTGGCCAGCTGCGAGTCATTGGCCTGAGCGAGGCGGTAGGTCTGAACAAGATCGAGCGCCGAGGCGGCCGGCGCAGCGGCGCCCAAGATCAACGAGGCCAGAGCAAGCGCGAGCGGGGAGGTTTTCATCTTGGGGTTCCTAGAACACGAATCGCTGCGGGGTCGGGAAGCCCTTGAGCGGTGCGGCCACCGTATCAAAGAGCACTTCGGTCGAGAATTCGCCGCTAGCCATCCTGGTGATCAGCTGGGCGTTCATGACGGGCAATTCGCCCACGATTGCGACGAGCCGCCCACCTGCGGCGAGGAGATCGAGCAGCTCCTGAGGGAGGCTTTGCACCGATCCGGAAAGCACGATCAGGTCGTAGACCTCACCCTGTCCACAGGCCGACAGGCCGTTGCCTTCGCGCACGTCAAGCCCGCTCAATCCCGCCCGGGCCAGGTTCGCCCGACCGAAGGCCGCGAGCTCGGGCAGGATCTCGTAGCTCACCACGTGATCAGCCAGACGCGCCAGCAGCGCCGCCATGAATCCCGATCCGGTTCCGATTTCCAGGACCTTGTCCGAGCGGTCGACGGCAGCCGCCTGGAGCAGCCTCGCCTCCACCTTGGGTGCCAGCATCACCTCACCGGTGTGACGACCCCCGATGTCCAGGGGGATCTCCATGTCGGCGAATGCGAGGTTCCTCAAGGCAGGGGGAACGAATGCCTCGCGTCGGATTTCGGTCAGCGTTTCGAGCACCAGCGGGTCCAGAACATCCCAGGGTCGAATCTGCTGTTCGATCATGTTGAAGCGAGCTCGTTCGAAATCCATTGCAATCGCATCCGGCAGAAGGTGATGAGACGGGTAAGGGCGATGATCGATCTGAAATCAGTCGATTCTATCAATCCGATTGCAGGGGTGATGGTTTGTGTGCGTTCTTTTTGCGCAGCTTCAGCGCCAGATCATCCAGAAGCGAATAAAGCACCGGCACGACCAGCAGGGTCAGCAGCGTCGAGGCAATCAGGCCGCCAATCACCGCGTGGGCGAGCGGGCCGCGCTGCTCGGAACCTTCGCCGATCCCCAGGGCGAGCGGCAGCATCCCGAACACCATCGCGAGTGTGGTCATCAGGATCGGCCGGAGCCGGATTTCGGCGGCACCCAGCAGCGCCTGGGCGCGCTCGACGCCCCGTTCCCGTGCCTTGTTGGCAAAGTCGATGAGCAGAATCGCGTTCTTGGTGACCAGGCCCATCAGCATGATGAAGCCAATCACCGAAAAGATGTTGAGCGAGGATCGCCAGGCCAGGAGCGCCAGGATGACGCCCAGCAGCGAAAGCGGCAGCGAGGCCATGATCGAGAGAGGCTGGATGAAGCTGCCGAATTGCGAGGCGAGGATCATGTAGATGAAGATCACGGCGAGCGCGAGCGCCTGAACTGCATAGCCAAAACTTTCCGCCATGTCCTTGTTGCCCCCGCCGATCGCCAGGCGATAGCCTGGCGGCAAGACGATCGCGTCCAGATGCGGCTGCAGGAGCGACCCCACCGTGCCTGCGGCCACGCCGTCGGTGTTGGCCGCGACCAGCACCTCGCGCGTGAGCGCCTTTCGGTTGATCTGGGTGGGGCCCAGGCCCGAGTGAAACTGCGCGATCTGCCGAGCGGCAATCATCCTCGGATTGCCCTCCGCATCGTTCTGGGTCGACGTGATCGACAGACTCTCGAGATCGGCCACCGAACTGCGGCCACTTGCGGGCAGGCGCACCCGGACGTCGTAGTTCTCACCATCGGGTGCCCGCCAGCTGGTCGCCGCCTCGCCCGCCAGCAGCGGACGGAGCGCCGACGCCAGGCGAGCCACGCTCGTCCCCAAGTCCGAGGCAAGCGCCCGGTCGACTTCGACCGAAATGGTGGGCTTGGCCGGCTTGGCGCTCGAATCGATCTCCACGATCGCCTCGCGACCCAGAGACTGGTTCACCTTCAGCATCGCCGCCTTGACCGTCTCGCTGATCCGCTCGAGCTCTTGGAGGTCTTGTCCCTGTATGCTCACCTGGATCGGCTTGCCAGACCCTACGGCAACCGGCGCGCCAATGTCGGTGACGGTGACCCCTGCGAGGTTTCGAAGCCGCTCCCGAAGGGGCTTGCGCATCTCCTGCACCGACAGTTCCCGTTCGGCGCGCGGCACCAAACGGGCATAGATCAGTGCATAGTTGCGTCCGGCAACGATTCCGGTGTTGATCGTTGCGTAGGTGTTGAGCACGCCACCGGTTTCACGCAACACCGATTCAACCAGGCGCACGCGCTGCTCGGTGAAGCTCATCGGCGAACCGGCGGGTGTGTAAAAGACCAACTGAAGCTCGTTGTTGTCTGCCTGCGGGGCAAATTCCTGGCCTACCCAGCGGGCGAGCGGAAAGGCCGATAAGAAGGCCACGAGCGCGAGCACCATCGTCGCTGTGCGGTGCCGCAGTCCCCAGCCGAGTAGCCGCACGTAGCCACGCTCGAGTTTTGTCATCAGGGATTGGAAGGCGCTCAGCACACGCCCGATCGGGCCGCGCCCGGGCTCGCCATGAATCGCGGGGTCGTGCCAGATCGACGAGAGCATCGGGTCGAGCGTGAACGACACTAACATCGAGAGCATCACCGCGAAGGCGACCGTGATGCCGAATTCGCGAAAGAACTGGCCGATGATGCCGCCCATGAACCCCACTGGCAGGAACACCGCGACGATCGAAAGCGTGGTGGCGGCAACCGCCAGTCCAATCTCTCGCGTGCCTTCAAGTGCGGCTGTGCGCGGGTCCTTGCCCATGGCCTGGTGGCGCACGATGTTCTCGCGCACGACGATCGCATCGTCGATCAGCAGTCCGACGCAGATCGAAAGCGCGAGCAGCGTGAGCAGATTGATCGTGAAGCCCATGGCAAACATCACCAGGAAGGTCCCGATCAGGCAGATCGGCAGCGTGAGTCCGGTGATGACGGTCGAGCGCCACGAAGACAGGAACAGGAATACGATCAGGATGGTGAGGATTGCGCCTTCGACGATGTTGCGTTTGACGCTCGCCACCGAGTTGCGGATGGCGGTCGACGAGTCGCGAACGACAACTACATCGACGTCCGGAGGGAGTTCGGCGCGGAGTTCCGCCGCAACGCGGCGCACGTTGTCGACGACCGCAATCGTGTTTTGGCCCTGGGCCTTGATGATGTCGAGTGAGACCGCAGGCTGTCCGTCGACGAGCGCGATGCTGTCGCGCTCCTGCTCGCCGTCGGCGATGTCTGCGACCTGGGAGAGCCGCACCGGCACGCCGCCCCGCCGCGCGACGATGATTTGTCCAAATTCCGCGACCGAACCGATCCGCGCTCGGATTTGCACGACCTGCTCGCGGTCGCGTCCCAGGAGCGTGCCAGCGGGCAGTTCCTGATTCTCGCTGCGCAGTGCGGCGACCACCTGATCGACGCCTACCCTGAGCGCCTCCATGTTGGTGGGCCGCAGCGAAATCATCACTTCGCGCCGTACGCCGCCCACCAGGGTCACGCGGCCCACGCCTTTGGCGTTTTCGATCCGCCGCTTGACGATCTGCTCAGCCATCATGGTGAGCTCGCGAGCACTCCGCTGAGGCGATCGCAGTGCGAGCGAGATCACTGGATTGTCATCGGGATTGACGCGCGATACCGTGGGTTCCTTGACCTCGGGCCGGAACGCGGCGCGAATCAGCGCCACCTTCTCCCGAACATCCTGCGCGGCCTGGACCGGATCGATCGACAGGTCGAAGCGGACGATGACGACCGAACTGCCCTCGTAGGATCGGGATGAAAGTTCGTTGACACCGCTGATCGTATTGACCTGCTCTTCGATCTTGCGGGTCACGTCGGTTTCGACGACCTCGGGCGAGGCGCCGGGGTATTCGGTGATCACCACGACCACCGGGAAGTTGACGTCGGGAAACTGGTCGACCGGCAGCCGGTTGTAGGAAAAGAGACCCAGAACCACGAAGGCCAGCATCATCATCGTCGCAAAGACGGGATGCTGGATCGACACGCGGGTGAACCACATCGAGCTTGTCCTGGGCGTTCAGTCGGTGATGCGTGCCCGCGCACCCGGGCTCAGCTGGCCGAGATTTTGGCGGATGATCTGATCGCCAGCGTTGAGACCCGAGCGAATCTCGGCCACGCCGATAAAACCGCCTGGCGCGCTCGCCGATTCGTCGATCAAGCCGGTTTCGACGGATCGTTCGACGATGCGGCCGTTTTCGATCAGATAGACATGGCGCTGGCTGCCGCGCTCGCGCAGGGCCGAGAGCGGCACCAGCAGCAATCCATCCCGCTCATCAACGGTGAGGCTCCCCTGGGCAAACATCCCGGCGCGCAGCCGCTCATCGACCTTGTCGAGACCGAGGTAGACGGTGACCGAGCGGGTGCCGGCTGCAGTCGAGGGATTGATGCGCAGCACGCGGGCCGAGCTTGGTTGCGCCATCCCTTCGATCCGAATCTGGGCGCGCTGTCCAATCTTGACCGAGGCGATTTCCGAGGCGGGCACCGCAGCCTCGAGTTCGATACGACTCAAATCGACGATCGATACGATGCGACCGTCGGGCGAGATCTTTTCGCCGGGTTGCACGAAGCGCTGGGCAACGATCCCGGTCATGGGGGCGAGAATGCGTGTGTCAGCCAGTGCCTTGCGAGCTTGTGAGAGCAGTGCCTCGGCACCGTCGCGCGCGGCAGCGGCGACCTCGACCGCCGATTGGGCGTTGTCGAAAGCGTTTTGTGAAATGAAAGCTTTGTCCAGCAGCCTCGCGTTGTTTTCCAGCGTCCTGCGGGCTTGGTCGAGTTGTGCCTGGGCCGAGCGCAGCTGCGCGGTCCGCTCGTTGACGCGCAGCTCGAAATCGGTCGGATCGATCCGGGCCAGCAGTTGACCCGCTGACACGCTCATGCCCTCGCGAACCGGGATGTCGAGGACGTCGCCCGCGACCCGGGCGCGGACCAGCGTCTGGGCGCTTGCGGCAAGCGTCCCGGTCACCGGGAGTGTGCGCGTGAGCCGACCCGGCTCGATCCGCAGCATGTCTGCCCGGGCAAGCTCGACGACGGGCTCGGTCGGCCCGCTGGACGCAGGTGCGCCCGTGCGTCCCTGCGCGGGCGGAGCGGACAGGCGGGTTGAAAGCAGGTACCAGGCGGCCGCGGCGACCCCTAGCGCGAAGAGCGCGATGACTGTGAGACGGGTGCTTCGTTTCATGTCGGATCGGCCGCCTGGATGATCAGGCCCCTGAGAACCATGTCGATGTGGGCCGTGAGCATGCGCTCATTCGAAATCGGGCAGATGTCGGCGCAACACGGCTGGATCGAGTGGTTCCAGATCGCCCTCAGGACCAGAGGCGACAGGAAGAGCTGCGCGCTGGCCTCGGCGTCGATGGCCCTGAACTCGCCTGATCGCATGCCGCGTTCGATGATTCCAGCCAGTAATTGGTGGTTGGGTAGTGTGACTTCGTCGTGGAAAAAACGGGCAACATCGGGGAAATTGCCGGCTTCGGCAACGATCAGCTTTGCGATGCCGGCGAGCTTGGTTTCGCCGACGCGCGCCCACCAACCCAGCAGGAAACGCCGCAGCAGCTCGGCACTCGAGGCGCTTGACACCGTGACCTCGCGCCGGAACTCGTCGATCAGCGGGATGATGTTTTCCCGCACGACCGCCATGAACAGCTCGTCCTTGCCTGCGTAGTAGAGGTAGAGCGTGCCCTTGCTCACGCCTGCGCGGGCGGCGACATCGTCGAGCCGGGTCGCGGCAAAACCGCGCTCGACAAAGCAGTCGAGCGCAGCCGCAAGCAGCTCAGCCGGGCGCCGCTCCTTGCGGCGCTCCCAGCGCGGTGATCGTTCAGGTGAAAGCATTTCCATGCTGGTCTCAAAGTGACTGACCGGAAAGTTATTTATTATATACGTTTGATTACATATTTTTCACGATTCGGCTGGGGGCGTCCGCCCCGCGCTGATATTGTTTGACCTCATGAAAAGCCGATCGCGTTTGGTCGACCGGCCTGAAAGAGGAGCCCTGAAATGCGACGAGAAAAATTGCTTCCGGTTGCCGCGCTTGCCGTCCTGCTCGCCTTGCCGGCGACGTCTCGCGCCTCCGAGCCCTTTTGGGGCGCCTTGTTTGGTGCGGGGGCCGGCGCCTTGCTTGGCAAGGCGATCGGCGGTGACCATGCCGCAGTGGTCGGGGGTCTGCTCGGTGCAGCTGTGGGCGCGAGTAGCAGTGCACGCGGCGACGTCGCGGTCCATGGCTACGCTTCCGTACCGGTTGCGCCCGGGGTGGGCTATGGCGTGGGCTACGGCGTGGGCTACGGTCCGGTGGTCCCGGCCCAGCCCTACACCTGGGCCTATCCCGCTCCTCCGGTCGTCTACGCGCCCCCGGTCGTGGTGAGCCCGCCCGTGGTGTACGTGCCGCCCCGTGTCTATGCTCCAGCATATGCGCACACGCCCCGCGTCTATGTTCCGGC
>Ga0164293_10003443_pt1 | contig 13490 bp, 16 predicted proteins | sample GEODES118metaG_FD_111487 | JGI IMG/M metagenome (GOLD analysis project Ga0164293, IMG submission 111487) | Eutrophic lake water microbial communities from Lake Mendota, Wisconsin, USA - GEODES118 metaG | ecosystem: Environmental > Aquatic > Freshwater > Lake | place: USA: Lake Mendota... | reverse complement strand
GTTCGCTTTAGCTCTGTAGATCCGCTAGTTGATGCTTGTAGAAAGCATGGTTATAAAGTTGTTTGGGATATTGGCTTGGATGGTCGTGAAGATCACACCAGATATGTTGTTGAATTCCCATGCAAATCACCAGAGGGATCTATCCTTGCCTCAGAAATGACAGCTGTACAGCAACTTGAGGTAGTTCAGTCAATGCAGAAGGAGTGGGCGGATAACGCTGTCTCAGTAACTGTTTATTATCGTAAAGAAGAGCTTCCTGCAATTAAAGAATGGTTGAGTGAGAATTATGATAATGGTGTTAAGTCGGTATCTTTCCTTCTTCATGTTGATCACAACTTCCCTCTTCCTCCATATGAGGAAATTAGTGAAGATGAATATAACAAATCTGTTGCAAAACTTGATTTTTCAACACCAATTCATCAAAACGCTACAGACTTAACCCTTGATATGGATAATTGCGCTACAGGTGCATGCCCAGTCAGATAAAAATTGAACATCTCTGTACCATTTTTTACAATATTGATGATATAATTTAACTTATGTCATCAGATATGATTAAAAGTAAAAAACTTTGGGTTCCAGAAAGAAGATATGGAGTCTGTGTCTACTTTACAAAAGATGGCGAAGCTTTGTCCGATGGCGATGGAGTCCTTTCAGCAGAAGGTATTGTTGATGACCCATCTATTGAGAAAAGAGTTCTTCAGGCTGGTAAATACTGGTCAGGCGATGATGACGGATATATCAGATGGGTTGCTGGTGCTAGAAAAATTAGTGCATCTGAAAGAGATGATCAAACAGAAAGATTAGCTGCAGGTTTTGTAGCCGACCCTTATGAAGACATGTTTGATGAGCACTTTGGAAATAGGGGTTAACATGGAAAGAAAAATGGAAGTTGTTGAAGACTTTATTGTTGAAAATGAAATAGATGATATTTCATATATTGGCAATCTTGAAAAAGTAGAAGAATATGATCCTTTTGATTCTGTAAAAATTTCTACACTATCGCCAAAAATGAAAAGAAAAGCGCAAAGGCTTCAGAAGAAACACGAAGGCGCTGATGGCACTCCTTCTAAATACATTGATCCAGAAAGAGTTAGTGGTTATTCGCTTTATGACATTGTAAATCCGCCTTATGACCTAGACACACTTGCTGGTCTTTACGATCAAAGCTCAATCCATTACGCCGCTATTAATGCCAGAGTTATGAACACCGTAGGTCTTGGCTATAACTTTACTGAAACATTAAAGGCGAAAAGAAAGATTGAAAGAGCTCAAGATGATCCAGCAAAACTGGAGCGTGTAAGAAATTCAATGCAGGATCTTAAAGAAGGTCTTGACGAGCTTTTTGAAAATTTAAATGTTGAAGAAACGCTTATTGAAACACTAGTCCGTGTTTGGCAAGATGTTTTGACTGTAGGCAATGGATACCTGGAAATCGGTAGAAACAATTCGGGTCAGATTGGCTACATTGGTCATGTTCCAGCAACATTGGTTCGTGTAAGAAGAAAGCGTGATGGCTATGTGCAGATTGCAAAAAGCAATAAGATTCAAGCAGTCTTCTTCAGGCAGTTTCAAGATAAAGAAACTCAAGATCCAATTAATAACGATCCAAAGCCGAACGAGTTAATTCACTTTAAAATTTATTCACCAAACAATACTTACTACGGTGTTCCTGCAGCCGTTTCTGCAGCGGCGGCAATTATCGGAGACAAGTTTGCAAAGGAATACAATATTGACTACTTTGAAAATAAAGCTATCCCTCGCTATGCAATTATTTTAAAGGGTGCAAAGCTGAGTAACAAGTCTAAAATGGAATTGATTAACTACTTTAGAAATGAAGTTAAAGGTCGTAATCATGGAACTTTGGTTATACCAATTCCGTCAAGCATCGGTTCAGATGCAGATATTAAATTTGAAAAGCTTGAAGCTGGAGTGCAAGATGCTTCTTTTGATAAGTATCGTAAATCAAACAGAGATGAAATTCTTGTAGCAAACAGAGTGCCAGCTCCAAAGGTTGGAGTTTATGATAACGCTAACCTGGCAGTGTCAAGAGATGCGGATAAGAGTTTTAAGATGCAGGTAATCGGACCAGATCAAGCTGTTATTGAAAAGAAACTTAATAGATTGATTGCTGAGTTTACAGATATGGTTCAGATCAAACTAAACAAGATTGATCTTATTGATGAAGATATTCAATCAAGAATTAATGATAGATATCTTAGAACAGAAGTTATTACACCTAATGAAGTTAGATCACAAATTGGTCTTCCTGAAAGATCAGAGGGTGATGATGTTCTTCCTTTCCCGACAAATGTTAAGAAAGAGCAGAACGAATCAGGTAGTGCTGGACCAGGCGCTCCTAGCGGTAATGATAATAACTCTGCTGCGTTTCCTCCTAAGTCACCAACTGGCGATGGGGCAACAAGCGATCCTAGAGCCGATGGTGCTCAAGCAGAGCGTGGTCAAAATCAAGAATCTGGAGTGAACAATGATTCAACCAGTAAATTTAATCAAGGAGAGTAATTATGAGTGAAGGTACTTTAGTGTATTCAAATAAAAATTTAGTAACAGCTGATGGAGCTGTAAGTATTGGGCAGCATACAAGTGGGATATATGTTTATAACAAAGGTGCCTCCGATGTTGACATTAAGCTTAACGGTCTTTACACAGTGCTTATTCCAGCAGAAACTACAGAGTATGTAGAAATCGGTGGCGACTATACCAGTATTCAAGTAGTCACTGCTTCCTCTGCTGTATCTGTTTTTGCACTAGGCTGATTTGCAATATTGTTAAAAACAATATAATATATAGAGTTACGAGGTATGCATGGCTGATTTTAATATTTCCTTCCCTATTGATATGATCAAGAAGGAACAAAGAATTGTAAGCGGTATTGCTACTGCAGACAATATTGATAAGTCTAACGACATTGTTGACTTTGAGGCTTCAAAAGAAGCTTTTGCTAATTGGGGTGGAAACATCCGTGAAATGCATGCACCAATTGCTGTTGGTAAGGCTGTTAAGTATGAGCCAGTAACAATTACTGACAAAGACGGAAATACATATAATGCTTTTAAAGTAGAGGCGTATATCTCAAAAGGTGCCGAGGATACTTGGCAAAAAGTCCTTGATGGTACTCTTCGTTCTTTTTCTATTGGTGGAAAAGTCATCAAGAAAGAAGAGATGGCTGACAAGATGTATAATGGCAGACCTGTAAATATTATTAAAAAATATGTTCTTGGAGAACTTAGTCTTGTAGATAACCCAGCAAACGCTTTAGCTGTTATTGACCTTGTAAAAATGAATAACGAGGGTGGTTTGAATTATGCCCTTGACTGCGATCTAGATTGTCAATTAGCAAAAGCAAAGCAACCTTTGAAAGACCCTAAGGGTGGATTAACCGCTGCTGGAAGAAGACACTTTAAAGAAACAGAGGGTGCCAATCTAAAACCAGGTGTTAGAGGTGCAGCAGATACTCCAGAAAAAATGCGCCGTAAAGGTTCATTCCTGACTAGATTTTTTACCAATCCATCTGGACCAATGAAAAAACCAAATGGAGAACCAACAAGACTTGCGCTTTCAGCAGCAGCTTGGGGCGAGCCTGTTCCTCAGAACAGATCGGATGCAGCAAAGCTTGCTGCTAAGGGAAGAAGACTTCTTGAAAGGTATCAAAACACTAAAGAAAAAGCAGACTTTGAAGATAGTTTTGAGGATGCAATTCTTGAAGGTATTTTGGATCTCCTAGAAAAAGATGGCTGCGATTGCGGTTGTGGAACTTGTGAAGATGTAGAAAAGGATGGCTTAGGTGCTGGTGGTGGAGCTCCCGCCGTGTCTGTATCTACAGATAATGCAGAATCTAAGTACCCATCAAGAAATGGAATTGCTTCACCAACAGTTGCCCCTTTCCCGTCTGGATACCCAAAGTTTAAGCCAAAAAAGAAGAAAAAGAAAAAGGAGAGCAATATGGAAAATGAAGAAACCGTTGAAAAACAAATGGTTGATGGCGATGAAATCACATCTATTCTTGAAGATTTACTTGAGTCACTAATGGAAGCAGGGGTTGAAATTCCTGCTGTTTCAGTAGAGTCTGAAGATTCAATGGAAGATGAGAATGAAATTGAGTCTTCAATGAATGAAATAATTATGGCATTGGCTCAGCTTTTCGGTAAATCAGATTCTACTGAATCAATTGAAGATAATCAATCAGAAACAACACCTGAGGTTTTAAATTTTGATACAATTGAAGAAGAAAGTAAAGATATGGAATCTGTTATTAAGCAAGATACTGAATTGCAAGAAAACGATAATTATGATAAGATCTCTGACATGAATGAACAAGAAGCAAATAAACTTAGTCTTTTGAAGAAGTTTGTTGGTTGGTTGTTCCAAGATGTCAAGGAAACAACTTCAACTTCCGTTGAAGTAAGTGGAAACACACAGGAGGAAGAAATGGATATTAACATCCTTAAAGACGCTCTGAGTGCTGTTGTTGATGAAAAACTGGCTAGTTTTGCTACTTCAATCAAGGAAGAAGTTGAAGCCTCTGTTCAGGAAAAAATTGAAGCAGTTGCTAAGAGTTTTGAAGTTCAGAGTGCTGAACTTCAACAAAAGCTGGAAACAGCAGAGCTTGCTCTATCAGAGCAAACAGAAAAAGTTGAGGCATTTGCCGCAGCTGGCGCTGTAAAGAAAAGCGTAGATCCAGAAGACGCTGAAGAAGAAGAGGGCGAAGCACTTGCTAAGTCTGCACCTGCTTCTTTCTGGAAGAATACATATTTGCCACAGGAGCTAATTAGCTCCCTAGGTTATAGGTCATAAGGTAAGGAGGAAAAACTACATGGCATCACAAGAAGAAATTTTGGCAAAAGCCAATGAAGTAACCACTACGGTGGTTTCAAATAGCAGCCCAGTCAGCGGTGGTGGTGGACTTCTCTACCCAGAGCAAGCCAATCGCTTCCTTGACTTCGTTGTTGATCAATCAGTATTGATGAAGAACGCACGAGTAATTCGTATGCGTACTCCACAGATGGACATTGACAAGATCTCTGTCGGCACTCGTTTGCTTGCAAAGGCAACCGAAGCAACAGATGATGGCGCAAATGCAGCTGTCACATTCAGCAAGGTATCGCTTTCAACTGTAAAGCTCCGTCTTGACTGGAATATTTCAACAGAATCGTTGGAAGACAACATTGAGGGCGCTTCGCTGGAAGACCATATCGCACAGATCATGGCTCGCCAGACCGCAAACGACCTTGATGACTTGTTCATCAACGGCAACACATCGTCAAACAACGGTCTTCTTAAGGCTTTGGATGGCTTCAACAAGCTTGCAAGAACAAGCGGAGATGTTGTAGATTTCGCAGGAAACAATGTTTCTCGCTCAACCTACGATAAGGTTCTTCGTACCTTGCCAAGCAAGTACTTGCAGCGCCGTAATGAACTGCGATTCTTCACGGGTCCAGGCGTTGTTCAGGACTCAATCTATAGCTTGGGTAATCCAAACTCAGCAACTGAGGCAACTGCAGGCGCACCTGCACCAATGTCAACAGCTGGTGAAATGGCATTCTTGCAAGGCTCAATGAGAGCAAATGGTGGTCCAGGTGCAACTGGTCTCTCACCATTTGGTATTCCTCTGATTGAAGTACCTTTGATGCCAGAAACCGCAACTGGTGACTACTCGGGTGCAGCAGGTTCACATGGTTTCGTGGAACTCACATTCCCAAATAACCGTGTAATTGGTATCCACCGTGACATCACAGTGTACCGCCAGTTCAAGCCAAAGACTGACACAATTGAGTACACACAGTACATGAGAGTTGCAAACAACATTGAAAATGCTGATTCATATGTAATCGGTAAGAATGTTAAGTTGCGCTCACTCTAATCTAAAAAATTAAAGTAGATAACGGGCGGGGTTCACAAGAACCCCGCCTTTTATCATATCTAATTGATTTAAATAAATATAAGTGGTAAGATTGATAATATGACTAATAAAAAAACAAGCGTAACATCTGAAGAAATCAACAAACCAAAAAAAGCAGTAGCAAAAAAAGCTGCAGTGAAAGAAGAAATTACCGAAGATATTATTTCTAAAGAAGGAAATGTTTTAATTGTGTTTGAAAGTGGTTCTGGATACACAACTGGTTCTGGATTTCGTTTTTCACAAAGGAATAAAATGGGCTTGCTTCCATCGGAAGAAGCCAACTTGCTTCTTGCACTAGAGAATTTTAGATTACCTAGTGATGAAGAAAAAGAATTGTACTATACTAATCAGGAGGATTAATAATGGCAGGCAATCTTACAAACTATCTTGAGGACAAGCTGATTGATCACTTTCTTGGGACTACCACTTACACGAAGCCAGCGGCTGTCTATGTAGGGTTGTTTACAGTATCTCCAGGTGAAGCTGGTGGTGGAACAGAAGTTACTGGCGGATCATATGCTCGCAAAGTTGCAACATTTACTGCCGCCTCAAGCGGAGCAACATCAAATGATGCCAATATTGATTTTACAGGAATGCCAGCTGCTACTACTGTAGCAATCGGTATCTTTGATGCTATAACTAGTGGTAATATGTTGCTGTACGGAACTCTTACTACAAATAAAACAACTGATGCTGGGGATACTCTAAGAATTGCAACAGGCGATCTTGATATCAGCATTGACTAGGGGATTGCTATGTTGAGAAGAGAATTTAGCGGTGCTGTTCTTAGAACTACTATAACGAGTAGCCTTTCTAACTCCGCTACTTCTTTTGATGTTGTTGATGGATCAACATATCCGACTGGTGAAAATCATCCTTTTGTTATTGTTATTGATCGTGGTTACATCTCTGAAGAAAAAATTTTAATTTCTTCAAGATCCTCAAATACTTTTACTGTAAATCAAAGAGGATATGACGGAACAACCGCTGTTGCTCATGATTCTGGTTCGTTTATTGATCATGTTTTAGATGCATCTGTTATTCAAGATATGAATACAACAACTTATGATAATGAAATTCTAATGTGGATGGGGGTATAAGATGGCAAATTTAACGCCAAAAAGTTTCTATATAGGGAGCGGAACTGCTTCTAATGTATATACAACTGCAAACACGGTTGGTAATTATTCAATTATTAAAAATATTAATCTTTGCAATTCTACTTCTTCAACTGCAGTATGCAGTATACATATTCTTGTAGGAGCGGCTACACCAGCAGCAAATAACAAAGTTGTGAGCAATATTAGTGTGCTCGGAAACAATGTTGTATTTTATAACACAGCCTTAGTCGTACCTGCTAATAGTAAAATCTATGTAGATCAAGTAACAGCTAACGCTGTGACATTTACAATTAGCGGTGTAGAATATGCCTGATCTCAGTAAATCTCTGGTTGTTGATACAACTGTTGATCTAACCAGCACCCAGACGCTTTCTAATAAAACACTTACCACTCCAACCATTGATGGACCAGAGATTACAGCTACTGGTGGAACTCCAAGAATTCATGGTATCTATCTTCCAGAACCACACTTCATTACATTTGAAGGCGCAACAACAAATGAGTTTGAAACAGTACTTACTGTTGTAGACCCAACTGCCGACAGAACCGTAAGTCTTCCTGATGCAAGCGGCACACTCACCTTGGCAAACTCGGATGTGACATTTGCTAATCTAACAGTGTCTGGTGATTTGATTGTTAGCGGTAACACGACAACTCTTAATACCGCTAATCTTAATGTTGAAGATAATTTCATCCTTCTTAATTCTGGTGAAACGAGTACTCCTACACTCAACTCTGGTGTTGAAATTGAACGAGGCACTTCCACTAATGTTCTCATTCGCTGGAATGAAACAATTGATAAATGGCAATTCACCAATGATGGGACTAATTATACCGACTTCGGTGCTGGCGGAGCAGCTGTCTCAGATACTCCACCTACCTTCCCTGAGGTTGGGTCGCTTTGGTTTGAGTCTGACACCGCACAAACTTTTGTATATTACGACTCTCAATGGGTTGAAATTGGAGCAAGCGGAACAGCTGCTTATGTGGCAGACACTGCTCCTTCCAACCCAATCGCTGGTCAGTTCTGGTATAACTCATCAGAGGGTGGTACCTATGTTTACTACGATTCAGTTTGGGTTGAGGTTGGCGCATTGGCAATAAATAGCCTTTTATCAATCGTTAATGCAAAAGGCGATCTGCTAGTTGGTAGTGCTGATAATACTGTGGTAAGATTGGGTGTAGGAAATGATAATCAGTTTTTGGTAGCTAATTCATCTGCCACAAGTGGTCTTTCCTGGTCTTCAATTGAAGATGATCAAATTGTTTTAGTTGGAAGAATTTTTAGTTAAGGAGAATTATGGCAACATTTAGCAAAACAACCCTTAGCGGTTCAACAAACGGTAGACAGATCAAGGTTGTAGCAACAGCTTCATCTGGAACACTCATCCATACAGCTCATGCAACCGCATTGGATGAGATTTGGCTATACGCTGTTAATGATACCGCAACGGATCGTTTGTTGACCATTCAATGGGGCGGAACAACAGCAACAGATGATGACATTGAATTCACCGTTAAAGCACAGAATGGTCTGTATCTCATTGTCCCAGGTCTTCTTTTGACTGGCAGTACAGTTGTTCGTGCTTACTGCGCTGCTGCCGCTAACGCAATTCAGATAAGCGGGTATGTTAACCGAATCGCTTAGGGTGCTGTCATGGTAGCCTTTAATAAGAAAACAGAAGGTGGAAAGCAAGTCTCTACCCACTTAAGTCCTCGTGGAAATCGCACTAATTCTGGGCAAATTCATTCTGCTTGGGTCGGAGTAAGCGCACCTAAAAATGCCCCAACTTCTTTATCGGCAACGCCTGTTAACACTTCTGTTTCAATTTCTTTTACCGCACCAAGTGATAATGGCGGTATGGATATTACTAACTACCAGTATGCAATTTCTTCAAATGGTGGTTCTAGTTATAGCACATATGCTGCGCTGTCACCAGCGGATGCTATTTCTCCAATTACGGTAACTGGTCTAACACAAAATACTGCTTATTTAATTAAATTAAAAGCTGTCAATGATGTTGGGGTTAGTGATATAGAATCATCTGCTGTTTCATTCACAACTGAAGGAGTTCCTACATCTGCGCCAAGCGGTCTTTCAGCAATCCAAACAGATACATCTGTTGCAATATCATTTACCGCAGCAGCAAGCAGTACAAGTCTAACAAATTACGAGTACTCCTTTAATAATTCAACATGGACCGCATTATCACCTGCTGACGCTGTTAGCCCAGTAACTATTTCTGGCTTGTCTCAGAATACTGCGTACAATATATATCTTCGTGGAGTGAACTCGTATGGTTCAGGTCCTGGCTCAACAGCAGTTAGTTTTACAACATATGGACCACCAACAGGTACAACAACAATTTCTTCTGTATCATCAATAGGCACAACAACAGCAACTGTAAACTTCTCTACAACGGCTGGTGGTGGAGCAATAACAGGCTATGATTACTATATATCAAGTTGGGTTAATGCAGGTGTTTCAACAAGCCCAATTAATTTAAGTGGATTAAATCCTAATACACCCTATACAGTCTATGTTAGACCAAAAAATGCTTATGGTGTTGGTCCGCAATCTGCTGGTGTTGCATTCAGCACTCTCCCAGTATTCATGTCGGCATCTGGTGGAACTACATCCGACTATGTTGAAGGTGGTGTAACATATCGTGCACACAGATTTACTGGTACATCAACATTTACTGTAAATACAGTTGGTTCTTTTGGGACAGTTGATACACTTGTAATTGCTGGTGCTGGGTCAGGAGGTGGAGACCGTGGTTCTGGTGGTGGAGCAGGTGGTATGTTTACATGGACTGGAATAGGTGTATCTGCAACTTCATATACGGTTTCTGTTGGTGGTGGTGGGGCTGGAGTTGTGAACGCATTTGGTAATTATGGAACTCAAAGTTATTTTGCTAACGGCACTTATGCAACAACTGGTGGTGGTGCTGGTTGCGGATTATATAGCAACGGTGGTAATGGTGGTTCAGGTGGTGGTTCACGAAACACTGGAGGGACTGGAGTTTCTGGTCAAGGAAACAATGGTGGTTCATCAGGTGGTGACTTAGGCGCAGGCGGAGGTGGCGCAGGTGGAGCAGGTGGTTCTGGCTCCAATGGTGCTCAAGGTGCTGGTCGTGCAAGTACATATTTGAATGGAACGAGTAGCACATATTGCACTGGTGGCAAGCGTGATGTTCAGGATTCAAATTATGGTTGTGGTGGAAGAGGTAGCGGTGGAGGAGTAACATCTGGCGCTGGTATACAGGGTCTAGTAGTTGTTAGGTATAGGATTGCATAATGGCATCATTTGCTCAATTAGATGAAAATAATATAGTTCTGTCTGTAATAAAAGTAGATAATGCTGATTGCGGTGGTGGTGAATTTCCAGATTCAGAAAAAATTGGTCAAGATTTTATTGCATCACTTGGAATTGAAGGAAGATGGATTCAAACATCATATGGAAATTCATTTAGAGGAATAACTGCTGCTATTGGTTATTACTATGATGAAGATAATGATATTTTTGTTAGAAGAGCAACCTCATATCCACAGCCATTCCCATCTTGGGTTCTAGATGAAGCAAATAATTGGATTGCTCCGCAACCATATCCATCCCAAGATGGATGGTGGGAGTGGGATGAAGAGCTTCAAAAATGGATGAGGTAAATATTGGTTCATTTCCTCGTTCTGGTAATCATTTCTTAGTAAAAATTTTAAGAATTTTACTCCCAGAGCTAAAAGTTAATTGGATTGAACACAATATTCATTGGCTTGGTATTAAGCCAAATGTAATAACAATTGTAAGAAATCCAATAGATTGTATTTCATCTTGGATTAATTTTACTCAAGATATAAGAGAAAATAGAGCTGATAAAATTCTTGAATGGTATTGTGAATATCAAAATAAATGTATAAGTTTAAAAGAAACTATATATATAGTTGATTTTACTAAATTAATATCAGATACTGAATCAATTATAGATTCAATATGTTCATTTTATAAAATACAAAAAAATCCAAATTTTAATTTACTTCCATCATTTGATGCTCAATTTTGCAATTCGGTCCCATTTCAGTATGATAGATTATCATTAAGTAATGAAATATCCAATTCAAAATATTTTGAAATAGCTATTGATTTATATAACAAAGCGCTAAAATGTGCATAAATGATGGTAAAATTTAATATTGGCATGGTTTTAATATATGAGATATAATTAATAAATATGGCAATTGACTTTCCAAACTCCCCAGCAACAAATGATGTATTTACATCTGGCGGAAGAAGCTGGACATGGACAGGTACTACCTGGCAAGCTTATGTACAGGCATTGTCAAACAGTTCAATTACAAACGACCTGATTGCAGATACAACAATTACAGCCGCAAAAATTGCAAACGCTACGATCACATCCACACAAATTGCAAACACTACGATTACCGCTACACAAATTGCAAATGCTACAATCACTGCTACTCAAATTGCAAACGCTACAGTCACCGCTACACAGATTGCAAATGCTACAATCACTGGAGCAAAAATTGCTGATAGAGCAATTGGTTCAAATGATTTTGATGGTATGACGCTTAATGCTCAAACTGGAACTACATATACACTTGTTGCTGGCGATGCTCATAAATTAGTTACATTAAGCAATGCCTCGCAAATAACAGTGACGGTGCCTACCAGCACCTTTAGCGTTGGTGATCAAATTAATTTACTACAGCTTGGCGCTGGTCAAGTTGTTATATCCCCAACAGGGATAACGCTCTACAGTTCAGGAACTAAACGAAAATTGTTCGGTCAGTATTCTTTAGCAACTTTGGTTTGTATTGCTACTGATACTTGGGTTCTTGTTGGTAATATAGCGGCTTAGTTATGCAAATTCTTGGTGGAGTTGATCCTGGAGTAAGCGTACCACAAAATGCTCCGACATCTTTAAGCGCAATACCAACTAATACTTCTGTTGCTATTTCATTTACTGCACCAACAAATGATGGTGGTTCACCAATAACCAACTATGAGTATTCATTTAATAATTCATCTTGGACTGCATTAAGTCCAGCAGATGCTACATCACCAGTAACAGTGAGTGGTTTAACCCAAAATACAGCATACACGGTTTATCTAAGAGCTGTTAATATTGTTGGCGTTGGTCCTGGTTCAACTGGTGTGTCGTTTACTACAGAGGGTGTTCCTACTGGCACAGCAACTATCAGTTCAGTACCTGTTGGCACAACTACAGCAACGGTCAACTTTTCTGTTGCCGCTGGTGGTGGTGCAATAACAGGTTACGATTTGTATATTGCAAACTTTACAAACTCTTGGAACAACACAACAGCAAGCCCAATAACCGTTACTGGATTAACGGCAAATACTACTTACACTTTTTATGTTCGTGCTAAAAATGCTTATGGTGTTGGACCGCAATCTGCTGGTGTTAATGCAACAACGCTACTGGCTTCTCCAACATCGGTTGAATTTTTAGTTATTGCTGGTGGTGGTTCTGGAGGTGGAAATGTTGGAGGAGGCGGTGGTGCTGGTGGATATCGTACATCCGTGGGCACATCGGGTCGCGGTGCTGCTGCTGAAGGGAACTATTCGCTTCCAGCATCATTTACGGTAACAGTTGGTGCTGGTGGTGCACCTATCGCAAGTGGAAACCCATCCGAGATGGGCAGTATTACAGCAACGGGAGGTGGTGCTGGTGGAACTTTTGGTGGTGGTGGTGCTGCCACTGGTGGTGCTGGTGGTGGCGGTGGTGGAAACCAATCTGGGGCTTCTGGAACGGCAGGGCAGGGATATGACGGAGCCTCAAACTCTGGAAGCGGTGCTGGCAACTGGCGTGGTGGTGGAGGTGGTGGTGCTGGTGGGAACGGCTCGGGCGGCTCGGGAGTCGGTAACGGTGGTGCTGGGCAGACAAACAGCATAACAACATCTGCTGTAACTCGTGCAGGAGGAGGCGGTGGTGGTGGATTTGATGGCGGAACACCAGGCAGCGGTGGTTCTGGTGGTGGTGGTGGTGGTGGGCAAACTGGCTCTTATGGAGCAAACGGTGCAGGAAACACTGGAAGCGGTGGCGGTGGAACTGGTAACTACCCAGGAACATTCGCTGGTTCTGGTGGTTCTGGAATCGTTATCTTCAGATATTCAAACACACTCCGAGACATAACTTCAATTAGCGGAGGGTTGGGTTATTCGTACGCTAACGCTGGAGGATACAAGATATACACTTTTACTTCAGGAACAGGAACGGTGACGGTATAATGGCACACTACGCATTCCTTGATGAAAATAATATCGTTACAGAAGTAATTGTTGGTATTGATGAAACTGAGTTGATTGACGGTTTAACTCCTGAAGAATGGTATGGGAACTTTAGAGGTCGGCGTTGTATGCGCACTTCCTATAACGGCAATATTCGCAAACAATATGCAGGCATCGG
>Ga0164293_10003439_pt1 | contig 13494 bp, 9 predicted proteins | sample GEODES118metaG_FD_111487 | JGI IMG/M metagenome (GOLD analysis project Ga0164293, IMG submission 111487) | Eutrophic lake water microbial communities from Lake Mendota, Wisconsin, USA - GEODES118 metaG | ecosystem: Environmental > Aquatic > Freshwater > Lake | place: USA: Lake Mendota, Wisconsin... | reverse complement strand
GGGCCGCAACCAAAACGACCATCAACTGGCTTAATTTCTGCAGGTATTTTAATTTCGCTCACCGGCATAGCCTAAGGGTAGTAGCGGTTTAACGCCCAATCATTTGTTGTGGCATCTAACTCATAACGCAATCGATCGTGCAATCGTGAGTAACGGCCTTGCCAAAATTCAATGCTCTTCGGCATAACGCGATAACCACCCCAATTCGTAGGTAGTGGAACCTCTGTGCCTTCGGGCCATTTTTCAGCAGCACCTTGCCAACGTTGTTCCAATTCTTCGCGTGAAGCAAGCGGTGCTGATTGATGGCTAGCCCATGCGCCAATCTGGCTAGCCCAAGGTCGGGTTGCAAAATATTCAGCCGACTCAGTTTGCGCAATTTTTTCAGCAGTTCCGCTAATTGAAACTTGGCGTTCCATGGCAAACCAAGGAAAGAGCAACGTTACTTGCGGATTAATTTCCATAGCATGGCTTTTACGTGATGAATAATTGGTAAAGAAAGTAAAGCCACCTTCGGAGAGATCTTTTAACAAAACAGTTCGTGTAGAAATATCGCCATCGCCGCCGAGAGTAGAAAGGACCATCGCATTAGCTTCGACAATTACCGGATTAGCGCGAGCTTCAGTTAGCCAGGTAATGAAAGCTACAAATGGGTCGGCCGGCAAAGTCTCTAAGCCAGCCTCACCATATGAACGGCGCATGGCCGCAATTTCGGCTCGGGTTAATGAATTGTCCATGGCTGTATCTAACGTCACTTTCGGCTAGTAAGCATCTTTAGCCCACTTGGTAGCAACCACCCCCACCTAAGGGGCAGAATTACCCCATTAGAGCGGTTCGCAAAGCGAGCCAAACATAGATCAGCCAAAAGGAGCTCAACATGTCTGATGATTTCAAGCCAGGCCTTGAAGGTGTAATTGCATTTGAATCAGAGATTGCTGAACCCGATAAAGAAGGTAGCGCACTTCGCTACCGTGGCGTTGATATTGATGACCTAGTTGGTCGCGTAACTTTCGGAAACGTATGGGGACTTTTAGTTGATGACTTATTTAACCCAGGATTACCAAATGCTGAGCCATTCCCACTACCAGTTCACTCTGGTGATGTGCGCGTAGATGTGCAATCTGCAATTGCAATGTTGGCACCAGCTTGGGGATTTAAGCCACTGTTAGATATTTCTGATGAAGAAGCTCGCAGCAACTTAGCGCGCACATCAGTGATGGTGCTTTCTTACTTAGCACAGGCAGCTCGTGGAATTGTTGGTCCACCTGTTCCAGAATCTGAAATTGATAAAGCACATACTGTTGTCGAGCGAATGATGATTCGTTGGCGTGGAGAGCCTGACCCACTTCATGTTCGCGCAATCGATGCCTATTTTGTTTCTGCGGCCGAACACGGAATGAACGCATCAACATTTACTTCTCGCGTTATCGCTTCAACCGGCGCTGATGTTTGTGCGGCAATTTCTGGCGCAATCGGTGCAATGTCTGGCCCGCTTCACGGTGGCGCACCAGCACGCGTGCTAACCATGATTGAAGATGTTGAAAAATTAGGTAACGCTGAAACTTATGTGAAGGGGCTACTTGATCGCAAAGAGCGTTTAATGGGATTCGGTCACCGCGTATATCGCGCCGAAGATCCACGTGCTCGCACCTTGCGACGTACTGCCAAAGAACTTAACGCACCTCGTTACGCAGTTGCTGAAGCACTTGAGCAAGCAGCCCTAAAAGAACTACGCGAACGTCAACCAGATCGTGTTCTAGAAACTAACGTTGAGTTCTGGGCCGCAATTGTCCTTGACTTCGCTGAGGTTCCAGCACCGCTATTTACTTCAATGTTTACTGCAGCACGTACCGCAGGCTGGTCTGCGCACATCCTCGAACAAAAGCGCACCGGACGTTTGATTCGTCCATCTGCTCGCTATGTTGGAAAACCACCACGTCGCCCAGAAGATGTTGCTGGCTGGGATCACACCGTCGGACTGATTCATAGTTAATTAAGAATGTAAATTAATGTAAATACGGGTAACTATTTTGTTACCCGTATTTACATTTGTAAGAAAGACGCAAATTAACAGATTTCCTCTGTTAGCCTTCGCTGATTATGCCTGATTATAAATTTATCGCTGGTGACAAAAAGTGGTGGCGCCAAGCTGTCGTCTATCAGATCTACCCACGGAGCTTTGCTGACTTAAATGGCGACGGAATTGGCGATCTTGCTGGCATGATCGATCGGGTTCCATATTTAAAGTCATTAAGTATTGATGCGGTTTGGCTTAGCCCGTTTTATCCATCTGAATTAGCTGATGGTGGTTACGACGTTGCCGATTATCGTAATGTTGACCCACGTATTGGCACTCTTGAAGAGTTTGATAAATTAATTGAAGAACTTCATAAAGTTGAAATTCGAGTATTCGTAGATATTGTTCCCAACCATTCATCTGATCAGCATGAGTGGTTTCAGGCCGCGTTAAAAGCTGGCCGCGGTTCACCAGAACGCGAACGTTATATTTTTCACGATGGTCTCGGCGAGAAGGGCGATATTCGCCCATCAGAATTAGTTAGCCACTTCGGCCCAACTGGCTGGACTCGCGTTACCGAACCAGATGGAACACCGGGTCAGTGGTACTTGCACCTATTTGCACCTGAACAACCTGATTTCAATTGGGATAACCAAGAAGTTCGCGATGACTTTATTAAAACCCTGCGCTTCTGGTCAGATCGTGGGGTTGATGGTTTCCGTATTGATGTGGCTCATGCACTAACTAAAGATTTCTCCGATGGTTTGCCTGCTCGTGAGACTATGGATATTGATCCTAAAAAGCCCGATGGCAGTGACCCGCTATTTGATCGCGATGAGGTCCATGAGATCTACCGTGAGTGGCGCAAAGTGTTTAACGAATATGACCCACCACGCGTGGCAGTTGCTGAAGCAAGTGCGCCAGCGCACCGCCTAGGTGCTTATGCCAGCGAAGAGACTCTCGGTCAAGCATTTAATTTTGATCTGTTGCATGCTAATTGGAACACCAAACGCTTTAAGCATTTAATTAACAACAGCATGAAGCGTGCCGAAAAATCTGGCTCCTCAAATACTTGGGTGCTTTCTAATCACGACGTAGTGCGTCACCCAACTCGTTATGGCTTACCTGATAAAACAGATTTAGTTAAGTGGTACATCTCTGAAGGAAAGTCGGCGCTCCTTGATGCTAAACAAGGAATCGATCGCGCTCGCGCATCAACAATGTTGATTCTTGCGCTACCTGGTTCTACCTATCTTTATCAAGGCGAAGAGCTCGGGTTGTTTGAAGTTGCCGATACTCCACGCGAAGCAATGCAAGATCCACAATGGTTTAGAAATCCAGGAAAATCTCGTAGCCGCGATGGTTGTCGAATTCCACTTCCTTGGGCGACCGAACAAAGTGCAATGGGCGGAACTTCATTTGGCTTCGGCCCTGGAGGTTCACATTTACCGCAGCCAGTAGATTTTGGAAAGTATTCAGTTGCCACAAATGAAGCTAATCCAAATTCTGTATTAAACCTTTATCGAAGTGCGATTGCAATGCGAAAAGGTTTGCAATGTGCTGAAGAAATTAAATTTATTTTCAACTGGAACCGCAGCGTTCTACATTTTGCGCGACCAAATGGTTGGCAATCTTTTACTAACTTTGGAAAGTCACCAGTAAAACTTCCGAATGGAAAAGTTTTGCTTAGTAGTCAACCGTTAATTGGTAATCAAGTACCAGGCGAAACAACAGTTTGGTTACAGGCGTAACTCTTAACCCTGTTGCTTCACTTAATGCGAGAGTCCACTAAAATAGGCAGAAAACTTCTTGGTTTGGGGTCGACCGCAAAAGGTAATGAAACGACTTGCTTTTATAACAATCCGATAAACCACTAGCAAAAAGGGCTAGAAATACGCATATTAGTTTGCTTAATGGCTCGAAGGCATGTGGAATGGTGCCACGAAAGCACACTTCGTGTGCGCAATTCCATCCATGGAGGAAATAGATGAATAAGAAGCGTTTCGGATTTGCCGGAGTGGTTGCATCTTTCGCCCTTGCTGTTTCAGCCCTAGTAGCACCAAGTGCTAATGCGGCCGAAGAAATTGTAGTTTGGGCAGATGAATCTCGCGGACCTAACCTAACTAAGGTAATCAAAGCAAAAGGTGACTGGGTAGCTGGTTACACAGTAAAAGTTGTATCTTTTTCAAGCTTTGATGCGCTTAAGGAAGCTTTTGACAAAGCTACCGACGCATCAGGTCCAGATATTGTTGTTGCCGCAAATGACTGGGTGCCTTCAGGTGCCAAGAGCGGAAAGCTTGCTCCAATCACATTGACTGCTGCTGTTAAAGCACGTTTTAACCCTAAGCAGTTCCTAGACCTTACATACAACAAGAAGTTGTACGGAGTTCCTGTAGATATCAATAACGTTGCAATGATCTTCAACACAGATCTTGTTAAAACTGCACCAAAAACTTTTGGCGACATGGTTGACGTATACAAGTCACTTAAGACCTCAAAGGGTCTAAAGGCTGGTCTATGTATTGCAGGCGGCGGAATGTCATGGGGTGCTCACTCAGTATTCTCAGCTCTCGGTGCAGATGCCTACCAATTCAACTCACGCGATAGCATCGTTTACGGACGCACATTCAACGCAACAGCATTCGGTAAGAATGTTCGTACCTACTTAATGGATGGCAAGAAGAAGAGCAATGGCTTCTTCCCAGCCACAGATACTGGTTGTAAAGATAACTTCCTAGCCGGCAAGGTTCCATACGCAGTTATTGGTAACTGGGAATGGAAAGACTATGTCGCTAAGGGATTTGACATGAACCTAATGCCAGTTCCTGGTGTTAATGCCGGAACTTACGGAAAGATGTTTGGTTCTGTAAGTGGCGCGCTACTAACAACTTTTGCTGCAAAGCACGGAGTAGAAGCGGGTGCAAAGTCACTTCTAACTAACTTCTTTGCATCAACAGATGGCCAGGTTCGTTACCAGGCTGTTGAAATGCGCCCACCAGCAGAAAAGGGCGCACAAGCTGATTCAACAGTTTCAGCTGCTCAACGTGGCTTTGGTTCAGCTGCAAGCCTTGCTGGAATTCCACAGATTGGTGCATTCCTAAACAGCAATAAGGGCGGCGCTAACTACTGGGATTCAGCTCCTGCTTACTGGTCAGCTGTTCTAGTAGATGGCAAGGATCCTGTTAAGGAAGCCTCAAAGCTATCCAAAATCTGGCAAGCAAACACAGATGGCGGTAAGGGCGACCTATAATTAATTTGATTTACTCAAATTAATAAACGAAGTTGAATAATGCGGGCGAGTTTCTCGCCCGCATTATTCATTCGAAGTAGATTTTTAGTGAGAATGGACCATTAGTAATGAATTATCTGATCAGAGGCAGAGTTGCACTAGTTTTAAAAATTGTGATTGTCAGCCTTGTTTCGGCAATTTTACTAATGCTTACTCAAAGTGCTTTTGCTCAGCGTGAATATGTAATTGCTGCCTATTTGGCCATTTCCGTTCTAATTTTGGCTCTTACCTACTTAACAAAAATTTCTATTCCACTTAAATTTTTTATCCCAGGAATTTTACTTCTTACTGCTTTTGTAATCGGTCCCATTCTTTATACGGTCGCCATGTCCGGGTTTAATTACAAAACTGGCAACATCATTTCTAAAGAAGAAGCGATTGATTTGATTGAATTACGGGGAACTGAGACTAGCCCAGATGGACTCGCTTTTGATCTAAAGCTAGGCAAATTTGGTAGTGAGCAAGCGGTGTTGGTTTCAGATATAACAAACTTAAAGTACTTTGTTTCAACTGGAAAAACTCGGACCGAAGTTGCTGCAGCTGATGTAACTCTCAATGAATACGGAGTAGCAGTAGCCGCGCCAAACTTCGTTGCCCTAAATGATTCTGAACTAAGTGGCGCTGACAAGGCTTATTCGGCAATCAAATTTAAATATGATGAAGTTTACTTTATCGCTTTGGAGGGTTTAGAGACCGGCATAGTCTCTCGGCAATTGTTAGAATTCGATGCCTCAAATGATCAGTTTATTAACCTAGTTGATGGCACTTTGTATAAAGATAACGGACGTGGAAATTACTCATCGATTAATGACGAATCAGTAATATTAGAACCAGGTTGGCGAGCTCCAATCTGGTTTGAGAACTATACAAAGATAATTACAGATCCCAGAGTGCGCGAACCTTTAGTGCGCGTCTTTATTTGGACTGTAGTTTTTGCGTTGTTAACCGTGCTTACAACTTTCGCACTCGGTCTATTGTTGGCGCTAGCGCTTAATAAGCCAATTCGTGGTCGTCGTATCTATAGGTCAATCCTGGTGCTTCCATATGCAATGCCCTCGGTAATGAGTATTTTAATTTGGGGTGGCATGTTTAACACCGAATTCGGTGCGATAAATACTTTGTTTGGTTCTGATATTGCTTGGTTTTCGGATCCCAACTTTGCGCGAGCAGCTGTGATTCTAGTTAACTTGTGGTTGGGTTTCCCATACTTCTATTTGATTTCCAGCGGCTCTTTGCAGGCAATTCCTAGTGAACTGCAAGAAGCCGCCGCTATTGATGGTGCAAATCCACGACAAATTTTCCGCAAAATTACTTTGCCGCTTCTACTACAAATTCTTTCACCGCTTCTGATTGCTTCATTTGCTTTCAACTTTAATAACTTTAACTTGATCTTTTTGCTTACTGGTGGCGGTCCCCGCAACGACCTTGATGGCGAAATCGCTGGCGCAACCGATATTTTAATTAGCTACACATATAAGATCGCATTCGGTTCCTCAACCCAAGATCTTGGTTTAGCTAGCGCTATCTCGTTGATTATTTTTATTCTGATTGCTTCGATCTCCCTTTATAGCTTGAAGAAATCGAAAGTATTGGAGTCTTTCGCATGAAGAACTGGCTAACCCAAAATTTATGGCGCCATGTAATTGGCATCTCAATTTGTTTATTCTCACTCTTTCCGCTGTATCTAGTAGTTCTTTCTTCCTTCAGTTCGTCTGGAAGTCTGCAACTAACCTCCTTTACCCCTACCGAAATTTCATTTAAGAACTTTAAAGTTCTATTCAATGATCCAACCATTCCGTATTTAACTTGGGTCAAAAACTCACTTATCATCGCTGGCTCAGTTGCGGTTCTATCGGTCATAATTGGTAGTGCTTCCGCATTTGCTTTTAGCCGCCTGCAGTTCAAAGGCCGAAAGTTCGGTATCCAATTACTACTACTGGTTCAAATGTTTCCGGCAATCCTGGCAATTTCGGCTGTCTATGTAATCATGGAGCGGGTGTATAACTTCGCACCTAGTATCGGTTTAGGTACTCAATCAGGTCTTTTGCTGGTTTATCTGGGCGGCGCAATGGGTGTAAATATCTGGTTACTAAAGGGTTTTGTAGATTCAATTCCTACTGAACTCGATGAAGCTGCCAAGATAGATGGCGCTTCGGCAGTTCAAACTTTCTGGCTGATTTTTGTGCCCCTTGCCTCACCAGTTCTAGCGGTAGTTGCGCTCCTTAGCTTTATTGGAACATTTAATGAGTTTATTTTGGCGCGTTTGTTCTTGGTAGATATGGAGAGCAGAACTGTCGCGGTTGGATTGCAGCAATTTATTGGTGGCCAGTACTCACAAAATTGGGGCCCATTCGCTGCTGGATCAATTCTAGCCTCGATTCCAATCGTGATTATTTTCCTATCGCTACAGAAGTACATCGTCAGTGGATTAACTGCAGGTTCGGTTAAGGGCTAGCGCCTTTATGGATTCTGCAACAAAACCACATCATGACGGATCACAGCTATATGTAAGTTCTGATGCACCAAAGATAGGTTCCGAAGTCACTTTAAGAGTGCGTATACCTAATTCCTACACCTTCGATGTCGGCTTAGTGCGTTATTACCTCGATAGCGAAGCATCTGTCGCTCAGTTGGTGAAAGAGGCGGATGGTGAAGTTGAATCTTGGTGGTCAGTAAAGATAATCGTCAAAAACTTTGACAATAAGTATCGCTTTCTCTTCTCACGTACCGGAAAGTATGAATGGCTAAATGCTTCTGGGTTATTTGCTCACGATGTTCATAGCAATGAAGATTTTCGAATTATCGCTCGGCCACGAACAACTAATTGGCTAAAGAGTTCAGTTTTCTATCAGATCTTTCCAGATCGCTTTGCCAAAGGCGTAGAAAGAGCAGCGCCTGAATGGTCAATACCAATGCAGTGGGATGCTTTACCTAACGGGCATGGTCCAACGACCAGTATTGAATTCTATGGTGGAGATTTTCAAGGGATCACAAAGCACCTAGATCACGTGATCGAACTAGGCGCAAATGGAATTTACTTCACACCATTTTTTCCATCGAAATCATGTCACCGTTACGACGCAACCTCATTCGACCAGATTGACCCGCTGCTAGGTGGCGATAAAGCTTTCTTTGAGTTTATGAAAGCCGCTAAGAAAGCTAAGATAAAAGTTTTAGGTGATATCACCACTAATCACTGCAGTAATGAGCACCCTTGGTTCTTAACTGGTCAGAAAAATAAGAGTTCGAAAGAGAATAAATTCTTTTATTGGGATAAGAAAACTAAATTCGGTTATGCCACTTTTTATGCTGTTAAGCAGATGCCCAAACTAAATTTCGCTTCCCCCGAATTACGTAAGCGTTTTTATGAAGCCAAAAACTCGATTATTCAAAAGTGGCTATCACCTAAATATGACCTCGATGGCTGGCGTATTGATGTTGGCAATCAAACTGGCCGTTATCGCGAAGCGGATATTCATGATGAAGTTATGCGTGATATTCGTACCGCGATGGACAAAATGAAGCCAAATACTTGGTTGGTAGCTGAAAACGCTGATATGTGGCCGACTGATTTAGATGGAACTGGCTGGGATGGCACCATGAATTACAACGGATTCATGCGACCACTTTGGGCTTGGTTTAATCACAATCCAAACCTGGAAGCCGGTGGTTTCCATGGTTTGCCGATCGCAATTCCTAAAACTACTGGTGCGCAATTTGTTAAAGCAATGACCGTGTTTAGCTCTTCAATTCCATGGCGTAATTTGATCGATAGCATGACACTTCTTGATTCACACGACACCGCACGTATGCGCAATGTTGTTGGTGGCGATAAAGAGAAGCACTTGGCAGCAATGGGTCTATTGCTAACCTACCCTGGCGTACCGTCTATTTTCGCGGGTGATGAAATCGGACTCGAAGGAGCATGGGGCGAAGATGGTCGTCGCACCATGACTTGGGACGATGCACACAACTGGGATCAAAACTTTTTAGGATCAGTAAAAGAGTTAGTTAAATTGCGCCGCACCTCACCAGCACTTATCGAAGGCGGGTTGCGCTGGGTTGATGTACAAGATGATCATCTACTGTTCTTGCGCGAAGCTGTTGATCAGAATTTACTTATTTTGGTTGCGCGAGATAAAACCAAAATTGATGTTGATTTAAGCAAGTACGGCTACTCAATTATCGGAACTCACTTCGGACCTGTTGCGAATGGCTCACGCTTGAAGTTAAAATCAAAGAATGGCTTAACCGCTATTTGGGAAGTTGCCTAATGAAAAAAGTTGTGGCAGTAATTACTCTGGCTATTTTGGGGCTTTCAATTACCGGCGGCTCAGCTACTGAAAACATCGCCGCCCTTGCCACAAATATCGCTCGAGGCGCACAAAGTGATGAATCTGCCTACTTTGTCATGACTGATCGATACGCAAATGGCGACAGCTCAAATGACAACGGGGGCTTAAAAGCCGGCGCATATGAGGCGGGTTTTGATCCATCTGATCACGGAATGTTCCATGGTGGCGACTTTAAAGGCCTTACGAATAGCCTCGATCGCATTAAAAAGCTTGGCTTCACTTCGATTTGGGTGACCCCGCCGGTTAAACAGCAGTTTGTTCAGGGTAATTCAGCGGCTTATCACGGTTATTGGGGCTTAGATTTCACAACTGTCGACCCTCATTTTGGCACTGAGTACGACTTTAAAGAATTCGTGGTTAAGGCACAAGCAATCGGCCTAAAAGTGATTATCGATATCGTGGTAAATCACACTGCGGATGTAATTAGATATTCTGATAACAATTCTTACGTTAGTCATGACGATTCCCCTTATCAAGATGCAGCAGGAAAGCCATTTAATTTAAGAGAAGTAGCCGGTATAGATCCCTTCCCTAAACTAGATGCCAAGATTTCATTCGCTAAGCAACCATCGGTAGATCCAGCATTCGCGAATATCAAGAAACCGGCATTTTTAAATGACATAACCAATTACCATAATCGAGGGAATTCGACTTGGTCTGGCACTTCGGTATTAGATGGTGACTTTTTTGGTTTAGATGATGTGTTTACTGAAAAACCAGAGGTAGTTAAAGGCTGGATTGAGGTATGGAGTAGTTGGATAACTAAATTTGGAATTGATGGTTTTCGAATTGATACCGCAAAGCACGTTAATCCTGAATTTTGGCAAGCATTTATTCCAGCAATGTTAAAAGTAGCCAAAACTGCCGGTAAAACCGACTTTCCAATCTATGGTGAAATATATGATGGTAATCCGCGCAACACCGCAAAGTTTGTTAGAGAACAATCTTTTCCTGGCATCTTAGATTTTGGTTTCCAAGGCACAGTTACTTCATTTGTCACAAACGGCCGCGAAGCTGAAAAACTAGTCGAACTTTTCAATGCTGATGATTTATATACGACTGCTACAACATCGGCATATGGGTTAACAACTTTCCTGGGCAATCACGACATGGGTCGCATCGGAATGTTTATTGATGGGGTAGCAAAAAATGATGCCGATGCACTAGCGAAGGCTAAAGTTGCAAATGCGCTGCTATTCCTTTTGCGTGGTGGTCCGGCTCTTTATTATGGTGACGAAAAGGGCATGATTGGCCGGGGCGGAGATAAGGCTGCGCGCCAGGATATGTTCGCTACTAAGGTGCCATATTGGCAAGATGAGAAGCGCATTGGCTCAGGCCCGATCGGAACCCGTAGCTCATTTAATCTCCAAAATCCGCTTGAAGATCAGATAACACAAATGCAGGCAATCATAAAAGCTAACCCTGCGCTTCGTTCTGGCACTCAGCAGATTCGCCATGCGAAAGCTGGGGTTTTTGCGGTTACTCGCTATTTGAATGGTCAGGAATATGCAGTGGTATTTAACGCGGGCAACACTGCCCAAGAAGTTAAATTCAAAGTGAGCACTAATGGTTCAAAGTGGACAGCAATTCTTGGTTCCGCACTCTCATCAACGATTTCAGGCGCTAACTTAACGGTAAAAGTTGGAGCCACTAATTATGTAGTTCTCAAAGCTGCGAGTAAATTCAAGGCAAAGTTGACTCCTGCAGTGACAATGAATACTCCGCGTCCAGATTTTACAATGGATGACTTTATAGAACTTAGCTCAAGCGTCAAGGGCGATGAATATAACCAAGTAACATTTTTGGTTCGCCCAACCGGTAAGAGTTGGGTAAATGTTGGCACCTCTGATCGACGCACAGTTAAAGGAGATACTGCAGCAGCCGGGTTATACCGAGTGTTTATCGATCCAGAAAAATACCCAAACGGAACTAATCTAGAGATTGTTTCTGTTCTAAAGAATGCAGCTAATAAAACTGCGGTTTCGAAAATTATCAAATATAAAGTTGACTATTGATCAAGATAGCCAAAACTTTATAACTTGGTCTAAGTAACTGGCCCAAGATCTTTCGTTGTGGCTACTCTTTTCGTAAACCTTAGTTACAAAGTCATGCCCGATTCGATAACCCTTTTCTTTCATTAATCGATCAGCTAATTCTTGGAATGGTTTGTAGTCAGCATCTAAGCTTTTTGTTCCGCGGCTCATCCAGACCTTATGGGTTCCGGGCTGAGGTAGCTCTTCGACAGTGCGCTCAACTAAGCGATTGCCTCCAATAGACCAATGTGGTGAAAGTGCCAGCAAAGCGCCCATCTGCTCGGGGCGTTGAATTCCAGCGTAAAGGGTTGATAAACCACCCATACTTGAACCAATCATTGCGCGACTTGAAAGCGGTATTTCAAGTTCGTAGGCGGCAAGGATTTCGGGAACGATTTGATCAAAAATCAAATTTAGATATTGGTCGCCACGTAGATGAGCTAAGTCAGCTTTAACAACATTAGCTGAGTTAACAACTACATCTTCTTGAAAGAATCTCTGGGGCGACAAATCCTTAGCCCGGCCATGTACATCTTGCTTACTGCCACCATGCCAGATAGCAATAATGGCCGGCGGGGTGATTCCAAGGTGTTCGCAAACCCGAATCGCACTTTGTGCCATTTCCCAGGTGCTACGGCGATGTGTTGAAGTCTTACCATCGAAAACGTTCTGGCCATCATGTGCGATCAGTAGATGTTGGGTCGCTCCTCGAGGTACCCAAAAGTCCACTATTCGACCCTCGATATTTACCCGGTTAACTTCGCCCGGAACGCCGCGAACTTGATATCTCTTAATTAACTCCATAGTGGTTGAATAATGCCATGACATCAGCAAATGTAAAGAAACGGGCAATCATCTGGTTTCGTCGTGACTTGCGCATTTCTGATCACCCAGCGTTATTAGCTGCAATTGAAGCAAGTGATGAAATCGTGCCGCTCTTTATTATGGACGATATAGTTGCTAACAAGTCTGGTGCGAATCGACAGGCTTACTTAGCGAAGAGCTTAAGGGCTTTAGATATTTCCTTAAATGAAAAGTTGTTAGTTATCTCAGGCGCCCCTAGTGAGGTTCTAAAAGATGTAATGAGCAGGTATGGTGCGACTTCGGTTCACGTAAGTACTGACTACACACCTTACGGCGTCGCGCGTGACGCCAAAGTGATTGAAAATGGAATTGAATTAGTTCAAACTGGCAGTTCTTATGCTGTTGCACCTGGTCGAGTACGCAAGAGTGATGAAACCCCTTATCGTGTTTACACGCCGTTCTATCGTGCTTGGTGTACTCACGGTTGGCGCGCACCAGCTGCAAAACCATTGAAAATCAGCGCCGCCGAACCACTTGCTGGCGATCGCAATTTGCCTGATTGGACCGCAGACATTGAGATCGCAGCTGGCGAGAGCGTAGCTCTTGATCGTTGGCACGAATTTCAACGCAATGGCCTAGATTCTTACGACGAGAGCCGCAACTTTGCCGGAATTGATGGGACTAGTCGATTAAGTGCGCACTTACGATGGGGCGAAATACATCCACGCACTCTCTTAGCAAAGTTGGGCGAAAGTAAAGCACACGAAGTTTTCCGCAAAGAAATTGCCTGGCGGGAGTTTTATGCTGATGTACTTCACCATAATCCGCAAACAACTTGGGATTACTATGCACCACGCTTTAAAGAAATGCGATACCAAGAACTAGATTCGAAGTTTAACGCATGGTGTGAAGGTAAAACGGGCTACCCATTTGTAGATGCTGCAATGCGACAACTTATTCAAACTGGCTGGATGCATAATCGCACGCGTATGGTCGTTG
>Ga0164293_10003434_pt1 | contig 13510 bp, 14 predicted proteins | sample GEODES118metaG_FD_111487 | JGI IMG/M metagenome (GOLD analysis project Ga0164293, IMG submission 111487) | Eutrophic lake water microbial communities from Lake Mendota, Wisconsin, USA - GEODES118 metaG | ecosystem: Environmental > Aquatic > Freshwater > Lake | place: USA: Lake Mendota... | reverse complement strand
TGTTTACACAGATAAGAGCAAAGTGACGTTAACGACTGCAACACCAAGTGCCTACCTTTGGTACGATGCATCAGTGATCACTTCTATCGTATGTGGATCAGCAACGATTACACCAAATACGATCACGGGATCAGATCAATTGATACAAGGTATTGAGTTGAAGCAACTGATAACGGCAGGGGGAACTTGGGGTGCAGATATCAATATCACGTTTGTCAAGTCTGGCGATGACATTGTGATCCCCGTAGATTTTGTGTGTGAAAACAAGTATGGTCAACAAGATGTATTGTTCCTCAACAAATACGGGGTATATGACTCGTTTTTATTCAATGGAGTGTTTAAGTCCACGTATGAAGTGACCAAAGAAAGATATGAACAACCCATATTCAAACAAACCGATATGGCTCAAGCATGGACATACGGCGTAGGTATAACAACTCCATACCTCACAAATAGCGTAGAAACCATGTCAGTAAACACCGATTGGATTAGCGAAAATGATGTTGACGTTGTAGAACAAATGTTTTATTCCACCAACATATTGATACTCGATGGAAGTCAAGTGCTATCAGCAAGAGTTATTGATACTGCGTTCGAAAGGAAAACAAGGGTAAACGAAAAGTTGATATTGTATACCATTCAGTTAGAGTACAACCAACCTAAAATTAACAAGATTGTACGATGATCCGTTTTAGTTTATCAATCCAAGACAATAACGAAGACACGATTACTCCCATTATGTCGGCGTACTACCAACGTACGATATCGGGATACATTGAAGGTCAAGAATGTTGTATTGAGAAGTTAGAATCCCTTGGAGGTACATTCAGCGAGTTGATACCCGTTGATCTTTTTAATGATGAATCAATACCACTCACACGTCAGTTAAAGGACTTGATGAACCTTTCCACAATTTGGACTGATTATACCAAAGATTTCCAAATCCCCGCATCAGAAACCAACAACCAAATCTTTGCTAATTGGTTTGATGAGAACTTAGTAATGGGTAGTTGGAATCCCAATTTTGGTAAGAATGCTATCATTTATATTCATGGATTACCCGTTTTTGAAGGAAGAGTAGAATTGATAGGGTGTAAATTCAAGGATGGGTTACCTGAATTGTACAACATCATTTTTTACGGAACGACCAAAAAGATACTAGATCAGTGGGGCGAAACACTCATGAACGAAGTTGATTGGAGTGCTTATGATAACACAATAAACGCCACGGCAGTTATCAATTCATGGAATCAAACACTTAAAGGTGGCGATATCTTGTGGCCTGTTGCCGATTACAACCAAGGATGGAGGTATTCCAAATCACTCGGTGTCAATGGTAACATCTACCAAACACGTGGTGTAGAAGTAGATGATCTACGTCCTGCAATTCGATTAAGAGCCATGCTAACAACTGCGTTTGCAGAAATTGGGTATACGTTAAGTGGATCATTTTTGACACGTCCTGAAATGGATGATCTGTATATATTGCCTATGCAAACTGCAGGTCCTTTGTATGATCCCGAATATGTAGCAAGTGGCGTATGTGAAGCGTTTGTTGCACCGAAAACATTTTCGGGTAGTATTTTTGCCTCGTTAAGTTTTAAGTCATTAGTATTCAGTGCATTAGTGAACAACCCATCTGGTAACTACGATGTAGCAACGGGTAATTATACTGCTAATCGTACGGGTAATTATCAGTTCACTGTATTTTTAACAGACCTCACTGCGTCAGGAGTGCCATTGCAACAATTACAATTTGCATTTTTTGTAAATGGTCGTAAAATTTATGCACCCGCAACGGGGACATTTACAAGTGGGTTCGGGTTGCCAGGCGCAACGATTGTCTTCAATTACTTTTTAAAAACTATGGATGTAGTTTCTATCAAGTATAGTGCAACGGGAACATGGTCAACATCATCAATCACATTTAAATGTACGAAAGCCCCACAAGGTATTAATAACAACTTAGTAGACATGGGTGATGCGATGCCACAAAAACCGATTAAGGACTTTGTAAATGGCGTATTGCAAGGATTTAACTGCATATTGTTACCCGTAAGTGAAACTGAGATTGAGATCCACAACTTGCAAGATTGGTTAAAAACGGGTACAACACGGAATTGGACACAATTCGTAGATATCACAGATATCCAACACGATAAGATACCAATCCCACGTCACGTATCGTTTACTCACCAAGAATCCACATGTTTAGCCAATGCGTACTACAAACAAATTAACAGACGTGAATACGGGAGTACCAAGTTTATGCCCGTTATTGATTACCCAACAGATGAGTTTAATGTAGAAACCCCATTCCATGTTATTGCACCACAAGCCATGAATGAGGTAAACGCCAACGGGCAATTTGTACGCAAAACAGAGTTGAATGTTCCCATATTTATGGATCAAGATTCTAAGCCCGTGCAACAAGATTACACTTTGTTCTATTATGGGGGTAAACAATCAGTATCAGATACATGGTTTTTTGCGGGAGTAACCCAATATGTGATGCCGTTAATGACTCCATACTCTGCATATCCAACTCTATCGTCTAGTTATTCCAATGCCTTTGGATTAGAACTTTCACTACGTGGAGATGCCCCCGTAAACACGATGTATGAAATGTATTGGAGTGAATACCTATCTCGTATGTATTCAACGCAATCTAGAGTAGTTAAAATGACTGCAATTCTACCCGTAGGTGAGTGGTTAAACCTGAAATTGAACGATACCATTGCGATTTCATCAAATTACTACAAAGTTCAATCGATCCAATACGATATGTTGACCGAAAAGGCAAACCTAGAACTCGTTACGTATCCTGATGTTGACATTCTAAAATTCACAACCACTGGTCAGAAGCCCGATTTTACCAACCCAACAGAAACCCCATTTGGTTTGACCTATTTGAAAGATTATTCCGTAGCCAAGGGTATCATGAACTCGTATAAGTTTAATAATCAAGATTACCTAGACACAAACCAAGATACAGATTACAACAAAAACAACGTATTTAGTTTAGTGCAACAAGTAGACACTATTCAATCCATTTTGCAGTTCAACCAAATAACTATGTACAGAAACACGCCCACATCAAGAACCACAGATTCAACGATATGGGACCCGATTCCAATGGAAACTACAGAAACGATTGGGTATGTGGATAACATCACATCTGATATGCCCCTTTCCAAGTATGTGTGTACCGATGGTGGGCAATACAAGTTCACGGCGATGTGTGCATTTGGGCAAAGTGGAAACAAACAAATTGAGTTTGAGATCCAAGTCAACGGAGTTGAAACAACTGGTTATGGATTGACTGATTCAAACCACCATAGTGTGAACATGGAAACCATTTTAGATTTAGCCCCCACGGATGAAGTGACATTTGTTTGGAAACTGCAAACGGGTGGATCACATACGATTGTAATTCAGAAAGCCAACTTTTTAATACTCAAAAAATGATCACAAAAATAATTGAACTATTGCAGTCACAACCTTGGTACGGGGTATCAGAGAATGTAGAAATTGCCAAAGGCAAGAACCAATACAACCAAAATTTGAAACAAGTTAAACGCACTTACATTAGAATAATTAAGTCATGGCAGAAGAAGTAGAAGTAAACGTAAAAACTGACACTAAAGACGTCAGTAAATTAGGTATCCTCTTAGACAAACTTGGCGAAAAAGTCAAGGGAGTTATGAGTGGATTCGGTAAAGCACTTGACAATGTAGGTAACAAGTTCCGTGAATTGCCAGGTCCTATCGGTCAAATGTCGGGTAGCGTAATGGATTTGGGTAAATCAATGTTGACGTTAGTAGCAAACCCAATAGGTGCGTTCCTTGCATTGCTTGTAGGAACGTTTACGGCGTTGCGTAGTGCGTTAACTAAAACGGAGAAGGGTATGGATGCCCTCGCCAAATTGACTGCGATATTTGGGGCTATATTGCATCCGATCATTGAAGCAGTTTCGGGATTTGCGACATTGCTTGTAGACGGGTTAGCAAACGGATTAGAGTTAGTTGGGAGTTTGTTTGGCTCAGCCGCATCAGAAGGGCGTAAACTAGCAGAGTTGCAAGACGAACTTGAAGATCGGGAGTTAGCATTGAATGAAGCCCGTGCAAAAGGAAACAAGGAGTTAGCCCAAGCACGTGAATTGTTATCAGATTCCAACGCATCTCTAGCAGATCGTAAGAAGGCATTAGACCAAGTACGTAAAAGTGAAACTGATCTCGCCGCCAAAGAACTGAAATTTGCCCAAGATCGCTTAGCAGCCGCTAGATTAGACCAAAAGTTGAATGGAGAAACCGAGTCATCTAAGAAGGCGATCAGTGATGCAGTTGTTGCTACTCAAAATGCAGAAACCGAATTAGCAGCCAAAAGACGTTTGTTCAACAGAGAAGCCAAGAAACTTGACAAAGAAGATGAAGAGCGTAAGAAGGAAGCCATCAAAGCAGAGCAAGAACGTCAAAAAGAGTTAGCATCCAAACAGAAAGAGTATGCACAAGAAAGGCGTGACGCTTCAGACAAAATCCGTGAGGCGGATCGTAAAAACATCATTGATTCCATTAAGGATGAAGAAACCAAGGCAAGGAAACAAGCAGAGTTTGATCTTGACAACGCCAAGCGAGAAATTGCACGAGGTAAATACACCAAAGCGGAAAAAGATCGGTTGATCCAAGAAGCCGAAGAAGCAAACCAAATCAGATTGACACAAATTTCCGAGGATGCTGAGAAAAAGAAACTTGATGATAAGAAAAAAGCAGACGAAGAACTCAAAGCGTTTATGCAAAAGTCAGCAGATGACGAAGCCAAGTTTATTGATGAGCAGTATGCCAAAGAACAATTGCGGTTGACACAAACTTTGACCAATGAAAAGGATTTGCAAGATGCGTTGACTAAATTAGAATTAGAACGTCTACAAAACCAAATACAAGCACGTAAGGATGCAGGTATTGCTACCACAGATCTTGAAACTCAATTAGCAAACAAGCGTATAGATATCGCCAAGAATGAAGAAGCCCAAAAGAAAGAATTAGCACAAAAAGAGTTTGATGCTAAGATGGCAATATTTGATGCGACCTCCAATGCGTTATCAGCGTTAGGTAGTGCCATTGGTGAAGAAACGGCAGAAGCAAAAACACTAGCCATTGCAGGTGCTATCATTGATACTTATGCGGGTGCAACTAAAGCATTGAAAGCAGGTGCGGGTACACCATTAGGGTACATCAATGCGGCGGCTATTATCGCAACGGGATTAGCCAATGTTCGCAAAATGACGTCAGTACCCGTGCCAGGATCTAATGATACCGCAACACCAACGATGAGCGGACCAAGTGTGTCTATTGTCGGAGGATCAGCAGATCCGTCAGCACAGATTGCAAGGTCACTAGCACAACAAAACCAAAAACCAATCAAAGCATACGCAGTTGCCACTGATATGAGTACACAACAAGCATTGGATCGTAGGATTCAGCAAAACGCAACATTCCCGGGATAAATCGTTATATAGAATATGAAAACATCATTTGAAAAATTCATGGCATCGAATGCCGTCAACCAAGTTGAGTTAAGTGAAGTTAAAGTTGATCTCGCTGTAATTCAAGATATTGATAAATTGATTGTAGAAATTGAAAAAATTGGTAATGCAGGTAAAGGATCAGCATTGAAAGCCGTAGAAAAAGCAAGAAGTATCAATCCATTGTTAGTAGAAGCACGTCAAGGATATAATAGTTTGAACACTTTTACCCTCAAAGCATCTCAATTATACACCGAATTGAGCCAACAATACAAAGCGTTGGGCATTAGTTTGCCATCCGAGATCGAAAATAAATTTAAAAAACTTCAAGATACTCAAGGTGCGTTAAAATCAGCAATTATCACATTGATGCTTGAATCTAAAAACGTAATTGACAATCGTTATTAATGAGAATCGTTGAACTCATATTGGATGACCAACAAATGGCAAGTGGCATTGATGCGATCAGTATCGTAGAAGCCCCTGCCATTGAATCCAATTTTGTTGCTTTAAAATCTCATGAAGTCAAATTTGCCAAGGTAGATGCTGAGAAGCGTATCTTAATGGGACCAATTTTAATTCCCGACAAACCGATATACCGCAAACAAGTAGTCGATGGGGAGTTAGATGAGTTTTACATTTATTTCTCCAAGGATACAGTCCGCAAGGCATCACAGATGTTCTTGATGAAAGGTAAGCAAGGGAACGCTACTATTGAACACGAACTAGCAGTGCAAGGCGTATGTATGGTAGAGACGTGGATCAAAGAAGACATGGAAAAAGACAAGTCCGCTATCTATGGGATGAGTGATCCTATCGGGACTTGGATGGGATGCTTGAAGATCACCAACGATGATGTGTGGAACGATGCCAAAGATGGCAAGTTCAAAGGATTCAGCATTGAAGGGTACTTTGCAGACAAGATGCGTATGAGTAAGCAACCTTCACTACTCGAAGAAGTAGTTGACATGTTAAAAGAATATCAAAAATGTAACAATATAAAAAAATAAAGTTTTATGAGTATGAACGCAGAAACAATCTTGGATCGTATCATGGTAAAGTTGGGTATTGCAGAACCCGTTGCCGTGGCATTGGAACAAGTAAAAACTGAAGATGGTCAAGCCGTCTTTGAAGCGGATTCCTTTGCCGTAGGTGAAGCCGTATTTATTGTAACCGAAGATGGTAAAATCCCCGCACCTGCAGGTGAGTTTGCTATGGAAGATGGTAACATCGTAGAAGTAGACGAAAACGGAGTTATCGTTGAAATTGGTAAGAAAGAAGCCGAAGTATCTGAAGAGGAAATTGTTGAGGAAGTAGAAGCCGAAGACATGCCAATGAAAGAAGAGATCGGTGAGATGGCTATGAAGCCAAAGAAAACTGTAAAATCTAAAACTGAAATGGAAGAATCTTATTTCAGCGCTCAGATCAAAGAACTTGAAGCCAAGTTTGAAGCCCGTTTGAGTGCCTTAGAATCAGAGAAAGTTGCATTAAGTGCAGTTAATCAAGAATTAGAAGAGAGATTGGCAAACGAACCCGCCCCTCACACTCCATTCAATCCTGAAGCCACTAGCACAAATAGCAAGATGCACTTCCACATCAGCGACAAGCGTGAAAAAACAATTAAAGACCGAGTATTTGACCAACTTTTTAACTAACACACAAATGAAAAATAATCTGATCAAAACCCATTTGAGTGGTCCAACTGTATCGCCAAACACCTATGCGGGTTTATTCGGCAATAAGTACATTGCGGCTGCTCTGTTGTCAGGCGAGACCTTGGCAAAAGAACTTATCACATTGCACCCCAATGTGGCTTTCAAAGAAGTTATCCGTAACTACCAAGATTCGATCACTATTGCTGATGCAACTTGTGATTTCACTGATTCAAGTTCAGTGACCTTGGGAGAATACGTGTTGACTACAATCGAGAAGCAAGTAAACTTGCAGTTGTGCAAAAACCAATTGCGTACAACTTGGGAAGCAGCACAAGCAGGATTCTCTGCATTTGAAAAACTCCCCGCTACGTTTGAAGAATTTATGTTGGCTCAAACCGCCGCCGAAGTTGCTCAAGCAAACGAATTGGGTATTTGGAAATCAAGCCTTTGGTATGATTCCGCTATCGTTGCAGGTCAAGATGGTATGATCGGTTACTTGATCGATAACTCTGCTATCACTCGTCCTTTCAGTGGTGCTACTACGGGTTCAAACGTTGTTGCTCGTTTGCAAGAAGCGTTGGATTACTCACCCGCAGCATTGTATGGTAAAGAAGGTTACCAATACTACGTTGGTCCTGCTACCATGAAGGCGTACCAAGCAGCGTTGTCAGCAGGTAACTACAACTTCCAATTCTACGTTGGTGAGAAGCCAATGAACTTCCAAGGTATCCCCGTTACAATGGTTCCTGGTCTTAACGACTACGACTGCGTATTGGGTATGAAGAGCGATTTGCACTTCGGTACAGGTTTGTTGAGCGATTACAACGAGGTAAAAGTTATCGACATGAGCGATATCGATGGTTCACAGAACGTACGTGTCATCATGCGTTTCACTGGTGGTATCATCGCGACCAACCCAACTCAACAAGTTGTAATTAACGTAACCTAATCCGACAAGGAAAATATAAACACGGGGTGGGCATAAACACCCGCCCCTTTTTTTTAACAAGATAATAGAAAAAATATGCCAAGTTGTGGAACATTAGCCAATAGATACGAACCATGTAAGCAGTTTGTCGGTGGTTTAAAGGGTGCTTTTTTGATCCCCTTTGAATTTGCCAACAGAGTGACTAAAAGTGGTACGGGATTAGTAACGTTGATTGACAACGGGACAACCACCACTCCAATTACTGCCAATTTTTGGGAGTTGAAGGGTTTGTCAACAATCGAAACAACCGTGATCGCTTCACGTGATAACGGAACAACTGCCTACGAAACATTGTTTACCTTGTCATTCAAACCAAGTGGTAAAACACCCGTAACGGGCGATGCCGATATGGATACTTTGAAGACATTGTCACAAGGTAGATGGCAGATCATCGTATGGGATCGCAACGATCAATTTTGGTTGTTGGGTGAAACCTTGGGTTGTGATGCCAACGGCGGATCATCTTCATGGGGTGTACAAATGGGTGATGCCCGTTTGAATACTTTGACTTTGATGTCAAGTGAGCCAAACCCACCCGCACCCGTTGATGCGGACAATTACACCGAAATGGCAAGTATTGTCACTGTTGCCCCTTAATTTGATTTCAGTTTTAATAGTAAGACGACCCTCACCAAATCGGTGGGGGTTTTCTTTTTGTAACAAAAACCTCAATTTGCGTTCTATTGTATATGCACATCAATAATACTTCCACCTCAATTACGTTCACATCGTTTGTGGATTTTGAAGGCATATCAACCGCAACCATTGAAGTGTGGCATAAACCCACTAAAACGATGGTTTCTACGAATACTGCATGTGTGAAGACATATTCATTCATCACTATGAATTTACCCGCTCTAACGTCAATTAACGCAGTTGCCAAAAATACAGATGAATTATTGTTTCGTGTTTACAATGGTAATGTGTTACTTTGGGAGGTATTGGGGTATTGGATAGTCGGTACTACAAACATTTACAACACTTGGAAGCAGTTTACTACAACAGCCCCTGGTACACCTAATTGGAAGACACTATGAGTTTAGAATTTATACAATTACAATCATACACCGCCCCCTCGATCATTGAGCAAAAGAACAAGGATTGGGTGCAATATGGTGATGATAATAATTACTACCAATATTTGATTGACTTATACCATTCATCACCCACCAACAATGCGTGTATCAAAGGCACGGTTGACCAAATTTTTGGTAAAGGGTTGGAGGTTACAAGGGCATCAAGGGATTTGCCAGGTTACATTGAATTCAAAAAGTTGTTCAGTGCGGATGACCTTCGTGCCGTTGCAATGGATTTGAAGATGTTGGGACAAGCATCGTTTCAGTTGATCAAATCTAAGGATCGTAAGAAATACGTTCAAGCCAAGCACTTTCCACAACAAACCCTCCGTCCTGCTAAGTGCAACGAAAAGGGTGAAATTGAGAAATACTATTATTGTCCTGATTGGGCGAACATGAAGCGTAATCACACGCCAATTGAATTTAGGGCGTTCGGTTATGACCAAAGTGCAAACGAATGTATCCTTACAATCAAACCATATTCAACGGGTTCGTTTTACTTCGCACCCGTGGACTACCAAGGAGGTACGCAATATGCCAACTTGGAATCGGAGATATCGAATTTCCACATAAACAATATCATGAATGGGTTAGCCCCTTCGATGTTGATCAATTTCAACAATGGACAACCCGCTGCCGAAGTAAAAGATACTGTAGAAGCACAGATCAAACAGAAGTTTGGTGGATCTTCTAATGCAGGTCGTTTTATTATCAGTTGGAATGATGGCAAAGACACAAGTGCCGATATAACACCCGTACAATTGAGTGATGCTCACAACCAATATCAATTTTTATCGCAAGAATCCATGCAGAAGATCATGGTGGCTCACCGCATTGTATCTCCTTTGTTGTTGGGTATTAAAGATAACACGGGATTTGGTAGCAACGCAGACGAATTGAAGTCAGCATCTATCTTGTTTGATAACGTAGTGATCCGTCCTTTCCAACGATTGATTATTGATGCAGTCACCAAGGTATTGAATTTTAATGGGTACAATTTGAATCTGTACTTTAAGACCTTACAACCTTTGGAGTTTACTGATTTGAGTGGCAATGTCATCGATGATGAAACACGTGAGGAAGAAACGGGCGTATCGTTAGCATCTCAAAAAAAAAAGATTGAACTAGTTGAACCCAATGCAGGGGAATCCCAAAGTGATTTCATGCAACGTTGTGTTCCAATAGTGATCCGTGAGGGTAAAGAAACTGATCAAGCCGTTGCTATTTGCTACTCTTATTTTGAAGGTAAGACCGAATTAGCCGAGTCGTATACTGATTACCCTGAAGGTGCTAGGAGTAATGCTAAGAAAGCATTAGCATGGGCTGAAAAAAACGGATGGGGTGATTGTGGCACTGCCGTAGGTAAAACACGTGCAAACCAATTAGCCAAGGGAGAACCGATTAGTAGAGATACCATTGCAAGGATGGCATCATTTCGTAGACACCAACAAAACAAAGATGTACCCTATTCTGAAGGATGTGGGGGGTTGATGTGGGATGCTTGGGGTGGTGATGCGGGTATCCGTTGGGCAGAAAGTAAACTCAAAGAGATTGATTTATCCAAAGACATGACCATCGCAGATGAGAAGTCATGGATAGAACATTTGAAAGACAAGGGGGAATTAATTAACACTGATGAGTGGGAACTTGTTGATGTTCAAGAAGTTACAGATGCCGATGAAGAAATGAAATTTAACTTGGCTTATGATAATCCCAATCAAAAAAGTAATGACGATAAAGGGGTGTACAAAATCCGATACCGCTATGGTCCTGATTTCGTATCCAACAATTCACGGGAGTTTTGCTCTACAATGGTTCAAGAAGCCAAAAACGGAGTGATCTTCAGACGTGAGGATATTATTGAAATGGGAGATGCGGGAGTAAACGGGCAGTTTGCACCTAGTGGTAAAAGTACCTACTCAATATGGAAATACAAAGGTGGAGTAAATTGCCACCACAGATGGGAACGATTGACCTTTAAACGTAAGCAAGTTAAGGGTAAGTTCCTCCCAAAACAACCCAACGAAACGGGTACTGAACGTGACATAGATAACTATAAAGAAGTATCGAATAAAAGTGCAGATCAAGCGGGAGTGCCATTCTCACCAAGTGGTTGGAATACCGCCAAGACACGCCCCATTGATATGCCAAACAAAGGATCATTAAAGAATAAATAAGATGTACGCAAACGATGACATATTACTGGTTGACAAAGAACTAATCTTCAAATACACCCAATTGGGTGGTAATGTGGATGTGGACAAAATCTATCCCTTTGTTAAAATCAGTCAAGACATACAAGTTCAAGAACTTTTGGGAACGAAGTTGTATCGGTACATTTTAACCCAAGTGGAAGCGGGAACATTGACGGGCAATTACCAAATCCTTGTTTCACACTATGTTCAACCGATGTTGATTCATTACGCCATGGCTGATTTGTTGTTGTTTCATGGTTATGAGGTGAGCAATGCGGGTATTTTGAGGAACTCACCCGAAAACACCACATTGCCAGACAAAACCGAAATTGATACATTGGTTCAACGCCAAAGAAACATTGCGGAAACTTATCGCCGTAGGGTTGTGGATTATTTGAGTTACTACCCACAATTATTTAGTCAGTACACCGAGGACCAACAAGCGGGTGAATACCCAAATACAAATCCGTCAAACTATGTTTCATGGAATCTGTAAAAAAGACATACAAGCCAAAGGATGAAAAGGTCAAGAAATTGACCAACTACATGACGCAGTTGAAAACCATCAATAAGGTGAAGTGCGATTTGTTTGTCAAAGGTGGTAAATTATTAACACTTATCATCTTGTTGACGGGGTGTTCTGCGCAGTGGCATTTAGAACAAGCCATCAAAAAGAACCCCGCCATGGCACAAATTAGTGTGTATGGCATTGATACCGTGTTTGTGCGTGATTCTGTGACCATTACAGACACTTTCATGAGCAAAACGATTGATACCCTCACAATAGAAAAAGATGGCGTTAAAACGATTGTTTACAGAAATCACGATGTGATAAGAGTTCAGACAGTTGTGAAGGCAGATACCATCCGTTACACCAAGACCATTCAGTTACCACCACAAGTTCAGTATAGGGAACGCATCAGTGTACCTCAATTGGTGGGAACGGCAATTGGATTGGTATTGGCATTGTTATTTTTAATCCTTTTAATTTTCAAAAAATGAGCAATTGGAACAACCCAAATAATCCGAACAACACACAGAATGGGTGGAAAACCCCATCAAGGTCATCCCCGCAAGGTGGTGGAACACGGGCGTGTTTATGCAAGGACAAAAACACATATTCCAAAAAGTGTTGTGATGGCACTTTGTGGGCGCAAGGCATTGGGCAAATCACCCGTAATCCGTAACAATTAACCTTAAAATCGTTTTATAGATATGAGTATTTCTGGATCAGCATTTACCGCAGGTTACACTGGAAGTGTAGCCGTAGCCAATACCACCGCAAAAACGGGTAGATTCCGTGGATTTTTTGTCAATTCAAATGCCGTTGTTTCGGCTTGTTTGGATAAGGACGGGAATTCATTGATGACCATCATGGGATTGACGGGTACAACCTTGTTACCTGGTCCTTTCCATTGCGTTGCAGACGGCAACTACATTTCATCAATTACCTTGACATCAGGTTCAATCGTACTTTACAACGAATAATGTTTGTTGGGATTGCAATGGGTGTTACTCCCTTCACCCAAGCGGGTGGGGCGGTATTGGCGTTAGAATATACCAATAGGGTAACTGCGGATGGTGGTTATTACGAAGGTGTGGACTGCATGATTTTCAAATTGGATAATTTAGATTCACAAGAATGAGTACACTTTTAGAACAAGCGAGTTTGGTTTTAATACCAAGCGGATACAAAGAGGATGTTGTATATTCTCAAATCCCCACCGACGGTTCGGGCGATTTAAGTTTCACCCGTGCATCCAACGGAACGCGAGTAAATTCGGCGGGATTGGTTGAGGTTTGCCCGTGGAATTTGTTGCAACAAAGTGAAACTTTTGACAATGCTGCGTGGTCAAAACTTGGGGCAACAGTAACGGCAAAAGACATTACCGCACCAAATGGAACTTTAACTGCCGACAAGGTTGTATTTAGTGGGGCAAATAATAGTATTTATCAAGCAGTTTCATTGAATGGTGAAGTTGCAACAAGATTTGTTTACATTAAAGGAACTGCGGGGGAAACAATAAGCATAGACGACATTTTTACAAGTCAACCAAACATTACATTAACTGGGG